>Ga0070739_10001379_pt1 | contig 37008 bp, 37 predicted proteins | sample Coa_R1_7_FD_66445 | JGI IMG/M metagenome (GOLD analysis project Ga0070739, IMG submission 66445) | Surface soil microbial communities from Centralia Pennsylvania, which are recovering from an underground coalmine fire - Coalmine... | ecosystem: Environmental > Terrestrial > Soil > Unclassified ...
AAAAAGCCGAAAAAGAAGGCGTGGATGCCCGGCACAAGGCCGGGCAAGGCGCATCTTTGGTTGTCTCATATCGAAGCCGCACAACCGGTTTTGCTGAACCGGACAGCCGTGGGCTTGACCCGGCCATCTCCGGATCCGGTCCAGATTCGCGGGTCAAGCCCGCGAATGACGCTCTTCTCGCGGATGTGACGGGCGGCGGATGGTGAAGTCGGGGAAGGCGCGGCCGGTGCGCCGCATGAATTGGCTGAGCGGCTCCTCCCGCACCGTCATCGAGCCGCCGTCGGCGTGCACGACGTTGCCGCTGCCGGTGTAAATCAACACGTGGCCCGGCATGTAGACGAGGTCGCTGCGGCGCAGCGCCGCCTCGTCGGCGGCGGTGACGGCGGCGCCGATCGTCGCCTGCTGCATGTCGGTATCGCGCAATACCGTCACGCCGATGTCGCGAAACGCCGTCTGCACCAGGCCCGAGCAGTCGAGGCCAAGAAAGCTTCTGCCGCCCCACAGATAGGGGCACCCCAGATAGAGCCGCGCGGCGGCGACGATGTCCTCGGAGCGCGGCGCTTCCGCCGCGAGGCAGGCGAGGGGGAGAAAGCCGCCGCTATCGAGGCGGGCATATTCGGTGCCGCGGGTGAGGAGGCCGCTCTCGGCGACGGCGACCGCGGCGTGCCGCGGCAGGACGTCGAGGACGCGGCCGCGCAGGTCGGGTTCGGCGTAGAGGTAGGAGCCGAGCGTTGCGACGAAGTGCGTCGTGCGCGCCGGCGGCGCGGTCTGGCGGTCCCGGATATAGCCGACATAGCCGTCGTCGAGCGACTGGCACCACAGCCAGCCGCCCTCATGCGCGAACACCAGCACCGGCTCTCCGTAGTGGTAATAGGTGTCGAGAGCAGCGCTGTTTTCGGGTGCGCGGCGGACGGCGGCGCGGCCGACGGTTATCCGCGCCTCCTCGCCGGCAATGTAGCGCGGCGCCGCCACCTTGCCGGCGAGTCTTCTGTCGGCGAGGTCGGCGCGGACGGCGTTGAGGCGCGGGTCGAGGGATGCCGCGGCGGCCGTCATTCGGGCACACCCGAAGCCTTGCGCGGGATCACCAGCTGAGTCTGCGTGACGACCGCCGCCGGCTTGCCGTCGGCGCGGCGGATCGTCGTCTGCACCACGATCATGCGCCGCCCGACATGCAGCGGCACGGTCTCGGCCGTCAACCGCCCCGGCGCCGCCGCGCGGAAGAAATTGGTCTTGGACTCGATCGTCGTCGAGCGGGTTCCAGCCGGCAGGTGAAACGTGGCGGCGAGGCCGCCGAGGTCGTCGGCGAAGGCCATCAGCGCGCCGCCGTGGACGATGCCGCCGGCGTTGAGGTGGCGCTCGTCGGCGTCGAGCTCGGCGACGACGCGCTCCTTGCCGGCGGCAAGGATGCGGATGCCGAAATGCCGCGACATCCCGGTGCGCGGATGCTCCTCCACCGCGCCCGTCCTCAGCGGCGCACGAGATGGCTCTGCTTCCAGCGCTCGTACTCGCCCATGAGATCGCCGAACAGGCGGTCGGCGGCGGCGGCGTAGCCGGCCCTCGTCATGTGCACATGATCGCCCGCGCCCAGCGGCGGGTCCAGATGGACGAGGCGGTCCATGCTGCACAAGCCGCCCATCGCCTGCGACCAATCCCAGAACGCCCAGCCGCGCTCGCCTGCAATCTGCTTCTGGATGCGCCGGACGGCGGCGAGGTTGGGCGGCGGGTGCCAGCCGCACGTCGCGCTGCCTTCCGCGGCGCAGCCGGGCGGGCCGGCGATCTCGCTGGCCGCTGCCGCACAGGCCTTGTCGAGCCGCTCGCCGTCCGGCGGGCCGACGATCAGGATGGAGGCTTCCGGCGCCCGCTGCCGCAACCCGGCGACGGCATCGGCAAAGCTGGCGCCGTAGCCGCGCAGATCGAGGGAGTCGTCGAAGCCTTCGTTGGTGCCGAACGCGACGACGATAAGCGCCGGCCGCCGATCGGCCAGCTCGAACGCGACGGCGGACCCGTTCATCTTGCCGATCAGGTTGATGGTGGCCCCGATCGTGCCGTGGTTCTCGTAGATGATGCCGGGCCGCCGGCGCTCGATCGCCCACCCCAGGAGAGCGACGGCGTCGCGGTCGCGGGTGCTGATCTCGACCGTGCGGGCGCCGTTCGGCGTGTCCACCTCCACCCGCTTGAGGCGCAGGATCGGCGCCTCGGTCGCGACCGCGATCGGCGCCCGCTGGTCGATGCGCACCGTCAACGCGCCGCTGTTCGGCTGCGCCAGCACTTCGAGGGCAAAGCGGTTGAAGCCGGCGGGTTCGGTGCTGGTGAGGGTCATATGGGCGCCGGCGGCGTCGCTTTGCGCGATCGTCACGTCGGTACCCATCGGCTGCTGTCCCGCATCGCCCGGCCCAAGATGGCGCCAGCCGGTCTCGGTTACGCTGACGAGTTCCGGCCGGTACGACTTGAACGGGATGCCGCTCGGCAGCCAGCCGCGGCCGGAGGCGCCGAACCGCGCCTGCAGCCGCTCGCGCAGCCGTCCGGAAAAATAATCGCCGGCGGTGTGGCTGTCGCCGATCTGGAGGATGCGCAGCGGGCGCAGCGCCTGGTGCCGTTCGAGTTGCTGCAAAGCCGCATAAAACTGCGCCAGCCCGACAGGAAACGACAGCGCGCCCGCGCCGGCGTGCGCAACCGCACCGCGCGTTGCGCCGTCGGCCGCGGCGGCTGCGGGCGCCGCCGCCAACCCAAACAACGCCAGCGCCAGCGCGACGAGGCGAGCGCCGCTAAGGTCCCTTGACGGCATGCGTATCCGCAGCCGGGGTCGGCGCCGGGGCCGGCACCAGGTTCAACAGGCGGTCGGCGATCAGCTCGTAGCCCGCCGCCGTGAAATGAATGCCGTCGTCGTTGCGCATGCGCCGGGTGACGCCGTTCAGGTCCTTGCCGTAGGGCGCGAAATGCCCCTCGCCATCGGTGATGATGTCCCACAACGGAAAGAACTGCCCGCCGAACTGGGCCGTCCGTTCGGCAAAGATTTCGTTAATGTAGGCCATGTCGTTGGAATAGACTTGGCTGCGCGCGATCGGGTTGCCGCACCAGACGAATTTGAGCTTGGCGTCGGCGAGCGCACCCATGATCTGGTCGGCGCGTTTCGCATACGCCTCGCGCCAGGCGTCGGTGCGGAAGCGGAGATAGCCGCCGCCCGGCCCCGTCATGTCGAGCCGGTCGTTGGCGCCGAACATGACGATCGCGACATCGGCCTTCTCGTGCGCGACGAACTTCTGGATCGGCGCCAGCCATTCGTTCTCGCCGTGCACCAGCGCCGCCCCCGGATGGGTACGGTTCAGCACGCGGTAACGCGTATCCTCGACCACCAGGTGCTGCAATCCCCCCGCGATGCCCTGCGCCTGGCTGTCGCCGAACACGACGATGGTCACCCGCTCCGGCACCTCGTCCGCCTGGGCGTACGGCGTCAGGCCGAGCAGCGCGAGGAGAAGAACCGCAACCATGCCGGCGGGCACACGCCCCCCGGCGCACCGGCGTCGCCCGTTTCGCAACCCCCAGCTCCCCCCGAAACGCACCGGCGGCGATCCTGCCGGCTCGCAACCGGCGATGCAAACGCATTCGGCGATCGCCCCCGCCGGCACGGGCGACAGCACGTCACATCGCGTAACCAATCAGACCCCTTGCCGCGGCATTCGCCCGGTGGTTTTCTCGCATTCTATTCGTTTGCGACAAAGACCAGCCGGACAGGGGAAACAATGGGGAAGTCTCCTCACGGGAAGGCGCGTCCTTACGGCGCTTTGTTTAATCCGCACCGGCGCCTGCTGCTGACCGCGGGGGCGGCGCTCTTGCTGGCGCCTGCGGCGATCGCCGCGCCGGGCGCGCCGGGGGAACAGCCGACGACGATCGTCGTGGTCGGCGACTCACAGGCCCAAGGGGTCGCGGGTGCGCTGCAGCGGCTCTATGTGCGCGACCGCAAACATTACCATGTGCTCGACCGCTCCCGCATCGGCACGGGGCTGATCACGCGGCCCGATTTCAACTGGCCGGAGGAGGCGAAGGACCTCGCGAGCGAGCGCCATATGGACATCGCGGTCATCATGTTCGGCGCCAACGACCGGCCCCCCTTCCATCTCGACGACGTCGATCCCGGCCTCAAGGAGCGGTTCCAGCGCGCCTACGGCAAGCACGTGCGCGACATCGTCAAATCGTTTCGCGATGTCGGCGCGGAAGTCATCTGGCTCGGCCACCCGGTCGTCCGCGACAGCCGCTACACCGCCGACATGGCGTTCCTGAACCAGATCTACCAGCAGAACGCCACGGAAGCCGGGGCGCACTGGCTGCCGCTGTGGGATCTCGTCACCGACTCGAATGGCGGCTATGCTGCCTACGGCAAGGGGGTGGACGGCGAAAAAAGGCGCCTGCGCGCCGACGATGGCGTTCATTTCACGCCTGCCGGTTACGATTTGGTGGTCAACCGATTGCGGCCTTTAATCGAGGAACACCACGCGATGCTGTCGTCCGGGGCGACCCCCGGTCGATGAGGTTGGCGACGCGTCGCGTCGGCATCGTTCTCGCGTTGATGTTGCCGCTGGCCGGGTGCGGGCCGGCGGAAATCGGCCCCGCGCCGAGCGAGGGGACGGCGGCGAAGCCGTGGGCGCGGCGGCTGTCGCCGCAAGAGGCGCGGGCAATGGGTGATACCGGCGCGCTGCTGCCGTTCCTCACCGCGCTCGAAGCGCTGGAGACCGGCCAGTATCGCGAGCCGGTATCGGTCATACAGATCGGCGACAGCCACACCTTCAGCGACTTCTTTTCCGGCCGCATGCGGGAATTGCTGCAGCAGCGGTTCGGCGGCGCCGGGCGCGGCCTGCTGCCGCCGGGCGTCGCCGGCCGCTACTACCGGCCGGAGCTCGTCGAGGTCAGCGAAACCGACGGCTGGCAGCGGCTCAGCAGCTTCGCGCATGACGCGGCGGGATCGTTCGGCATCGCTGGCATCGTACAGCGCACCGACAAGGCCGGCCAAAGCATGACCTTGACCTCGAAGGAGGAGGGCGGCTTCGACCGAGCCTACATGGAGCTGCTGCGCCAGCCCGGCGGCGGCACCTTGCGGGTGCAGGTCGACGGCGCGCCGCCGCGCCAGGTTGCCACGGCGGCAAGCGCTCCCTCGACCGAATGGATCGAGTTCGATACCCCGCCGCACAGCCGCAGCCTGACCGTGACGGCCGACGGCAACGGGCCGGTGGAGCTCCTCGCCTGGGGCGCCGAGCGGCGCCAGCCCGGCATCCTCTACGGCAATTTCGGCATTGTCGGCGCCACCGAGGGCGTCATCGGCCACTGGGACCGGGGCGTCGTCGCCGACGAATTGCGGCGGCGCAGCCCCGCCCTGATTATCGTTGCGTTCGGCACCAACGAGGGGTTCGCCCCGCAGATCGACCCGCAGGCCTATGCGCGGCGCTTTACCGAACACGTATCGGAACTGGCGCGGACGGCGCCGCAGGCGGCGATCGTCATCGTCGGCCCTCCCGATGCGGAGCGCCGCTATCGCGCCGCCGCCGGCACCGCGCCCGGCTGCCGCGCCGAGCCGCCGCCGGCGCTGCCGCCCGCGCTGCCGGTGCGCCATCGCCGCGGCGTTCGCCAGCCGGCCTATCAGACGGTGTGGGCGGCGCCGCCCAACCTCGCGGTCGTGCGCGCGGTGCAGCGCCAGGTTGCCGAGGAGCAGGGCTGGTATTTCTGGGATTGGTCGGCCGCGATGGGCGGGCCGTGCGCGATGTACCGCTGGGCGGCGCAGGACCCGCCGCTCGGCGGCGAGGACCACGTGCACCAGCGCATCGCCGGCTACCGCCTCAGCGCCGAACGCCTGTTCGAGGCGCTGATGGCCGAATACCAGCGCTACCGTTCGCGCCCCACGAGCTGAGCCCGCGATGCTGTTCCCGACCCTCGGCTTTCTGCTGTTCTTCCTGGTCGTCGCCGCGGCGATGATGCTGCTGGAGACGCGGTTCACCGCCAAGAAGATCGTGCTGGTCGTCGCCAGCTACTTCTTCTACGCGCAGTGGGACTGGCATTTCTGCTTCCTGCTCGCCTTCAGCACCGCGGTCAGCTACGCCGCCGGCCTCGTGATCGGCGCGAGCGGCAGCCAGCGCGTCCGCCGCAACACGCTGATCGGCGCGGTGATCGTCCACCTGAGCCTGCTCGGCGTCTTCAAGTACTGCGATTTCTTCGTCCTGTCGGCCAACCGGCTGGCGCATCTGCTCGGCCTCGAACACGAGCTGCCGTTCGTCGAGGTGCTGCTCCCGGTCGGCATCTCGTTCTTCACGTTCCACGGCATCTCCTACATCACCGATGTCTATCGCGGCGATGTCAGGGTCTGCCGGCAGCCGATCGACATGGCGCTCTACATGTCGTTCTTCCCGCAGCTTGTTGCGGGGCCGATCGTGCGCGCCGCGTATTTCCTGCCGCAGCTGGCGCGGCCGTCGAGCGAGCCGATTCCGATCGCCCCGGCGCTGGTCCTGATCCTCGGCGGGCTGTTCAAGAAGGTCGTCGTCGCCAACTACCTCGCGACCGGCCTCGTCGATCCGGTGTTCGCGGCGCCCACCAGCTACGGCGGCCCCGATCTGCTGCTCGCGGTCTACGCCTACGCCGTGCAGATCTACTGCGACTTCAGCGCCTATACCGACATGGCGATCGCGCTGGCGGCGCTCGTCGGCTTCCGCTTCCCGCGCAATTTCAACCAGCCCTACCGCTCGCAGCGGCTGCGCGAGTTCTGGCAGCGGTGGCACATCTCGCTGTCGTCGTGGCTGCGCGACTACCTCTACAAGCCGCTCGGCGGCAACCGCCACGGCAAGCTGAAGACCTACCGCAACCTGATGGTCACGATGCTGCTCGGCGGGCTGTGGCACGGCGCCAGCTGGAAGTTCGTCGCGTGGGGCGCGCTGCACGGCGGCGGCCTGGCGGTCGAGCGCATGCTCGAACCGTTGATCGGCCGCCGGCCTCTCGGCCTGGTCGGCAAGGTCGTGGCGACGCTGGTCGTGTTCCACTTCGTCTGCCTCGCGTGGGTCTTCTTCCGAGCCGAGGATTTCGACATCGCCTGGCTCTATCTCGGGGGTCTCGGCGCGGGATGGGCCGACGGGGTGCAGCAGGCGGGGCCGTTCGTCTGCGGCCTGATCGCCCTCGGCCTGGCACTGCAGTTCACGCCGCCCGGCTGGTTCGAGCGCGTCGCCGGCGCCATCGCCTGGGTCCCCACTTGGGGCCTCGGCGCGATGGCGGGGGTCGCCGTCGCGATGATCAACGCCCTCGGTCCCGAAGGCGTCGCCCCCTTCATCTATTTCCGGTTCTGAGGCGCCCGATGGCTTGTCCCCGGCTATTCTCGCCTCGCCCCCGCGAAAGCGGGGGCCCAGGTCAAGTGACGCGCCGGCTGCCGTGGATACCCGCTTGCGCGGGAATGACGGGAAAGGCCTGACATGGTTGCGATCGAACGGGACCTGGCGCCGGCCCCGGCGCCCACCACCACGGCGGATGCGATCCCGTTGTCGGCGCGGCGGGTCGGCGCGTCGGCGCGGCAGGTCTTCGCGCTGACCCTGATCGGCACCCTGTTCCTCGCCTTCTTCGCCTCGCGCGACCTGCCGTCGTGGGGCGAACGGCTCGGCGACGATCCGTTCGGGGCGGCGGCGCAGCATGCGCTCGCGCAGTGGGACGACGCGATGGCCCGACTCGGCCTCACCCGACCGCACGAGACGCTGCGCCAGACCGTGCGCCGGCTGCTCGATTTGCGCTGGACCGACGACTGACCGCGGGCTGAACGGAGACCGCCGGATGTTCCCCACCCTCACCGACGAGCAGCGCCAGTTCGTTCAGACGATCCGCACCCTCGCGCAGGGCCGATTCCGCGAGCGCGCGCCGCGCTGGATGGACGGCACGTTTCCGTGGGACAACATGAAGGACCTCGCCGAACTCGGGGTGCTCGGCATGGCGGTGCCGGAGGAGTACGGAGGGCTTGGCCTGCCGGTATTCGACACGGCGCTGGTGCTCGAAGAGATCGCCAAGGCCTGCTACGTGACGGCGATGGCGGTGCTCGGCGAGGTCGGGGTGCAGACCCGTATCATCAGCCACTACGCGCCGGAGGCGATCAAGCGCCGCATCCTGCCCGATGTGTGCAGCGGCGCCTGCATCCTCGCGATCTGCATGACGGAGCCCGACGCCGGCACCGACGTCGCCAACTACAAGACCAATGTCGACAGGGTCGGCAACAAGCTCCGCCTCAACGGGGTCAAGACCTTGATCAGCCGCGCCGAGGAGGCCGGCTTGTTCGTCGTCTTCACCCGCGTCGATAAGAAGCCGGGCCGTGAGGGCATCGGCTGTGTGCTGGTGGAGAAGGGCGCGCCCGGTTTCTCGGTCACCGGCACCTACCACACGATGGGCGGCGAGAACCTGCACGAAATCCGCTTCGAGGACGTCGAGCTGCCGCCCGAGAACCTCGTGCTCGAAGACGGCTTCCGCAAACTCCTCAGCGCCTTCAATACCCAGCGCTGCCTCAACCCGTCGATCTCGCTCGGCCTCGCCGAGGGGGCGCTCGAAGAGGCGGTCAAATACGTCAAGGAGCGCCGCGCCTTCGGCCGCGCCATCGCCGATTTCCAGGGCATGCGCTGGAAGATTGCCGAGATGTACCGCGACATCGAGGCGGCCCGCTCGATCCTCTACCGCGCCTGCGCCAGCGCCGACCCGTTCCCCGACCCGCTGTTGGCGGCCGCCGCCAAGATCACCTGCAACGAGATGGCTTTGCGGGTGACGAGCGAGGCGATCCAGGTACATGGCGGCTACGGCTTCACCGAGGAATTCCCGGTCTCCCGCTTCTACCGCGGCGCCCGCTACGGCACCCTCGGCGGCGGCACGACCGAAACCTTGAAAGACCTGATCGGCCGCCGCGTCCTGGCGGGCCTCGACCCGCCGGACGGCATCCTCGGCCTCGGTGCGTTCTGACGATTTGCAGGGCGGGTGAAGCGCAGCGCAACCCGCCGTTCCATGGCGAGCGTCGGAGATTCGCGGCCGGTTCCGCTTCGCTCCACCCGCCCTACCGCGCTGATCCGCAAGGGCAAAAATTCTTCTCGTCATCGCCAGGCTTGACCTGGCGATCTCGGAGCGCGCGCCGTAGATGGCCGTCCAGCCCGGCCATGAACGATGTGCGAAGTGTGACTTCGGGATGCCGCGCTGAGCCTTAAACGACCGTGTCGATGCGCTCGGCCGGTTCGGCCGGCTTGGGGGCGTCCTTGGCGACGCCGACCATCGCCGGCCGAAGCAGCCGGTCGCGCAGCAGGTAGCCCGGCTGCAACACCTCAACGACCGTGCCGGCCGGTTTGCCGCTGTTCGGCGCCTCGAAGATCGCCTGGTGGAAATTGTGGTCGAAGCGCTCGCCCTTAGGGTCGATGCGGCGGATGCCGTTGCGCTCGAACACGGCCAGGAGCTCGCGCTCGGTCGCGGCGACCCCGGCGAGCAGGTTGCGGGTGCGCTCGTCCCGCGCCTCCGCTTCGGGGAGGCTGTCGAGGGCGCGGCGCAGATTGTCGGCGACCGAGAGCAGCTCCTTGGCGAAGCCGCCGACCGCGTATTTCTCGGCGTCCTCGCGCTCGCGCTGTCCGCGCCGGCGCACGTTCTCGGTCTCGGCGAGCGCGCGGAGCAGGCGGTCCTTCTGCTCCGCCAATTCCGCTTCCAGCGCCGCGACTCGCGTCTCGGGGGTTTCCGCCGCCTCGCCGGCGTCTTTGGCGGCCTCGGGTTCGGCCGCAGCAGCGTCTCTGTTCCTGTCGTCGCTCATTCGCTGTCCTATCCGATGAGGCGCCCGATCATCTTGGCGGTGTAGTCCACCATCGGGATGATGCGGGCGTAGTTGATCCGGGTCGGGCCGATCACGCCGATCGCGCCGACGACCTGCTCGCGGCTGTTCTGGTAGGGCGCGATGATGACCGAGCAGCCGGCGACGCCGAACAGCCGGCTCTCGGCGCCGATGAAAATCTGCACGCCGTCGCCCTGCTTGCTCGCCTGCAGCAGGCGCATCATCGTTTCCTTCGTCTCCAGCATCTCGAACAGCGAGCGCAGGCGTTCGAGATCGGCGAGCGCGGTCACGTCCTCCAGCAGATTCGCCTGGCCGCGCACGATGAGGGCGCTGCCCTCGTCGCCGCCCGCCCAGCTGGCAAGGCCGGTTGCGACGAGGCGCGAGGTCAGCTCGTCGAGCTGCGCCTTGTTCGTCCGGATCTCCTCCTCGATGGCCGAAAGCGTCTCCTCGATCGTGCGGCCGACGAGGCGGGCGTTGAGATAGTTGCTGGCGGCGGTCAGCGCCGACGGCGGCAGCCCGAGCGGCACCTCGATGACGCGGTTCTCGACCAGCCCGTCCTCGGTCACGAGGACGACGAGGGCCCGGCCGGCGCCGAGCGAGACGAATTCGAGGTGCTTCAGCGGCCGGTCGTGCTTCGGCACGACCACGAGCCCGGCGCAGTGCGACAACCCCGACAGCGCGGTGGTCGCCTCGTCGAGTGCCTGCGCCAGGCTGCGGCCCCGCGCGACGCACAGGCTCTCGATGTTGCGCCGCTCGTCTTCGGCGAGATGCCCGATCTCCAGCAGCCCATGCACGAAGAGGCGCAGCCCTGCCTCGGTCGGCAGGCGGCCCGCGGAGGTGTGCGGCGCATAGAGCAGCCCGGCCTCCTCGAGGTCCGCCATGACGTTGCGGATCGTCGCCGGCGACAGGTTCTGCGACAGCAGCCGCGACAGCGTGCGCGAGCCGACCGGCTCGCCGGTGGCGACATAGCCGTCAACGATCAGGCGAAAGATCTCGCGGCTGCGTTCGTTGAGCTCGCGGATCGAGAAAGAAGCGGCAGGTGCAGGCATTCGCTAGGAATCGTCAAATCCTCAGGCGCCGCGGCGGGCCGGCCGCGGCCGCGATCGAACAGGCAAACCTCATGCGTCGGGTGCTCCGCGGGCCGCGCCCGCGAAATCTAGGAACGCCTCGCGGCAGCGTCAACTCGTCGGCAGGCGCCGCCGCCGCGTTCGCGGGGCCTACGGCGTCTGCTTGAAGACCGCCTCGAAAGTCGTGCCCTTCGGGGTGGTCATACGCCCGTCAAGGTCGGCGAGCAGCGGTCGGAACACGAACTGCGTCCCGTCCGAGTTCTGGAACAGCAATTGCCCGCCGCGGATCACGCCGGTGCCGTGCAGGACGCCGCCGGGGACTTTCGAGCTCGACCCGTTGGGGCCGTAGACATAGGTGATGACGGCGGTGCCGTCCTGCTGAACGTTCTCGACGATCAGCGCGGCGCAGGTGCGCGGGTCCCAGGAGGCGTCGCTCCAGATGCCGAGAAAGCCGCGGAACTGCTCCGGCACGCTGTCCGGATCGGCGACCCGCACCGTCACCTGCTGATCGCAGAAGACGCGGGTCGATTGCATCGTGGGGGCGGCGGGCGGCGCCACGGGCGCCGCCGCTGGCGGCGCCAAGGCGGGCGGCGGCGCCGTCTCCGGCTCCGTGGGGGCCGCCGGTGCGGCCGGCGGCAGCGGCTCTGCCGACGGCGCCGTGGAAGGCGGCGCCATCGGCTGGAACAGCGGCGTCGGCGGCTGCTGCGCCGTCGCCGACGGCGCGTGCAGCAACAGCGCCGCGGCCAACGCCGCGCCGCCCGCTATCGGGCGGATGATGTCGCCTCGGCGCAACCTCTCCCCCTTTCGGTTCTCAGCTCAGTTTCAGTTCGCGCAGCTGCTTCACGTCGGCGCGCCCGGCGCTGAGGATGTAGCCGACATCGGAACCCCCCGTCAGATAGCGCACGCCGAGCCGCAGCAGCCAGGTCTGGAATTCGAAGTCCTGGCGGACGCCGCCGACCCCCATCGCCTTGCCGTGGCCGCGCGCCGCCCGCGCCACCGTCTCGAAGGCGGCGCGCATGCGCTCGTGCGTGTACTGGCCGGGGAGGCCCATCTCGGTCGAGAGATCGCTGGCGCCGATATGGAGCACATCGATGCCCTCGACGGCGGCGATCGCGGCGGCGTTCTCGACCGCCTCCGGCGTCTCGATCATCGCCATCAGAACCGTTTCCTCGTTGAGGATTTTGCACACCTCGGCCTGCGGGATCGCGGCATAGCCGAGCGCCGGGCCGCTGCCGAAGGCGGAGCGGTGGCCCTTCGGCGCGTAGAGGCAGGCCTCCACGACGGCCTTGGCCTCGGCCGCGTTCTGCACATGCGGCACCATGACCCCCTGCGCCCCGCAGTCGAGGATGCGGGTGGCGTCGTGCGGATCGTGCGAGGTGACGCGGGCAATCGGCGTGAGGCCCATGCCGAGCGCCGCGACGCAAACCCCGGCGGCGGTTTCGAGCGAGGTCGGGTTGTGTTCCAGGTCGATGTAAACGGCATCGAAACCGCAGGCGGCCGCGATCATCGCGATGTTGGGGGTGCGCAGCTGGTTCACCCCCATGCACAGCACCAGTTCGTTTGCCTTCAGCATCCTCTTGACGCGGTTCTCGCGGATTTGCGTCGGCATGGCGCGCTCCCTTGCATGCGGAGCACGCAACATCCCGCGCTTCGCCGGCCCGCGCAACGCCCTATATATCCGGTAGCCGGCAGCGGAGTTTGAGCCAATGAGCGATGACCGCAGCGAATCTTCCATTGATCTCGGCTACATCGCGCAAGCGCTCCAACGCCTGACCAGCGAAGTCTCCAGCTTGCGCGACGACATGCACGTGCTGACAGCGATCGTCCAGCGGCTCGACAACTCGCAAGGGCGCATGCTGGAGGAACTTCGCGCAATCTACCGACAACACTCGCTCGCCCAACACGTGCGGCAGCTCGAAGGGCAACAGTGAGTAGCCTCATACAGAACAATCCCCAACCCCTCAGCGGCAGCGTGGTGCCGCGCTTCGGCGAGCTCGCGACGTTCATGCGGCTGCCGGTCGAGCGCGACCCGGCTAAGCTCGACATCGCGCTCGTCGGCGTGCCGTGGGACGGCGGCACGACCAACCGGCCGGGCGCACGCCACGGGCCGCGCGAGATCCGCAACATGTCGACTCTGATGCGGCGGGTGCACCACGTCAGCCTGACCTCGCCCTACGAGCTATGCCGGGTCGGCGACCACGGCGACGCGCCGGTCAACCCGATCGACCTGCAGGATTCGCTGAAGCGCATCGAAGCCTTCTACGCCGCCCTCAACGCCGCCGGCGCGGCGCCGCTGTCGGCGGGCGGCGACCATCTCGTGACCCTGCCGATCCTGCGCGCGATCGCGCGCGAGCGGCCGGTGGGAGTCGTGCATTTCGACGCCCATTCCGACACCACCGACAGCTATTTCGGCGGCGAGAAATACACCCACGGCACGCCGTTCCGACGGGCCGTCGAGGAGGGGCTGATCGACCCCCGGCGGATGATCCAGATCGGCATCCGCGGCTCGATGTACTCGGCGGACGAGAAGGACTGGGCCGAGAGCGTCGGCATCCGCATCGTCCATATCGAGGAATTCTTCCGCCTCGGTCCGGAAGCGGTCGTCGCCGAGGCGCGGCGCGTGGTTGGCGACGGCCCGACCTATGTGAGCTTCGACGTCGACGGCCTCGACCCCGTCTACGCGCCGGGCACCGGCACGCCGGAGATTGGCGGCTTCTCCACGGCCGAGGCGCAGCGCATGATCCGCGGCCTCGCCGGCCTCGACCTCGTCGGCGGCGATGTCGTCGAGGTCGCGCCGCCGTTCGACCCGTCCGGCAACACCGCCCTCGTCGGCGCCACGATGATGTTCGAGATCCTGTGCGTGCTCGCTCCGGCGGTGCACCGGCGGAAGAACCGCATGCGGCGCCTCTAATTCTTCTTGTCGCGCGGCCGGCCAGCGCGACGCCTGCAGCGGAGGGGAAGGGCCATGGCGAACGACGTGCCGACGACGGCTTTGTCACCGATCGTCGAGATCGTGTCGGGCAGGTTGCGCGGCATCACAAGCGGCGGCATCCACGCCTTCAAGGGCATCCCCTACGCCGCGCCGCCGGTCGGGCCGAACCGATTTCGGCCGCCGCAGCCGGCGCAGCCGTGGGCCGGGGTGCGCGAGGCATCCGCCTATGCCGGTCATGCCTGGCAATCGCCGTTGCGGCCGAAGCGGCGGCCCGAGCTCGACCGGCTGCTCGGACCTGCCGACGACACGCCCGAGGGCGAAGACTGCCTGACCCTCAATGTGTGGACGCCGGACCTCGATAAGGGGAAGCGACCGGTCATGGTGTGGCTGCACGGCGGCGCCTTCGCGTACGGCTCCGGCAACCGTGCGGTGACCGACGGCGCGAACCTGGCGCGGCGCGGCGACGTTGTCGTCATCAGCGTCAATCATCGCCTCAACATCTTCGGCTTTCTGCATCTCGCCGATCTCGGCGGCGAGCGTTTCGCCGGCTCCGGCAACGCCGGCATGCTCGACCAGATCGCGGCGCTCGAGTGGGTGCGCGACAACGTCGCTGGGTTCGGCGGCGACCCCGGCAACGTCACGATCTTCGGCGAGTCCGGCGGCGGCGGCAAGGTCAGCGCCTTGCTCGCGATGCCGGCGGCGCAGGGCCTGTTTCACCGCGCGATCGTGCAGAGCGGCGCCGCGATCCGGATGACCGCGCGCGAACGCGCCAATGCCCTCGCGGCGGCGGTGCTGGCGCAGCTCGGGATCGGCAAAAATGAGTGCGACCGGCTGCAGGACGTCCCGCCGCAACAACTGCTGGCGGCGATCGCGCCGGCGTCGCGGGCCGCGGGGCCGCGGCCGTTTCCGCTGCTCGACCGCTACGATTTCGGCCCCGTCGTGGACGGCGCCGACCTGCCGCAACACCCGTTCGATCCCGCGGCGCCCGCCGCGTCCGCCGCGATCCCGCTGCTGGTCGGCGGCACGAAAGACGAAAGCAGCCTGTTCCTGACCGAGGACGAGCCCTATTGGACCGGCACGCTGACGGAAGCGGCGCTGCGCGCGCGCATTGCCGCCGTCGCCGGCGACGATGCGGACGCGGTGATCGCGGCGTATCGCGAGCGGCTGCCCAGCGCGACGCCGGCCGAGCTGCTCGTGGCGGTCCTCACCGGCTCCAATTTCTGGATCCGCTCGGTTTTGCTCGCCGAGCGCCGAACGGCGCTCGGCGGCGCCCCCGTCTACATGTATTCCCTCGACTGGGGCACGCCGACCCACGGCGGACGGCTGAGGGCGCACCACGCGATCGACCTGCCCTTTGTGTTTGACAGGACCGAGGTCCCGGAGACCACGGCGGGCATACCCGGCGCCGCCGAACTGGCGGCCGTCGTCTCGGCCACCTGGGCCGCCTTCGCCCGCCACGGCAGGCCCGACACCCCCGCAATCCCCGACTGGCCCCCCTATACCGAGACGGGGCGGGCGACGATGATCTTCGATGCCGTCTGCCGGATCGAGCGCGATCCCGATCGTGCGGCCCGGATGGCTTGGAGCGAAGCGGCGCTGCGCGGCTGAGAGGAACCCGGCTGAGGCTGATCTGCAGGCATCGGCGGCTATTAGATCAGCCCGGATCTCCTTGCTTCGCGGCAGGGGGCCTCGCGCGGGACTGCGTTGGCTTATACTTCATGCGGCAGGATCGAATATCCTTAACTGTTCCGATCGCGCCGCCTCCAGCAGACGGAGGTCGGAACATACGAAGGTGAACGGTTCTGCGACGACTGCGCAAAGGACGAGGCACCCCGCCAACTGCACAGCGTCGTAACCGCGCAACTCGTAACGGTCGATCATCTCCAGCGCGGTATCGATCACCATCTGGTTGACCGCCTGCCGCATAAAACGGGTCTCGAGATGTCTTTGCACATCATCGAGAATTGCTGTGGCGAGATCGCCCTCGATATCCCCGGCGCGCTGGCGGCGCCGGATGGCAGAGCGGATTTCGACGACCGCAATCGCGAGGACGGCGAACCGGTTTTCCGGCCGGTTGCTGACCAGCGGCAGCAGCCGGTCTGTGCCCGGCTCCTGCACGTATAATTTTACAAGCGCGCTCGTGTCCAAGAAGTAGAGAGCCAAGTCACCGCCTGTCACGCAGAACTGTAGCGGATAGCGACTCTCCACGTATCGGCACCGGACGAAAGGCCGGAAGGCCACCGGGGCGACCGCCGAGGGTGGCGTTGACCTCCGGCATCTGCCTGTTCAGTCGAATTGCGGTGACAGGGAAATGCGGCGGTCGCGGATTGGCGACTTTGCTTGTCAGAATCCAGCGGCGGTCGATTGCCTCGCGCAAGGCGTCGTGGCGTGCCGCCTCGTCGGCTGCCCAAGCGAAACCCTCATGGAGGAGGGCGTTATCGCGGAACCACTTCAGCGAGACGAATTCGTAGCCGGGACGCCCCTCCGCGCGATCCAAGGCGCGAATGAGGTCCGTCAAGCGACCGTCTGCCGACTCCAGGTTTTCCATACTCACCGAGGCGGGTGCTGTCTTGTTCAGCGATTCTATCGCCGTTCCTCCCTCATCGACGACTGCTGCGTTCTCAAGCAGACAGCGAACGGTCTTCAACGATAAGTCGGCTTCCACGCGCATCCCGTCTCGTTCGATCCAGGCATCCGACAAAACGGCGGCAACCCCGATTTCGGCACCCGAGGACAGCGCCTCTCGGAATTTTGCATTCAGCCGAATGTTGGTCTGCTGCGAGGGGCCTGGATTACGATACAGCGTAAACCGGCGAGCCAAATTCTTGGTCTCGCCGATGTAGATGGATTCCTTGCCGCCGCTTCGGATGCGGAAGCGGTAAAGCGCAGGCGCTTGCGGCGTCTTCGGAAACGTGAGGCGGCCAGTGGCGTCGAGGACCACTCGGCCAATTGGGTTCCATTGAAAGCCTAAGCCGCACTGGCACGATCTCACGGTGTCCCATGGCTGAGGGCTCGAATCCATGACCTGCGTTGCGGGCCGCGCTGTGGCTTTGAGGCGGCGGGCCGGGCCAATCGCGCGGCGAAACGTGACCGTTTCCGCCCTCAGGTCGAGTTTCTCCGTCCGCCATCCGTTGGCAAGCCATGCTGCGGCGTGCCCGCGATGCGGGTCGTTCGCCCACCATGCCGCGTACGACCGCGCACTGTCCGGCAGCGTAACCCCCAAAATCGCTTCGATCTGGGTAAAGCTGGGCGTCCAGACATCAAGCGTCAGCGATGCAAGATGACGGCCCAATGGGTCGTATTTACTCATCGCGTTTCTTTGCGTTGAACCGGCGCTGCGGGGCGGGGGATTTGACCGCTATGTAATATAGTGGCTGGATCACTCGGCTTGTCAAGCCCTCAGTAATTTCGAACCGGACCCGTGAGAGCTCGGCCCGTCTGCCTGTCCGGTGCCGCGGACGGTTGCAGTGTCGCGCCCGGCCTCACATATATGACGCGCGGCGTGGCCTCGTTCCGAGCAACAAGGCTGCCGCCACTTCCCGGGGGACCGGGGCGGTGCCTAACCGGGCCGTTCGGTCCTGCTTTTTGTATGAGGTGTCCATGAGCAAGGTCATCGGTATCGATCTCGGTACGACGAATTCGTGCGTCGCCGTGATGGAGGGCAAGAGCGCCAAGGTCATCGAGAACAGCGAAGGCGCCCGCACGACGCCCTCGATGGTGGCGTTCACCGAATCCGGCGAGCGTCTCGTCGGCCAAGCCGCCAAACGCCAGGCGGTTACCAACCCCGAAAACACGTTCTTCGCGATCAAGCGCCTGATCGGCCGCCGCTTTACCGACCCGATGGTGAAGAAGGACGTCGATCTCGTCCCCTACAAGATCATTACCGGCGAGAACGGCGACGCCTGGGTCGAAAGCCGCGGCAAGAAATATGCGCCGTCGCAGATCAGCGCCTTCATCCTGCAGAAGATGAAGGAAACCGCCGAAGCCTATCTCGGCGAGACGGTCACGCAGGCGGTCATCACCGTTCCCGCGTACTTCAACGATTCGCAGCGCCAGGCGACCAAGGACGCCGGCAAGATCGCCGGCCTCGAAGTGCTGCGCATCATCAACGAGCCGACCGCGGCGGCGCTCGCCTATGGCATGGAACGAAAGGGCAGCGGCACGATCGCGGTCTACGACCTCGGCGGCGGCACGTTCGACATCTCCGTCCTTGAGATCGGCGACGGCGTGTTCGAGGTCAAATCGACCAACGGCGACACGTTCCTCGGCGGCGAGGACTTCGACAAGAAGATCATCGACTATCTCGCCGACGAATTCAAAAAGGAGCAGGGCATCGACCTGCGCAACGACCGGCTCGCCTTGCAGCGGCTGAAGGAAGCCGCCGAGAAGGCGAAGATCGAGCTGTCCTCGTCGATGCAGACCGAGGTCAACCTGCCGTTCATCACCGCCGACCAGAACGGGCCGAAGCACCTCAACATCAAGTTGACGCGCGCCAAGCTCGAAGCATTGGTCGAGGACCTGATCCAGAAGACGATCGAGCCGTGCCGCAACGCATTGCGCGACGCAGGGCTGAAGGCGTCGGAGATCGACGAGGTCATCCTCGTCGGCGGCATGACCCGGATGCCGAAGGTCATCGAGACCGTGAAGCAGTTCTTCGGCAAGGACCCGAACCGCGGCGTCAACCCGGACGAGGTCGTCGCGATCGGCGCCGCGATCCAGGCCGGCGTGCTGCAGGGCGAGGTCAAGGACGTCCTGCTGCTCGACGTGACGCCGCTGTCGCTCGGCATCGAGACCTTGGGCGGCGTGTTCACCCGGCTGATCGACCGCAACACGACGATCCCGACCAAGAAGAGCCAGACCTTCTCGACCGCCGAGGACAATCAGACCGCGGTCACGATCCGCGTGTTCCAGGGCGAGCGCGAGATGGCGGCCGACAACAAACTGCTCGGCCAGTTCGACCTGGTCGGGCTGCCGCCGGCGCCGCGCGGCATGCCGCAGGTCGAGGTCACGTTCGACATCGACGCCAACGGCATCGTCCAGGTCTCGGCCAAGGATAAGGCGACCGGCAAGGAGCAGCAGATCCGCATCCAGGCCTCGGGTGGCCTCAGCGACGCCGACATCCAGAAAATGGTGAAGGATGCCGAGGCGCACGCTGAGGAGGACAAGCGGCGGCGCGAGCTGGTCGAGGCCAAGAACCAGGCGGACGGCCTGATCCACACGACCGAGCGCAGCCTGACCGAGGCCGGCGACAAGGTGCCGCAAGGCGACCGCGACGCCGTCACCGCCGCGATTCAGGCCCTGAAGGATGCTCTCGCCAGCGACGACCCGAGCCAGATCAAGGCCAAGACCGAGGCGCTGGCGCAGGTGTCGATGAAGCTTGGCGAGGCGCTCTACAAGGCGCAGCAGGGCGCCGACGGCGGCGCCTCGGGCGGGCCGCAAGGCGGCGGCGCGGGACCGGGTGCGTCAGGCGGCGGTCATGCCCCCGGCGGCGGCGACGACAAGGTCGTTGACGCCGATTTCGAGGAGGTCGACGATCAGAAGCGGCATCGCTCGGCCTAAGCCCCTCTTTACCATAGCGGCCTAGGCTGACGCGGAAGCGATCTCACCCCGGCGGCGACGCCGGGGTGAACCTTGCGGGCAGCCTCCGGACGTACCGAGCATCCCAGCGACGATGGCAAAACAGGACCTTTACGAGCTCCTTGGGGTTTCCAACAGCGCCAGCCCGGAGGAGTTGAAGCGCGCCTATCGCAAGCTCGCGATGCAGTATCACCCCGACCGCAACGCCGGGGACAAGGGCGCGGAACAGAAGTTCAAGGACATCAACGAAGCCTACGACATCCTCAAGGACGACCAGAAGCGGGCGGCCTACGACCGCTATGGCCATGCCGCCTTCGAGCATGGCGGCGGCCGCGGGCCGAGCGATTTCGGCTTCGCCGGCGGGTTCGCCGACATCTTCGAGGAAATGTTCGGGGCGATGGGCGGCGGCCGGCGGCAGAACGGCCCGAGCCGCGGCAGCGACCTGCGCTACCAGCTCGAAATCACGCTGGAAGAGGCCTTCAAGGGCAAGCAGACGACGATCCGCGTCGGCACCTTCGTGCATTGCGAGCAGTGCCGCGGCAGCGGCGCCGAGGGCGGCTCCAAGCCGGTGTCGTGCAAGACCTGCCGCGGCAGCGGCCGCGTCCGGGCGCAGCAGGGGTTCTTCACGATCGAGCGCACCTGCCCGACCTGCCAGGGCGCCGGGCTTCTGATCGAAAAGCCGTGCAAGAGCTGCGGCGGCCAGGGCCGCGTGCGGCGCGAGAAGACGCTGTCCGTCAGCATCCCCGCCGGCATCGAGGACGGGACCCGCATGCGGCTCGCCGGCGAGGGCGAGGTCGGACTGCGCGGCGCCGCGCCGGGCGATCTTTACGTGTTCGTCAGCGTTCAGCCGCACCGGCTGTTCCAGCGCGACGGCGCCAACATCTTCTGCCGCGTGCCGATCCCGATCACGACCGCGGCGCTCGGCGGGACGATCGAGGTGCCGACGGTCGACGGGAGCCGCTCCCGCGTGACGGTCCCGGCCGGGACGCAGTCGGGCCACCAGTTCCGCATGCGCGGCAAGGGCATGACGGTCATGCGCTCGAACCTGCGCGGCGACATGTACGTGCAGGCAATCGTCGAGACGCCGGTCAACCTGACGAAGCGTCAGCAGGAATTGCTGCGCGAGTTCGAGAAGGAAGGCGAGAACCGCAAGACCAGCCCCGAGAGCGAAGGCTTCTTCGCTCGGGTCAAGGAATTCTTCGAGGACCTGCGAGAGTAGCTTCCGCCGCTCGTCCCTCCCCGATCGCATATCCGTCGCGCGCCCTTTTTCGGGCGCGGCAATCGGCCGCCGTGCTATAGCTTGCAATCGAAGCCAAGAGGCAGCCGGCAGAGGAGGGAAACGCGATGGCGTACGACGTGCTGATCCGCAACGGCCGGATCGTCGACGGTTCGGGCATGCCGTCCTTCATGGGCGATGTCGCCGTCAAGAACGGCAAAATCGTCGAGCTCGGCAAGCTCTCCGACGCTGCGGACCAGGTCGTCGATGCCGAGGGCCGCGTCGTATCGCCCGGCTTCATCGACAACCACTGCCACTACGATGCGCAGGTCACGTGGGACCCGCTGTGCTCGTTCTCGTGCGACCACGGCGCCACCAGCGTCGTCATCGGCAACTGCTCGCTGAGCCTCGCCCCGGTCAAGAAGGGCAAGGCCGAGCGCATGGCCGAGTTCCTGTCCTATGTCGAAGCGATCCCGATGGAGGTGCTGAACACCATCGAGGTCGATTGGGAGACTTTTCCGCAATACATGGACAAGCTCGACCGCAACCTCGGGGTCAATGTCGGGACGCTGATCGGCCACACGGCGGTGCGCTATTACGTGATGGGCGACGAGTGCCAGAAGCGCGCCGCGACCGACGGCGAGATCAAGGAGATGCAGGCGGTCGTGCGCGACGGCATGGAAGGCGGCGCGCTCGGCCTGTCGGTGTCGCGCAACCGCGGCCATTACGACCCGCAGGGGGTGCACATCCCGGCGCTGTGGGCCGACGAGAAGGAGATCTTCGCGCTTGCCGACGTCTTGCGCGAGCTTGGCACCGGCATCATTCAGTCGGGCGGCGGCCGCGAGGCCGAGATGCGCGACGGGCTGATGGCGCGGCTGTCGGAGGCCAGCGGCCGCCCGGTCGTCTACAACAACCTCGGGCAGTCGGTGCGCCGCCCGGGCGAATGGCAGAAGCACATGGCGCGGATCGACGAGACCGCGTCGAAGGGCATCCGCGCCTATCCGCTGTGCTCGCCGAACACGACGACGCAGACCTTCACGATGCGCAACACGCAGGTGTTCCGCGGCTCGCCGACCTGGCACCCGATCCTGCTGGCGTCGGACGAGGAGAAATTGCGCGCCTACGCCGACCCGGCGGTGCGCAAGAAACTGCACGACGAGATGGTCGAGTGGCGGGTCGAGATCCCCGGCGGCACGATCTCCCGCGAATGGTACGACTACATCTGGGTCGAGGAGCCGAAGCTCGACAAGAACGCCTGGATGAAGGGCAAGACCCTGGCCCAGCTCGCCAAGGCGCAGAACAAGGGGATCATCGACGCATTCCTCGATATCGCGGTCGAGGAAAACCTCGACACCGTGTTCATGCAGGCCGAAAACAACATCGACGTCGAGGCGATGCGGCAGATCCTGAACTACCCGAACGCCTTGATCGGCCTCAGCGACGGCGGCGCGCACGTTCAGTTCCACGGCGGCTACGGCTTCTCGACCCGGCTGCTCGGCGAATGGGTGCGCGAGAAGCAGGTCATGTCGCTGGAGCAGGCGGTGCGGCGCCTGACCTTCGACTCGGCCTCGACCTTCGGCCTCTACGACCGCGGCTTGTTGCGGCCCGGCATGGTGGCCGACATCACGATCTTCGACCCCGACACGGTAAAGCCGCTGCCGGAATTCGTCGTGCACGACTTCCCGGCCGGCGGCTGGCGCTTCAAGGAGCCGGCGGCCGGCATCTACGCCACCTTCGTCAACGGCAGGATGCTGATGAAGGAGGGCGAGCACACCGGCAACCTCCCCGGCCGCGTCCTCCGCAACTCGCACTACCAGGCGCGCGCGTAGCAACGGGCGAAGGTCTACGCCAACCCCTCTCCGCCCTGAAACGGGCGAGGGAGGTGGCGCTTGCCGCCGGCGCGGTGGCCGTGCTCGAAACGGCGGACCCCGCTGCCAAGGTGGCGGCGAGCCGGGCGCTGGCGGCGCATTGGCGCGGCGGCGGCATGGCCGTCGGCACCACCTTGCCGCCGGCGCGCCCGGCGCGGCCGAACCGCCCGGTGCTGCTGCCGCCGAAGGCGATGCCGCGGCGGCGCAGTTTCGGCTCCGCCGGCGGCCGCGTCGCGCTATTGCATGCGCTGGCGCATATCGAGCTGAACGCCATCGACCTCGGCTGGGACATCGTCGCGCGCTTCTCGGGCGAAGCTCTGCCTCGTGAGTTTTACGACGACTGGGTATCGGTCGCGGCCGAGGAGGCCGAGCATTTCGCGATGCTGGCGCGGCGTCTCGGGGAACTCGGGGCGGCGTATGGCGACCTGCCGGCGCACGACGGGTTGTGGCAGGCGGCCGCGGCGACCGCCGATGACCTGCTCGCCCGGCTGGCGGTGGTGCCGCTCGTGCTGGAGGCGCGCGGCCTCGACGTGACGCCGGCGATGATCGAGCGGCTGCACGCCGCCGGCGACGCCGCCAGCGCCGCCATCCTCGCGCGGCTCTACCGCGACGAGATCGGACACGTCGCGACCGGCGCCCGCTGGTTCGACCGGCTGTGCCGGGCGCGCCGGCTGGCGCCGCGAGAGATCTTCCGCGACCGCATCGGCCGCTTCTTCAAGGGCGAGCTGAAGCCGCCGTTCAACCGGGCGGCGCGCGATGCGGCGGGCGTCCCGCGGGAGTTCTACGAGGGCGGATAGAACTTGCGCCCAGGGAATGCCCCCCCTCCGGCTCGCTGCGCTCGCCACCTCCCCCGCTAGCGGGGGAGGATCAAAGGGGCGCGGCTCGCGATCCTCCCCCACGCTCAGTGGGCTCAGTGGGGGAGGGGGACCATGCGAAGCATGGTGGAGGGGTGCCGGCCGCCCCCCCTACAGCCCCAGAACCGCCTTGGCGACGATGTTCTTCATGATTTCGTTGGTGCCGCCGTAGATCGAGGCGGCGCGCAGCATCAGATAGCTGCGGGTCGCCTCGGTGGCCCATTCCGGCCCGAGCTCCGGCTCGTTGCTGAGCGCCGCCAGCTCCTGCGCCCAATCCGGCATCGACAGCGGCCCGCCGACATCCATGACCAGTTCCGAGGTCGCCTGCAGCAGTTCGGTGCCCTTGACCTTCAGCACCGAAGACAGCGGGTCGGGCTTGCCGTCGCGCGCTTTGTCATGCGCCGAGACGACCCGCAGCTGGGTGATCTCCAGCGCCTTGATGTCGACTTCGAGCTGCGCCACGCGGCGGCGGAACTCGAAATCGTCGATCAGCGGCCGGCCGCCCGCGCGCACCTCGCGCGCCGCCTCCTTGGCGAAGCTGACCCGCTCCTTCGATTTGCCGAGGCGGGCAATGCCGGTGCGCTCGTTGCCGAGCAGGAACTTGGCGACGTCCCAGCCCTTGTTCTCCTCACCGACCCGCATCGACACCGGCACCTTCACGTCGTCGAAGAAGACCTCGTTGAGGTGATGCGTGCCGTCGATTGAGATGATCGGCCGCACGGTGATGCCCGGGGTCTTCATATCGACGAGCAGGAACGAGATGCCCTCCTGCCGCTTCGGCGCGTTCGGGTTGGTGCGCACCAGGAGGAAGCACCAGTCGGCCATGTGCGCGGTCGAGGTCCAGATTTTCTGGCCGTTGACGATGTAATGGTCGCCCTCGCGCCGCGCCGCCGTCTTCAGCGCCGCGAGGTCGGAGCCGGCGCCCGGCTCGGAAAACCCCTGACACCACCAGTCGTCGAGGTTGGCGGCGCGCGGCAGAAAGCGCTTCTTCTGCTCGTCGGTGCCGAACTGGATCAGCACCGGGCCGATCATCGTGATGTTGAACACCTGCATGTCCGGCGCCGGCGCAAGCTGGTTCTCCTCGAGGAACATCATGCGCTGCACCGGCGTCCAGCCCGGCCCGCCCCACTCTTTCGGCCAGGAATAGGCGGCCCATCCCTTCTTGTTCAGGATGCGCTGCCAGCGGCGCGTGTCCTCCTTCTCCGGCGAGTGGCCGAGGCGCATCTTGCGGCGCAGATCGTCCGGCAGGTTGTCGCGGTAGAACGCGCGCAAGTCGTCGCGAAACGCGAGTTCTTCCGGGCTGAAGCGGAGGTCCATCGCAAAACTCCTCGATCGCCGCCGCGGCAAGCGCGCGCCGCGCATGCTGTCTAGCGCGGAACGGCGCGCACTCCAAGAGGCGCCCTTGCGGGAACCACGCCGCCCCGCGTTATGGCGCGGCTACCATGGGTTTTGCGCTGGTTGCGCCGCCGGGGGCGCTGCAATAGGTTCGCCGCGCCGAGGGCGGACGCCCGGGCCGGATGCGCGAGGTCGATCGGATGCGGCGACAAATCCTTCTCTTGATTGCCTTCGGGACGCTAGCGGCCACGGCTGCGGCGAGGCCTGCCGTGGCCGCCGAGTACGGCGCCGTCGCCTATGGCGAAGAGAGCGGCCGCCGCGGCGTCGCGTGGGGCTGGGACACGCAAAAGGACGCCGAGAAGGCGGCGATGAAGGACTGCGGCGACGGCTGCAAGATCGTCGTCCGCTTCGGCCCGAAAATGTGCGTCGCGATCGCCACGCCGGAGAAGGGCAAGGGCATCGGCATCTCGTCCCGGCCGAACGAAACGGACGCGAAGAACGCGGCGCTGGCCGACTGCAAGAAGCGCAACCCTGAGGGCTGCGTCGTCCAGGATTCGCGCTGCAACCGCTGAGGCGGCGGTTGGAGCGGTTATCGATTAAGTTGCACCCTCCCGTCACCCCCGCGAATGCGGCGGCCAGGGGCGGCCGACGGAGCGCAGGCATGGATTCCCGCTTTCGCGGGAATGACAATTCAAGCTGGCAGGAACCCGCTTCTAGGTTCCGATCGCGAGCGGTGCGGTCAGTTTTCGCAACGCGGCGACGACCGACAGCGGCGTCATCTTGCCGGTGCGTGGGTTTTCCGACGGAACGCCGGCGATTTCGAGGGTGAAGCGCGCCGCGTCCGCCTCGACCTCGATGCGGTGGGTGTTGCGGATGACGCCCGGGTCGGCCCAGATCTCGATCGTCGTGCGGTCGGGGCCGATGCCGGCCATCGCCAGCGCCGCCGCGACATTGACGTTGGCAGGAAAGCCGCGCGCCGCGTCGCGGGCGCTGCCGGCAAACACCCGCTTCGGCCGGTCCAGCCCCTCGACGCCGATGCCGTTGGCGACGAGATAGGGAGCGCCGGCGAGGCCGGCGGGCGGCTTGCGGGTGATCATGTGCACCCGTTCGATGCCGCCGACGGCGGCGGCGGCAACCGCGTCGAGGCCGAGCAGCGCGCCCGTCGGCACGAGAATGCGGCCGCCGTTCGCCCTCGCCAGATCGACCAAGTCGAAATTGTCGAGCAGGGCGCCGCAGCTGAGGATCATCACGAGGCGGCCGCGCTTCAGCGCCGGCTCGGCGATCGCTCGCAGCAGCGCGGCGGGAGCGCACTCGACGACGATGTCGGCCGCTTCCGCCAGCCGCTCCAGCGGCACCACCGGCACCGGCCGCGCGAGATCCCGCATCGCCTGCTCGGCGCGGCCGGCGTCGCGCGCCGACACCGCGGCCAGTTCGAGGCCCTCCATGCCGCGGTCGAGATGCTGCGCGACGACCCTGCCGATCGCGCCGAAGCCGGCGATGGCGACGCGGCGGGTCATGCCGCTTTCCCCGGCTCGCCGGTCTCCATCGGCAGGGTCGGGTCCTTGGCCCATTCCGACATCGAGGCGTCGTAGAGGCGCACGTCGGGGTGACCGAGCATGACCAGCGCGTGCGCCGTCGCGCTCGCCGCGATGCCGCCGCCGCAATAGGTGATGACCCGCTTATCAAAGGCGCCGACCGCGTCGAACTTCGCGCGCAGCCGGTCGGGCGGCAGGAAGGTGTTGGTCGTGGGGTCGATCAGCTCGACGGTCGGGACGTTGACGCTGCCCTTGATGCGGCCCGGACGGCCGTAGGTGTTGCCGCCGACGCCGGCGTGCTGCACCGCCTGGAGCGCGTTGATCGTGCAGCTCGCGTTGTCGCCGATCGCCGCCAGCACCTCGTCCTTGCCGACCATCAGCTTGCGGTCCTCGCGCACGGTGAAGGTCGTTCCCGGCCGCTTCTTCGATGGCCCGGCTTCGACCGGGCGCCCCTCGCGCTGCCATTTCTGGAAGCCGCCGTTGAGCACCGCCGCGTTGTCGAAGCCGAAATTGCGCATGACCCACCACACCCGCGTCGCCCATTGCGGGTTGGCGGTGCTGTAGGTCACGACGCGGCTGTCGTCGGCGACGCCGAAGCGGCCCATCGCCGCCGCGAACTCCGCCGCCTTGGGCAGCATGAAGCGCAGCGGCAATTGCGCGTTGTCCGACAGGTCCTGCTGCAGATCGAGGAACTGCGCGCCCGGGATGTGCCCCTTCTCGAAATCCTCCAGCCCCGACTTCACTGTGTAGGTGATCTCCGGGTGCGGGATCAGGTGGATCGTGCAATCGAGCACGACCAGCTTCGGGTCGTCGAGATGCGCCGCGAGCCAGTCGGTCTCGACCAGGTATTCGGGGTGGACGTAGCCTTGTGACGACGGCATCGGCGTCTCCTTCAGTGGGGTGTGGCGGTCTCGTCGGGGAAGGCGTCGGGCGCGCCCGCGAGAATTTTCGACAACGTCCAGCGCGGCTTCATGACGCTCGTCACGTCGTCGATGAGCCAGCGCCCGCCGTCCCGCACGAGGTGATAGCGCAGGTCGTCGGCCGTGTTGAAATTGCGGAAGCGCGCCTCGACCACCGCGTCGTTGCCAGTGTGCGACACGAGCGCCACTTGCAGGCCGCTGATCTTCCAGTCCTGGCCGTTGACGAACGGATCGAAATCGAGCCGGCCGATCTCGCCCTTGGGCGTGTCGCGGCGGTCCTTGTCGATCAGCTTCTGCAACCGCGGGCTATAGGCGCGGTCCGGCCAGGGGGTCGGCTTCTCGCGCCCGTAGTCGCGATAGATCGCCTGCACGAAGGCGATCGGGTCGGCCTCGTTCTGCGCCTGCGCCGGGCCGCCCGCAACCAGCGCCGCGAACACGGCCGCCAGCCACAGCGCCGGGACACGCGGGTATTCCCGGCAAAGGCGGCGGCGGTCGTTGTCGGGCACGGTGGTCCTCCTGCGCGGCTGCGCTATAGTCGCCGAAGAGAGATGCGGGAGGGAGAGCAAAGATGCGCTGGTTGCGATACGAGGCGGACGGCCGCGAGTCCTACGGCATCATCGAGGGGAGCGAGGTCGTCGAGGTCATGGGCGACCCGTTCGCGGGCTACGAGATGACCCGCACCCGGCGCCGGCTCGACCACGTCAAGTTCCTCGTGCCGGTCGTGCCGCGCACCTTCTACGCCGCCGGCCTCAACTATTCCGAGCACGTCATCGAGATGGCGAAGAAGCGCGGCGAGGAGCCGAACCTGCCGAAGGCGGCCGATATCGGCTACCGCGCCAACAATGCGCTGATCGCGCACGGCGAGAACATCGTGCTGCCGCGCGACGCCGGGGAGCTTTGCCAGTACGAGGCCGAACTCGTCGTCGTCATCGGCAGCAAGGCCAAGCACCTGTCCGAGCGCGAGGCGTTTTCCTGCGTGCTCGGCTACACGATCGGCAACGATTTCAGCGAGCGCACCTGGCAGCGCGGCGACCGCACCCTGTGGCGCGCCAAGAACACCGACACGTTCAAGCCGATGGGGCCGTGGATCGAGACCGATTTCGACCTCGACAAGGCGCGCACGATCGTGCGCGTCAACGGCGAGGAGACCGACAACTTCCGCACCAACCACATGCTGTTCGGCGTTGCGACCTTCATCAGCCGCATGTCGCAGTACGTGACGCTTTATCCGGGCGACGTGGTCTGGATGGGCACCGAGGGCGCGCCGCGCAACCTCAAGCACGGCGATCTCTGCGAGATCGAGATTACCGGCATCGGCATCCTGCGCAACCGCGTCGTCCGCGAAGGGATGTAGGATGGGTTGAGCGCAGCGAAACCCATCTTTCTCGGCGAGGCGATGGGTTTCGCAAAGCTCAACCCATCCTACAGGTTGATGTCATAGCCCGCCCCGGTCCGCCGCGCGCCGTCTACGTCTATCTCGCGCTGATCATCGCCAGCTGGGCCGGCAACTGGCCGCTGATGAAGCTGGCTCTGGGCCGCATCGACCCGATCCTGTTCGTCGCGCTGCGCCTCGTCGGCAGCGTCGCGGTGCTGGCGCCGCTGCTGCTGGCGCTGCGGGCGCCGCTGTTGCCGGCGGCGGACGAGCGCGCCGGCCTGTTCTGGGTCGGGCAGTTGCAGGTCACGGCGTTTCTCGTGTGCAGCATCATCGGCCTGTCGCTGGTGCCGCCGGGGCGCGCGATCGTCCTCGCCTATACGATGCCGCTGTGGGCGATCCCGCTCGGCCTGCTGATCGCGCCGGAGCGGCTGTCGCTGCGCCAGCTCGGCGGCGCGCTCGTCGGCTTCGCCGGCCTCGTGCTGTTCCTCAACCCCACCCTGGTCGATTGGGGCAACCGCCGCGCGCTGATCGGCAACGGCCTCCTCCTGCTGGCGGCGATCAGCTGGGCGGCAGGGTCATGTCTCTACCGCCGGCGGCATTGGCAGTCGCCGTTCTGGGCGCAGACCTTCTGGCAGCTCGCCGCCGGCGTCGTCGGCATCGTGCCGGTGGCGCTGGTCCTGACCCGCGACTGGAGCGTGTCGTGGAGCGCCGGCCTGCTCGCGATCCTCGCCTACAACTGGGTGGTGACGACGATCCTCGGCTATTTCTGGTGGAGCCGGGTGCTGGCGGCTTTGCCGGCGGCGGTCGCCGGCCAGGCGCTGACCCTGACGCCGCTCGGCGGCTTCGGCCTGTCGCTGCTGATCTTCGGCGGCGACGTCACCGCCGCCGCCCTCGCCAGCATCGCCCTGATCGTCGCCGGCCTCGTGCTGACGTTATGGCGATAGTCCGGCCCGGCCGAGCACCCCAATATCTCCATACAAATCGTCATGGCCGGCCTTGACCCGCCTTGACCCGGCCATCCTCTGAGGCGGCTCAGATCGCCGGGTCGAGCCCGGCGATGACGAGAGGAGAGCGGCGCGAGCGGGTTCCCATGCGAAGCGGTATCCGATCGAATGGAGCCGCTCCTCCACAAGCCGTCATGGCCGGGCTTGACCCGGCCATCTGCAGGGTGCTCAAGATCGCCGGGTCAAGCCCGGCCATGACGCGCAAAGGAACGTTCGCACCTGATCGGGAACCGGGCTAATCGGCCGCCTCGCTTCTCTCTTCGGGGAGCATGCCCAATGCCCGCTTGTAGATGTCGAGCAGGCTTTCCTGCTCGTCGAGGTCGTCCTTGTCCATGCGGCGGATGCGGATGACCTGGCGCATGATCTTCGGGTCGAAGCCGGTGCCCTTGGCCTCGGCGTAGACTTCCTTGATGTCCTCGGAGAGCGTCCGCTTCTCCTCTTCGAGGCGCTCGATGCGCTCGATGAACGACTTGAGACGGTCGCCCGCAATGCCCCCAACGTCAGCCATACCACTCCCCCAGCGAATCGCAGGTGCACCCTACCGGACTTGCGCGGACCGCCCGTGCCGGCGCGGGCCGCGCCCTGCCTTGAGTTTTTACACCCCGTGAATGCCGGGCCGCGCCCGGACAAACCGAGTCTAAAGGCTGCGCCGTCGTCTCGCAGCCCTTGGCGCAGCAACGCTCGGAAAGAGCCTCACGGCCGCATGCAAAATCGACTTTCCTCAGGCTGGCGGAGCCGTTCGGCGAGGCGCGCGAAGTCGCAGGCGAGCCGGCGGGTGTCGCGCGGATCGATGATCTCCTCGACCCAGAACGGCTCTGCCGTGCGGAACGGCGAGCGCAGCCGGTTGAGCCGTTCCTCGATCTCGGCGATTTTGGCCTCGCGGTCGGGCGCGGCGTCGATCTCGGCGCGATAGGCCGCCTCGATGCCGCCTTCGAGCGGCAGCGACCCCCAGCGCGCCGACAGCCACGCATAGCGGATCGAAAAGCGCCCCGCCGGCTGGTTCACCGCGCCGGCGACGCCGAACACGTTGCGCACGAGGAACGTGCACCACGGCACCGTCGTCTGGTTCACCGCCGCCATCGCGCGCACGCCGTGGCGGATCGTCGCCGCCTTCTCCGCCTCCAACCCGATATGAAAGCCCGGGCAGTCGCAGAGGTAGACGATCGGCAGGTGAAAGGTCTCGGCGAGATCGACGAAGCGGATGATTTTCTGGCAGGCGTCGGCGGTCCAGCAGCCGCCGTAGAAGAACGGGTCGCTCGCCATGACCGCGACCGGCAGCCCGTCGAGGCGGGCGAGGCCGGTTATGATCGGCCGCCCGAACATGCGGCCGATCTCGAAGAACGAGCTCTTGTCCACAACCGCCTCGACGATCGGGCGCATCTTGTAGACCTTGCGCCGGTCGCGCGGGATTGCCTCGAACAGGAACTCGTCGCGCCGCGCCGGATCGTCGTCGCAGTGCGTGCGGAGGGGCAGTTCGTAGACCGAGGACGGCAGGTAGGAGAGAAACCGGCGCGTGGCCGCGAAAGCCTCCTCCTCGCTGTCGACGGCATGGTCCACCGCGCCGCAACGGGTCTGAATCTCCCAGCCGCCGAGCTGGAAGCGGTCGAGCGCGGCCTCGGGGTTCTTGGCGAGCGCGTTGACGACCGGCGGCCCGGCGACGAACAGCGCCGAGGTCTCCTTCGTCATGACCGAATAATGGCTCGCCGCCATGCGCGCCGCGCCGAGGCCGGCCACCGAGCCGAGCCCCAGCGCCACCACCGGCACGAGGCCGAGGTTGGCGGTCGTGTAATAATAGGGGAGCGCCGAACCGACCCGGCCGGGCAGGTTGGCGCGGCCGGTCGTCTCGATCGTCTTCACCGAGCCGCCGCCGCCCGACCCCTCGATAAGCCGGACGATCGGCAGGCGCAGCTCGTACGCCATCTGCTCCGACATCAGCGCCTTTTCCCGGATCGTCGCGTCGGCCGAGCCGCCGCGCACCGTGAAGTCGTCGCCGACGACGACCACCGGCCGCCCGTCGATCGTCGCGCGGCCGAACACGCAGTTCGACGGCACCAGCTCCTTCAGGTTGCCGTCGGCGTCATATTCGGCGCGGCCGGCGATGGCGCCGATTTCATGGAAGCTGCCGGGGTCGGCAAGGCCGGCGATGCGCTCGCGCACGGTAAGGCGGCCGCCCTCGTGCTGGCGCCGCACCTTGTCGGGACCGCCCAGCGCGTGGGCGAAGCCCTCCCGCGCCCGCAGCTCGTCGAGTTCCGGCTGCCATGCCATCTTGCCTGCTCCGGCCGTTGCCTCCGCTCGATACTATCGGCGCCCCAAGGCAGCGGCCAGCTCGCGCCTGCGCCGGTGTCGTTTGCGGGGAATCGTCGGCTGGTATATGGCGTTAGCCCTCCGGCCGCTTAGCAAGGGTCTGCCCATGAAGGGCGAATTGCCGCCAGCTCTCGCGACATCGGGGCCGATGCCGCTATGGGACGCGTCCCGTGACTACATCCGCGTCGTATTGCGCGACATGCAGATCGAGGCGCGGGTCGGCATGCATCCGTGGGAGAGGCATCCCGAGAAGCCGAGCCGGCTCGTCGTCAACATCGAGCTGTTTTCGACCCAGACCGGCCCCGAGACGTTCATCGACTACGACAAGATTCACGACGGCCTGCGCACCTGGCCGAGCCGGCCGCACGTCGCGCTGCTCGAAACCCTGGTCGAGGAAATCGTGACCCTGTGCTTTGCGATTGTGGGGGTCGAGGCGTGCCGGGTATCGATCATGAAGCCGGATATTTTCAACGACGCGGCGGGAGTCGGCATCGAGATCTACCGCCGCCGGCCCACGGCCGCGTGAGACGGCTCCCCGAAAAATGACGTCAGACCCCAATCAGGCTCGATCGATCCGCGCGGCATTGGTAACCGGCGGCGCCAAACGTGTCGGGGCGGCGCTGGTCCGCGCGCTCGCCGAGGACGGCTGGATCGTCGTGCTGCACTACCACAATTCGGAGGCGGAGGCGCTGGCCCTCGCCGCCGGGCTCGCCGCCGCCGGTCGCGTCTGCCTGCCGGTGCAGGCCGATCTGTCGCGGCAGGCGGATATCGAGAGCCTGATCCCGCGGGCGCTCGACCTTCTGGCACCGGTTTCGGGCCGGCTGCGCTGCCTCGTCAACAATGCCAGCTCCTTCGTCTACGACAGCATCGCCAGCATGCGCTGGGAGACATGGACCGGCCACCTCGACCCGAATCTCGCGGCGCCGGCGTTCCTCTCGCAAGCCTTCGCCCGAACCGTCGGCGAGGACGAGCGCGGCTGGATCATCAACATGCTCGACCAGAAGATCGAGGCGCTGAACCCCGACTTCTTTTCCTATACGGTCAGCAAATTCGGCCTTCTCGGCCTCACCCGGCTGCTTGCCCTGGCGCTTCGGCCGCGCATCCGCGTCCACGGCATCGCCCCCGGCATCGCGCTGCCGAGCGGCAAGCAGACCGCGGAGCGCTTTGAAAAAGCATGGGCGAAGTCGCCGCTTGGCCGCAACGCGACCGTCGCGGAAATCGTCGCCGCGGCGCGGCTGCTGCTGAACGCCCGCTGCGTCAGCGGCAGCGTCATCGTCATCGACGGCGGCGAGAGCCTCGCCAACCAGGGCCGCGACGTCGAATTCCTCGCGTAATACCGCCGGCGGAACGCGATGACCTCCCCTCACGTCATGGCCGGGCTTCGACCCGGCCATCTCGGGGCCGCCTTGATATGCTGGGGCCAGAGCGAAGAGATGCCTGGATCAAGTCAGATCAAGTCCGGGCATGACGCGTTGTGTGCTGCCGCCGCTGGTATAAGGCGCCGCTCGGCGCGTTGGACAAAGGTGCGCTGCGGCGGCGGCCCTTGCCGCGCCGCCGGCGCGCCGCTATCACGGGTTGCTGACCAAAACATGGGCAGCGCGAGCGGAGGATGGGCGCGGATGCCGGATGCGGGCGGAACGACGGTATCCGGCGGCCATCAGACGAGCGGCACAGCGAGCATCGAAGGCCGCGGCTCGTGGGTGGCGGCCTGCGTTACTCTCGCGATCCTCTCCGTCTCCTACGGTTCGCCGCTGCTGATCGTCGTCGGGCTGAAGCCGATTACCGCCGACCTGGCGACGCAGCGCGAGGCGGTCGCGCTGGCGGCGTCGCTGAGCTGGGTCGGCACCGGCCTCGGCGGCATCCTGATGGGCTGGGTCGCCGACCGCATCGGCGTGCGCCGCACCGTCATCTTCGGCGCCGTCAGCATCGGCCTCGGCCTCGCGGTTTCCACGAGCGGCGGCATCTGGGCGCTCTATATCGGGCATGCGCTGCTGCTCGGGCTGTTCGGCAACGGCGCGCTGTTCCCGCCATTGCTCGTCTATGTCAGCCGCTGGTTCGACCGCCGCCGCGGCACCGCATTGGCGCTGATCTCGTCCGGGCAATACATCGCCGGCATGGTCTGGCCGACCGTGTTCCAGCACGCGATGAGCGCCTATGGCTGGCGCCCGACGATGATCGGGTTCGGCATCCTCGTCGCGCTCGCGATCCCGCCCCTCGCCGTGCTGTTCCTGCACCCGGCGCCGGTCCCCCTCGCCGCCCCGGAGCTGGAGCGGATGCGGAGCGGCCGGCGAGAGGTGCTCGGCCTGCCGCCCAACGTCGCGCTCGCCGTCTTATGCGCCGCGGGCTTCTGCTGCTGCATTCCGATGTCGGTGCCGCAGGGGCATCTCGTCGCGTTCTGCAGCGATGTCGGGATTCCGGCCGCGCAAGGTGCGGCGATGCTGTCGGTGCTGCTCGGCTGCGCCTTTTTCAGCCGCCAGGCCTGGGGCTGGTTCGCCGACCGGTTCGGCGGGCTGCGCGCGGTGTTCGCCGGCTCCGCATGTCAGGCCGTCGCGATCTGCGGCTTTCTGCTGACCCAGAGCGAGACCGGGCTGTTCACGGTCTCGGCCGTGTTCGGCCTCGGCTTCAGCGGCATCGTCCCCGCCTATGTGCTGTCGGTGCGCGAGCTGTTCCCGGCCAGCGAAGCGTCGTGGCGGGTGCCGATGGTGCTGTTCGTCAGCATGGGCGGCATGGCGTTCGGCGGCTGGTTCGCCGGCGCCCTCTATGACCATTTCGGCTTTTACGCACCGGCCTTCGGTGTCGGCGCGCTGTTCAACGTCGCCAACCTGATCCTGATCGGGTTTCTGCTGTCCCGGCAGCGTTGGAGCAACCGCCTGCGCCTCCTCCCGGCGGAGTAACGCGTTCGCCGCACCGGATCGTCATGGCCGGGCTCGACCCGGCCATCTCCGAGGCGCGACGAGATCGCCGGGTCGAGCCCGGCGATGACGGGGGGAGGACGGATGCCGCCTTTAGCCGCGGGACATGGCCGCCGGCATCGGCTCTGCCGCCGGGGGCCGGGGAGCGGGGCGGCGGCCGCGGCGGTGGCCGCGCAGGACGATCTCGGAAATGCCCTGACGGCCGGGAAAGCGCTGCTGCGCGCGGCCCCGCGCCGCCGGATCCAGCATGATCGCCTCGGCTTGCGGGTCGGGTACGACCCCCATCAGGCGCCGCAAGGCGTCGCGCCCGCGCGACAGCCGCGAGCGGACGGTTCCGACCGGCACGTCGAGCACGGCCGCCACATCCTCGTAGCGCATCCCTTCGAGGCCGACGAGCAGCACCACCGCCCGCTGCTCCTCGGGCAATTTCGCGATCGCGCGTTCGAGATCGCGCAGTTCCAGCCGGCGCGCCTGGTGCGGCGCGCGCGTCAGCAGCGGCTCGGTTTCGCTGAGGCCGACCGCGATGCCCTCGCGCACCGCCCGGCGCACCCGGTTGACATACTGGTTGTGCAGAATCGTGAAGAGCCACGCCCGCAGGTCGGTCCCTTCCTGCCACAGATGCAGCTTGCCGAGGGCGCGCACGAGGCAGTCCTGGACGAGGTCGTCCGCGGCGCCGACATCCCGCGTCAGCGCCCGTGCATAGCGCCGCAACCGCGGAATTTCGGCTTCCATATCGCGATAGATATCAGACACTTGAACTACCCCTCGCAGTGCGGCGGCCGACGGCCGATTGGTGTTGGCGAGGGACTGTAGAGGGGTGCTGTAATCGGTTGATGTCACGGCGGGCGGTTTTGTGTAAGAATTTGTAACGATGGTTGCTTCGCAAGTCCTTCCCTCGACTGCGCGTGGACGCCGACCCCTCGGCTCCGCCGCCAACCGCGGTCCGCTGCCATGACCGAGAACGGCCATATCCTGATCGTCGATGACGAGAAGGAAATCTGCGACATGGTGGAGGACTACCTGACGCAGGAGGGCTACCGGGTTTCGGTGGCGCACGACGGCAGTGCGATGCGACAGGTCCTGGCGCGCTCGCCGGTCGACCTGGTGCTGCTCGACCTCGTGCTCCCCGGCGAGGATGGGCTGACCCTGGCGCGCTGGCTGCGCGACGAGTCCACGGTCGGGATCATCATGCTGACCGGCCGCGGCGATCCGGTCGACCGCATCATCGGCCTCGAAATGGGGGCCGACGACTATCTGCCCAAGCCGTTCCTGCTGCGCGAGTTGCTGGCCCGGGTCAAGAGCGTGCTGCGGCGGGCTTCTGGCTCGGCGACCTCCGAACCGAGCGCGCCGAGCCGCCAGCGCGCTCGCTTTGCCGGCTGGGTGCTCGATCTGTCGAGCCGTGAATTGTTCGCGCCGTCGGGCGAGGAGGTGCGCCTGACGACCGGCGAATTCGACCTCCTCGCCGCGTTCGTCACCAATCCGAACCAGGTGTTGAGCCGCGACCGGCTGCTCGACCTCGCGCGCAACCGCGAGGCCGGTCCGTTCGACCGCACGATCGACGTGCAGGTCGGCCGCCTGCGCCGCAAGCTCGGCGACGATCCGCAGCAGCCGAGCATGATCAAGACGGTGCGCGGCAGCGGCTATATCTTTACGCCGCCGGTCGAACTGACCTCATAAACCGCCTGGAGGGGCCTCTCGATTGACAGCGGGCGCGGTCGCCTCGTCCGGCGGGCGGAAGCGGGTCGTGTAGTCGCCGGTCATCTGCGCCTCGTGTTCGTGGTGCAGCGCCCATCGCACAGAGGGAAAGGCAACGTCGGCCCACGGAATCTCGTCCCAGCCGAACAGACCGACTTCGAGGCTTTCGGGACCGGGCGCCACCGCCTCGTCGAGCAGGCGGGCGCGGTAGATCAGCTGCACCTGGCTGATGCGCGGGATGTCGTAGATCGCGAGCAGGCTCTCGATGGCGATGCGCGCCTGCGCTTCCTCCCACGCCTCGCGCTCGGCGCCGGTGCTGGTCGCTTCATTGAGCTCGAGGTAACCCGCCGGAAGGGTCCAGAAGCCGCGGCGCGGGTCGATCGAGCGCCGGCACAGCAGAATGCGGTCGCCCCAGCGGGCCACCGAGCCGACGACGATCTTCGGATTGTCGTACAGGATATAGCCGCATTCGGCGCAGATCGTGCGTTCGCGGTTGTCGCCTTCGGGAATGCCTTTGATCGAGGGGCCGCGCACCGGTTTGCCTTGCATATTCCCGACGGTCGTGCCGCCCAACCCTTCCTAGACCAGGATGTCGACGATCAAGCCGCGCGGCAA
>Ga0070739_10001381_pt1 | contig 36954 bp, 29 predicted proteins | sample Coa_R1_7_FD_66445 | JGI IMG/M metagenome (GOLD analysis project Ga0070739, IMG submission 66445) | Surface soil microbial communities from Centralia Pennsylvania, which are recovering from an underground coalmine fire - Coalmine... | ecosystem: Environmental > Terrestrial > Soil > Unclassified ...
GAATCAAAGACGAGGGCAAACCAGACGAGGGCAAGCCTCGTCTCTACAAAAAGATGTAGAGACGAGGCTTGCCCTCGTCTTGCCGGCCCTCGTCTTGCCGGCCCTCGTCTTGCCGGCCCTCGTCTTGCCGGCCCTCGTCTTGCCGGCCCTCGTCTTGCCGGCCCTCGTCTTGTTTGCCTTCGTCTTGCCGGCCCGTCCTGCCGGGCCGGCTGCATGTCCTGCCGGGCTGGCTATTTGTTGCGCACAACAATATTTGCCAGGCGCCCGGGAACATAGATGACCTTCTGCACCGTGGCGTCGCCGATAAATGACATCACCCTGGGGCTGTGCAGCGCCAGCTTGCGCACCTCGTCCTCGCTGATACCGGCGGGAACTTCAATGCGGTCACGCACCTTGCCGTTGACCTGCACGACCAGCGTGAAGGTCTCGTCATGTGTCAGCGCCTCATCGTAGACCGGCCACGCCGACATATGGATGCTGCCGCTATGCCCCGTCAGGTGCCACAGCTCCTCGGTAATATGGGGAGCCATCGGCGCCAGCAGTTGCATCATCGTCTCCAGCGCGCGGCGATAAGCAGCGCTGCGCGCGACCGGCTCGTTCTGCTGCTTAATCAGAGCATTATCGAATTCCATCAGCGCGGCCAGCGCCGTGTTGAAGCGAAAATTGCTCAGGTCCTCGGTAACGCGCTTGATAGTCTTATGGCGCAGGCGCTCAATAGCCCTGCTCTCAGGCGTTTCCTGCTCGCTCACCTGGCCCGCGACCCAGGAGTCGTTGACCAGGTTCCAGAAGCGATTCATGAAGCGCCAGATCCCCTCCACATTCTCCGCTATGAAGGAGCCGCCGGCATCGAACGGTCCGATGAACATCATGTAACAGCGCACGGTATCGGCGCCGTACTTATCGACGTACCTGTCGGGCGCCTCGACATTGCCGCGCGACTTGGACATCTTCTGCCCATCGGCGCCCAGCACCATGCCCTGATGGTACAGGCGCAGGAACGGCTCATCGAAGTCCAGGTAGCCCATATCGTGCAGAGCTTTAACGAAGAAGCGCGAGTACAGCAGGTGCAGAATGGCATGCTCCACGCCGCCCACGTACTGGTCAACGGGCAGCCATTTCTTCAGCTTTTCCTGGCTCCACGCCTCTTCAGTATTATGCGGATCGGCATAGCGCAGGAAGTACCAGGACGAATCGATGAAGGTATCCATCGTATCGGCCTCCCGCGTTGCCGGACCGCCGCAGACCGGGCAGGTTGTGTTCAGGAACTCCGGCTCGTAGCGCAGCGGCGATTCGCCAGTGGGTTTGAACTGCACATTCTCGGGCAGCCAGACGGGCAGTTGCTCCTCTGGCACGGGCTGCATGCCATCCTTCGGACAATAGACAATGGGGATGGGCGCGCCCCAGTAGCGCTGGCGGCTAATCAGCCAGTCGCGCAGGCGATACGTGACCATGAACTTGCCGATGCCCTGCTCCTCGATGTACTTCGTCACCTTCGCGATGGCCTCATCGGCAGGCGTGCCATCGAAGGGGCCGGAATTTATCATCACCCCCGGTTGCGATTTCGCCTCCGTCCAGGCAGCCGGATCACTCGGCTCCTCGCCTTCGGGGCAGATCACCTGGCGAATGGGGATGCCGAACTTGCGCGCGAACTCGAAGTCGCGCTGGTCGTGCGCGGGCACACCCATGATCGCCCCGGCGCCGTAGCCCATCAGCACATAATCAGCGATCCAGACGGGGATCTGCTCGCCGTTCAGCGGATTGGTGACATAGCCGCCGGTGAAGACGCCCGTCTTCTCTTTTTCTGTGCTCAGGCGCTCGATCTCGGTCATGCGCCGCGCCTGGTCGATGTAGGCATCGACGGCCGCCTTCCGCTCGGGCGTCGTGATCTTCTCAACCCAGGGATGCTCCGGGGCCAGCACAAAGAAGGTCGCGCCGTAGATCGTGTCCGGGCGCGTGGTGAAGACCGGGACCTCTTCGCGCCTGCCATCGATCTCGGTATAGAAGCGAATCTCGGCGCCCTCGCTGCGGCCAATCCAGTTGCGCTGCATAACCATCGTCTTTTCGGGCCAATCGATGACCTCCGAGAAGTCCAGCAGCCGCTCGGCGTAGGCCGATATTTTCAGCAGCCACTGATCGATCTCTTTGCGAACGACAACGCTGCCGCAGCGCTCGCAGGTGCCATCGGCCAGCACCTGCTCGTTCGCCAGCGTGGTATTGCAGCCGGGGCACCAGTTTGCCGGAGCTTTGGTGCGATAGGCCAGGCCGCGCTTGTAGAATTGCAGGAACAGCCACTGTGTCCACCTGTAATAGTCGGGCAGGCAAGACACGACCTCGCGCTGCCAGTCCCAGGCGCCGCCCATCATGCGCAGTTGACGGCGCATGTTGTCGATATTCGCCAGCGTCCAGGTGCGCGCCTGGATGCCGCGCTTGATCGCGGCGTTTTCGGCAGGCAGGCCGAAGGCGTCGAAGCCGATGGGCTGCATCACGTTATAGCCCTGCATGCGCTTGAAGCGGCCATAGGCGTCGAAGGGCGAGTAGTTATACCAGTGGCCCATATGCAGGTCGCCGGAGGGATAAGGGTACATGACCAGGTGATAGAACTTTGTCTTTGGCGAGTCGTCGGGGGCATGATACAGTTGCTCGGCCTCCCATTGCGCCTGCCATTTGCGCTCAATTTCTTTGGGGTTGTATCTGGTGCGCGTAATCAATTCGGCCCTCCCCGTGTCTTAACAACGTACAATCTCGATTCAAAATGTCGATTTCCGCCGCCCTCGCTTGCCCGCGCCGCAGGCGCTCGCCCTGGAGGTGGTGTGATGTGGAACAGACGCTTTGCGCCTGTTCCACATCACACCACCTCCATTGCGCGGCGGAGCCGCGCGAGCGCCTGGTCAGAGCAGGCGAGGAGGCTGAGAATCAGATACGCTCTCAAATGAACGAAGTATGAATATAAACCAGTAACAAAAAAAGCCTTTCATCCGTGAGGGACGAAAGGCTATTCCGTGGTACCACCCTGATTTTCGATCTAAGGATAAGAATGGTGGACCTGAGGGGATTCGAACCCCTGACCTTCTCCATGCCATGGAGACGCTCTCCCAGCTGCGCTACAGGCCCAGGTATAAAGCGCCGAAGGTACCTATCCTTGATCTACTCTCATTGTACGCTATAACGGGCGTCCCGGCAAACGCTAGCCGCAAGTATCCATGCGGGTTCACGCCTGCGAAAACCACAGGCGAGTTCGGTCCGATGTTGCAGCCTTGCACCACCCGGCTACTCTCTGCATGAAGTAGACCTACTACTCCTGTTCGTCTTTCAATCTCAGATGAGATAATACCATATCCATTTGCGATTTGCAAGGCAAGGTAGAAATAGGTGGTGCGGGGTTGCAGTGGAGATGAGGGGGCTCGAACCCCTGACCTCGACAGTGCGATTGTCGCGCTCTCCCAGCTGAGCTACATCCCCAGCGAGGTAGATCATAACACAATAGTGAGTCGTTGTAAAGCCCCTGTTGTAACAAATTTCTAAAGTTTTTTCGAGGATGCCCGATAGCTGGCATCTTCGCGCGGCGGATGCGCCTGCACAGGCTCATGCCTGTGGCGTGCGCCTGTGCAGGCGGAGAACGCCGGATACACGCTTACAGGCTGGCATAGGCGCGCAGGGTCTGGATAAAGAACGATAGCGAGGAGCGACCATCGACGCGGATGCGCAGCAGAGCCAGGGGAGTGAGGCTGTTCTGGAGGTCCCCGGTCATACCGGGATCGGTTGTCGCGCTCACATAGCCATCGGCGGCCAGCATGGCGACGACCTCCTCACGCAGCACGAGACTGCCGCTTTTGAACGGCCCGCCGTTGGGATAGCAGAAATGCTGGATAGGGATGCCCAGGTTCTTCTCCAGCGTGAACTGCGATACCTGTGCTTCCTGCTGCGCCTGCGCCGGCGAGGCCAGATAAACGCTGCCCATATCGACGTGATGAACCGTGTGGGAGCCGATCTGCATGCCGTTGGCGAGCATCGTGCGCAACTGCGGCCAGGTCATCTGCCCCTGCCACCCCACCATGCCGGTAATAATATAGAATACGCCGCTGAAGCCATGCGCTTTCAAGAGCGGATACGCGTACTGATAGTTATCCTCGTGGCCGTCATCGAATGAAAGGATAATCGGCCTTGCGGGGAGCGGAGCGCCATAGTAGAGCGCGTTCATGAGCTGGTTCAGGGTGATAGAATGATAGCCACTGGCCCGGAGATAGTCCAACTGCGCGGCGAGCATCTGTGGAGAGACCGACAGGCTGGCCCTGAGCGCCGGATCGGGATCGTTCGCGGGCACAGTAGACGTATAGTGATACATAAGAATGGGTACGCGCACGGTTCGCTCAACAGTCACAAACGGCGGCAAAATCGGCGCCTCCAGGTCCGCCGGGCCGCCATCGAGCACAAGCCAGCGGTCCCCTTTATCGCCACGATTGAGAATCTTACGCACGACAAAGGGGAGATTGCGATAGATCTGATCGGGATGAGCATCTTCTGGTGGCAAAGGTAATAGATGTGTGATCGGCCTCGGCGCGAGCTGGAGCGAAACGGGTAGCTCTTCCACATTGTTGTACGTCGCCATCGTTTCTGGATCAACCCAGAAGGAGAGGGACCTGACTTTTCCCAGAGTGAAGCCCTGCAATGTGAAATCCTGAAAGCGCCCCTTCCAGAAGGTGGCGAACGCTGCCTCGCCCGGCCACTGCGCCTGTTTGCGCGGATCAAGCAGAGACCACATGTCAGCGTAGTTATGCGCCAGCAGGTCGCCGGTAAACTGCCGGGCGGTGGCACTCACCTCCATTGCATCCTGCTCGCTGGCCGGGATAGGTGCAGGTTGCTGGCGCACAACGACTGGTTGCGCCTTTCTGGTCGCAGTTCGCGATGGGAAGAGCAGCAGAGAGGCTCCCAGCGCACCGGCCAGAAGTGCGCAGAGAACGGATAGTGCGAAGCATATGCGCGCGATAGTGCGGGCGCGCGAGCGCGTTACCTTGCGAACGCCGGTGACTTCCATTGCCAGTCCCTCTCATTGCCGGCATGTTTAACCTTTTTTTTCAGCATAACGCGACACTATATATTGTTATTCACATATGTGCACATGTCAATTAAACGCCGGGCTTATAGGAGATTTGTGTGTACGTATTAGCTGATTACCGCTGCTAATACTCACCATTACAGGGATGCACATAAAAACTCCATAAAAATACGGAGGGTAGCGCTGATCTAGCAGCAAAAAGTATTGCAAATTATGCAAGGATAGTGTATGCTTTCATCCGGTATCCAATCTCGGTCTCGCACAGTGCTCGTCCAGAGTATCCAATTCCCACGCTGGTAGGGGGTAAAGAACGACTGGTGACATCTGCTAAGATATGGACCCGGAGGATTACCAACATATCATAAGGAGGTCCCTAGTTGAACTTCGTCGACAAAACCCTGAGATGCCGTGAATGCGGAAACGATTTCGTATTCACAGCCGGTGAACAAGAGTTCTACCAGCAAAAAGGTCTGATGAACCAGCCTGGGCGCTGCCCGAGCTGCCGCGCCGCGCGCCGCGCCGCATCAGGTGGCACCGGAACTCGGTCCGAGCGTCCCCCGCGCGAGATGCACACGGTGATCTGCGCCGAGTGCGGCTCCGAGACGCAGGTACCATTCTTGCCCAAGAATGACCGCCCCGTCTATTGCAGTTCTTGCTACGATAAAGTCCGTATCGCCCGTAACTAGCGCTATGATGAGCAAGAGGGTGATGCTCTCATATCCTTAAAAGAGCTTCCCCGGCAAGCAATAGGCTTACAGGCTTCAGCCTACAGGCTTATCTCCATCAGAACATAAGGCAAGGCCAGGGTATGTTCCTGGCTGAGCCTTCAGCTTCTCCTCCGGTATCCTCTTCCTGCTCGCCATCTCTCCTGGAATAAGCCGGCTGCTGCAAGCGTTTTATCAGATATCTAAAGATATTTGTCTGCTATTGTATGCCCGTTCTTTCCATCGCCCGCGCTATGATGTTTCTGAAATGCTCTCTCTTTGCTTGACAGCCGTACATCGCACTTTATAATAGATAAGTAACATTTGTTTTGCGTATGTAACAACAGATCCGTCTAAAGAGCAGGTTATCAAAGCAGGAGCGCTTCCCGCCCGGGTAGTGAGGCGTGGCATGCAGAACAGACGCGATACTACGTAGTAATCAGGTATATGATTATGGCTACCAATTCCGACAACATAGTTGAAGAATCTCTTGTTCCCTCGATTACCAGAACCATTGTGCCGGGGAAGAACGTCATCCCTTCTCAAGTCACGCTTGAGGACCTGCTGGCAGAGACGCAGCAGTATCTTACCGAGCAGGATCTGGAGAGGATTCGCTGCGCCTATGCGCTGGCAAAAAAAGCGCATGCCGGGGTGGTGCGACGTTCTGGGGAGCCATTTATCCAGCATCCGCTGGAGGTAGCCTTGCTGCTTGCCGGGATGCGTATCGATGCTGATGGAATTATCGCTGCTCTGCTGCATGATGTGGTCGAAGATACTGATTACTCCCTTGACGATTTACGCGCCCAGTTTGGTGCGGAGGTCGCCACTATTGTCGATGGCGTCACGAAGTTTGAAGCCCTGGCAGGAAAAAGGGAGAGCGCCGGGCATATCAATGCTGCTGGCGAGCAGGATCGGCCTCTGCCCTCTACGGTAGATAAACGGCGCCAGCGTACCGAAACAGTGCGCAAGATGCTGCTGGCAATGGCCGAAGACCCGCGCGTGGTTGTGCTCAAGCTGGCTGATCGCCTGCACAATATGCGCACCCTGGCGGCAATGACGCCGGCGCAGCAGCAGAACACGGCGCGCGAGACGAGCGAAATCTACGCTCCGCTGGCACGGCGCCTGGGCATGGCGCTGGTGCAGGCCGAGCTAGAAGACCTTGCTTTCAGCTACCTGGAGCCGGAGAAATACGCCCTGCTGGCCCGCCAGGTTGAGGAAGAGATCAGGCGCCGCCTTCCCTATATCGAGCGCGTCCGCGAGATCCTGCGTGAGGAGATGCAGCGCGCGGGCATTCGTGCCGAGGTGCGCGCCTGGCGCAAACACCTGGCAAGCATTAACCGCAAGATGGAGGATATGCCGGGCCAGCAAAGCGGCGACCTCAGCCAGATCCACGACCTGGTTTCTTTCCGCATCCTGGTTGATAGCGACAACGAGTGTTACCTGGCCCTGGGCCATATCCATGCCCTCTGGCGACCAAAGGATGGGCGCATCAAAGACTTTATCGCCACGCCCAAACAGAATGGCTACCAGTCGCTGCATACCACTGTATTCTGCCTGGACAACCGGCTTGCCGAGATCCAGATCCGCACGCACGACATGGAGCGCACTGCCGATTATGGCATCGCCAGCTACTGGTACTTGAAGGAGCGGGTGGGGAAAGAAGCCTCGCCCAATAGCTGGCGCCTCTCGTATCGTGAAATGGTAACATGGATCGAGCAACTGCGCGAGTGGCAGCGCGAACTGCCGCAGAGCGCCGATGAATTCGTCGAGGCGGTCAAAGGCGATATCTTCCAGGAGCAGATCTTTGTGTTCACGCCAAAAGGCGAGGTCAAGGATCTGCCGCGCGGCTCAACGCCGCTGGACATGGCCTATCGCATCCATACCGACATCGGCGATCACTGTGCGGGTGCGCGCATCATCACCAACATGGACGACAGTGGGCGCCTGGTAACGCGCCTGGTCCCGCTCGACTACGAACTGAAGGACGGCGAGATCGTCGATATTGTCGTGAATCGCACCGCGCATCCGACGCGCGACTGGCTCAGCTTCGCGCGAACCGCGGCCGCCCGCAACAAGATCCGCCGCTACCTGAAAACCTATGAGCGAGAGATTAATCTGCAACTGGGACGCGAGCGCCTGGATCTGGCATTGAAGGCTGCTGGAGCGCTCGGCGTGAATGAACATGTCGAGGCGCTGCTTCAACAGATGCGCGCAGAAGATCCGGCGGGGATCATGAAAAAATATGCGACGCTTGAAGATATCTATGTCGCACTGGGACGCGAGGATCTGCACATAGAGAGCGTGCTTGGCTACCTGCTGCCGCTTTTGCGCAACTACGGCGAGATGGTACGCGAGGGCAAGACGGCCGGGAGCGAGAGCAACGGGCACTATCATCTTGCCGGGGGCGAGAGCGTCGGCGGCAAGAATCTGGTGAAACTGGCCCGCTGTTGCTGCCCCATCCCGGGCGATGGGATCGTAGGCGTGCTCAATCCCAGCAAGGGAATGTTCGTCCATCGTCAGGATTGCCGGACGCTGCGGCGTTACCGTGAGAACCAGAACGCACTGATAGAGATCAACTGGTTGCAGATCGAGCCAGAATACTACTTCGCCCCCATCACCATCGTTGCCCATGACCGCTCCGGCCTGCTGCGTGATGTGGCAGCAGTTGTGGCCGACGCTGGCATCAATATGACCTCCTTGACCTCAACGACCAACGCCTCATTACATAAGGCAGTCATTACCGCGACGCTGGAGATAGCCGCGTCGGATAGCGTGATCGACCAGATCGAACACATTCTGCGCCGCTTACGCCAGGTCAAGAACGTGGTCAGTGTAGACCGCGCGCTCAGCAGCCGGTAGGGGCGCTGGACCCTGCCCGGGGCAGGTAATACAAGCCGCTTGCACCGCCGTTCTCCCCTACAGGTCCCACTCAAGGACGGAAAAGTTTAACGCAAGGCCGGATAAAACGTATAGTGTATAGATAGCTATTCTGCTGGCTATTTACGATTGTAGATTGAAAATCCAGAGATTGGTCATGATAAACAGGCTCGTAGAACAACATGCTGTATCACCGCAATTTTCGGATGCACAGGCGCAGCTCTTCTCTCTGGTGCGCCAGTACATGCGACCAAACGAGATAGAGCGGGTGAGCCAGGCTTTACAGCTTGCCCGCGAGGCTTATCAGAAGGACTCCGAGCAGGACCTCGCGTATCCGCGTATGCAGCATGCGCTGGCCGTCTCGACGATTCTGGCGCAGCAGATGCGTATCGACGCGGTAGGAGTTGCCGCCGGCCTGGTTTTTGAGGCCGTCGACGCGGATCTGCTTTCGTTGGAGCATGTGGAGCAAGAACTGGGGGTCGCCACCGCACGCGTCATCGGCAGCATGCTACGCCTCAATATCCTGGAGCGCACCAAGCAAGGTGCCAGCGCCGTCAGCGCGACGCTCAACCGGCAAACGGGACAGGTTGCAGCCGTGAAGAAGGGGCAGGACGAGCGCGAGGAGAACACGGCCAGCGCAGCGGCCGCCGAGAGCAAGAAGCCGCGTATCCGCGAAGCTCTGCGCCGCCAGCAGGCCGAAACCGTGCGCAAGATGTTCGTGGCAATGGCCGACGATCCCCGCGTTGTCCTGCTCAAGCTGGCCTACCGCCTCAACGCCATCCGTCAGATGTGCCAGCCATCCTACCAGGGAGATCGCCAGGAAATGCTCACAATGGCGCAGGAGACGCGCGAGATCTACGCGCCGCTGGCCGGACGCCTGGGGATGTCGCGCGTCGAGAGTGAACTGGAGGATCTGGCCTTCCAGATCCTGGAGCCAGAAATTTACGCCTGGACGCGCGATCTGGTCGAGGCCGAGAGCAAGCAATGGCGTTCTTATGTTGAACGTGTCTGCAACAGGCTGCGTGCGGAAATGGCCTCTATCGGTGTCAAAGCGGAGGTCTCCGGGCGCGTCAAGCATCTATACAGTTTCTATAAGAAGCTCCAGCGCAATGCCGGCGATGTCGAAGGGCTGGAAGCGCTCAAAAAGGCCGCCGACATAAACCAGATCCATGACCTGATCGCCTTCCGCATCCTGGTCGAATCCACCACCGATTGCTACATCGCGCTGGGCCATGTACACAGCCTGTGGAAGCCGAAAGAGGGGCGCATCAAGGATTTCATCGCCAATCCCAAGCCGAACGGATACAGAGCGCTGCACACAACGGTATTCTGCCTGGATGACCAGCTCGCGGAGATCCAGATCCGCACGTATGCTATGCATGAAATGGCCGAATACGGCGTAGCGATGCACTGGCACTATAAGGATGCCGGCGACAATGCCTCCGCATCGGCCAAAGAGCTGCTGACCTGGCTGCGACATCTTGCCGAGTGGCAGCACGAAATGCACGCTTCAAGCGCCAGCGATACCGAGTTCGTCGAGGCGATCAAGGGCGACATCTTTCAGGAGCAGATCTTTGTGTTCACGCCCAAAGGCGAGGTCAAAGAGCTGCCCGTTGGCTCGACGCCGCTCGATTTCGCCTACCGCGTTCACAGCCAGGTGGGCGATAAGTGCGCGGGCGCACGCATCATCACCCAGGTGGGCAGCGGCGATGGAGACCGCCTGGTGACGCGCATGGTCCCGCTGGATTACGAACTGAAGAGCGGCGAGATCGTCGATATCGTCACCAGCCGCACGGCCCACCCGACGCGCGACTGGCTCAGCTTCGCGCATACCGCCGCCGCGAAAAGCAAGATCCGGCGCTATCTCAAGATGCATGAGCGCGATATCAATATCCAGATAGGACGCGAGCGGCTGGAGCGTGAGTTGAAGATCACGCCGGGCGCGCGCGGCCTCGATGCGATGACCGAAGATGCGGAGCGCTGGCTGTGCGAAGAAATTCACCTGGAGACGTTTGAGGACATCCTGGCCGCCATTGGCGCCGACGACCTGCGCCCGCGCATGGTGGCGATGAGACTGCTTGAATACTGGCAGTTGCGCGAGGGGAAAGATCTCCGCGAAACGAAGGAGAAGGACGCCGAAGAGACGCTGGCGCTGCCGGCGGTGAGCACGAAACAGACGGCTGCCGCGCGCTTGCAGGTAGCGGGTGAGAGCGGGCTGCTGACAAAACTGGCAAACTGCTGCTGCCCGCTGCCCGGCGACGAGATCATCGGCTTCATCAGTCGTGGGAAAGGCGTTATTGTGCATCGCGCCAATTGCCGCAACCTCAAGCGTTATCGCGAGCATGAGAGCGAGCGGCTCATCAATGTCAACTGGCTCGGCATGAGCCAGACGAGCTACCTGGCCCCGATTGTGATTACGGCCCATAACCGCGCCGGACTGATTCGCGATATCGCGGCCATCGTCACCGATGCCGGCGTCAACCTGATGTCGATCAACTCTCACACTGATAGCAAGCACGTCGCTGTAGTGATTACAGCCACATTGGAGATCAATGACCTGGAGCAGATGCGCCGCATCTTCACGCGACTGGGAAAGGTGAAAGGCGTACTCCAGGTCGAGCGCGACATAGGGAAAAAATAAAGGGCAGGAAGAAGCGAGCGCTGCCTGGCGCGCCAGGCAGCGCTCGCTTCTTCCTGCCCTTTAGAAAAGGAATTAGCCGCGTAAGCGATCCAGCACAGGCGGCTGGCGCAGCTTCGCCAGCGCACCGGCCTCGATCTGGCGAACGCGCTCGCGCGTAATGCCCAGTTCGCGCCCCACCTGTTCCAGCGGATGCGCCTGCCCGTTGCCCAGACCGAAGCGCAATTGCAGGACAAGCTGTTCGCGCGGGGTGAGCACCGATTCGAGCACGCGCTGCACTTCATCCTTCAACGTCTGCGTGGTAGCCAGTTCTTCTGGCGAGGCCGATTCGGTATCCGCCAGCACATCCCCAAGCTCCTGCTCCTCGTCTTCGCCCACCGGCAGTTCCAGAGAAACGGGGGCGCCCGGCGCGCCTTGCAGCTCGACCATGCGCACGGGGTCCAGACCCGTTGCCTCCGCCAGCTCCAGCTCTGTTGGCTCACGACCAAGCTCCTGAAGCAAACGCTGGCGCTCACGACGTATGCGGTTGAGCGCGGTATTGACGTAGACCGGAAGGCGGATCGTGCGCCCCTTGTCAGCAACGGCGCGACTGATCGCCTGGCGGATCCACCATGTCGCGTGCGTAGAGAAGCGATGCCCACGGCGCCAATCATAGCGCTGCACCGCCCGGATCAGACCGATATTCCCCTCCTGGATCAGATCGAGGAGGGTAAGCCCACGACCAACATAGCGTTTCGCAATACTGACCACGAGCCGCAGATTAGCCAGGATAAATTGCTTCATCGCGTCGCGGTCCCCCATCTCGATGCGCTGGGCCAGTTCGATTTCGCGCTCGTGCGTAATCATCGGAACCCGCCCGATTTCACGTAGATAGGTCATTACGGCATCGGACTCGCCGGCGTCGGCCGCGCTCACGGTGTGCTCATCCTGGTCTTCTGAGCGGCGACGGCGCATGGTGGGACGGCGTACCGGTGGCTCCTCTTCAGTTGCCATTGTGGGAAGTGTGAGGATGGACTCAGCTCCCATATCGGAAGAACCGGGCAACTGAGCTAGATCTTCATGCATATCAGACATCTCTTCCAACTCAAGAGGACCGGTCTCCAGCTCAAGGGGGCCAGTGTCCAGGTCCTCCAACTCATGCTCATCTTCTTCCTTCTCCGGGTCCTCCTCCACGTCGCCCTCAGTCGTATATGAAAGATCCTTCGTAAGCAGGCGTTCGACGATATCGAACGGCTTCTCCAGATCGGTATTTTGTGAATTATTCAATGTAAGCGTTGTTCCCGTCATGGCACGCTTTAAGTCCATCATTGTACGCCCTCCATGAAAAGTAGTATATCCTAAGCAGCAAGATATATAGTTTGTCGTCTGGTCCTACACTCAGGGAAAGCGAGTCTCAAGCTGTCCGAGTGCCGAGTGGGAGGAAATCAATGACATGCTTCCTGACTCTACTAGTAGAAACATAGCCTGATCGGAAAATATTCCTACTCCAATTATAACGCAAGTCCTCCTTTCATTCTAGTCCCCGGAGCCTGTTTTTGGCGGCTTTCTCCGGCAGATCAAGAACGTGTATGCAACCTGCCTGTTTATGTATACGTTCAAACCATATTGAAGGTGGCAATTTCACAGCTTCAAGGCCAGGGTAACAGGAATCCGGTTCTTCCTGTGCATTATCCAGGGACGGTATCCCTGCCTTCCATGAGGATGCTGCTTACGATACGTAAGAATAGCCTCCTGCACCTTGTGAATGATTTGCTGCACCGGGCGTTGGGAGCGCGTGGCAAGCGCGTGCAGGGTGACATGCCGTGACGGGGCCGTGCTGGCAAGATGCAACGTCTGGTAGAGATAGCTTTCGGGAATGTGATAGGAATGTGCGATATAGGGAATGGTCATCCAGGGGCGGATCGTGCTGACATCACCCTCTCTCGCCAGCGCGCTTTGCTTCTGAAAATTCTGGTACGCTCCCAGAGAGGCCCGCGCCGCGAAAGCTGTGCAGCCCAGCGATACCATGAGCAGAGCGCATGTGATGATGAGCCTGAGCCGCGAACCCAATGCCTGCACCTCCCTTTTGCGAGATATCCCCTGACACATCCTGGTGAGTAGCATATCAGATTTTTCCTGTTCCAGCAAATCACAAAATGGTGTAGAATATGCAGCATGGACGCATCTTTGAAGGTCGCTATCAAGCGCATTGATAAAGATCTGCCCCTGCCAGTCTACTCTACGGCTGGTTCGGTAGGCTTTGACCTGTTCTGTCGCGAGGATACCGAGGTCGCCCCGCGCCGGCTCGGGCGTATACCCGCCAACGTGATTGTGCGCACGCCTCCCGGTTACATGCTGCTGCTCACGATGCGCAGCAGCACGGCCAGGCGCAAAGGTCTGCTCATGCCCAATGGCGTCGGCATCATCGATCAGGACTATTGCGGAGAGGGCGATGAGTTGATCGTCTCGGTCTACAATTTTCGCGACGAAGCGGTGACTGTCCAGCGCGGCGAGCGTATTGCTCAAGGAATATTTGTTCCCATTCTGCGTGTAAGCTGGGATGAGGTGGACGATGTGGGGCAGGGACGCGGGGGATTCGGAAGCACAGGTGCATGATGCCACAACCCGACTACTATAGCATTCTTGAAGTGCCGTTTAATGCGACACTTGCCCAGATCAAGCGCTCCTATCGGCGTCTTGTGCGCCTGCATCATCCTGACCTCAACAAGCAGGCGAACGACAGGCGCATAAAGCAACTGAATGAGGCATACGAGGTGCTGAGCGATGCGGCCAGACGGGCGGCCTACGATGCGCAGCGACTACAGGAGATGCGCAACGCCGCTATACGCGAGGCACTGCGCCGCCAGCAGGAAGAGGCGCTGCGCGAACCCAGAATGACCTGGCGAGAAGGCATCATCGGCTTCTTCACGGAACTAAAAAAGGGCATGAGCGACGAATAAATGTAGTGGCACGGCTCGCCCGGGCCATCCCGCTCGCCCGTGCCATCCCGCTCGCCCGGGCCATCCCGCTCGCCCGGGCCATCATGCAACCGCCCACGCCTGACCATCCGGCCCCGCCGTCAGGACCTGCAACCCTTTCTTTGTAATGGCAATCGTATGCTCAAAATGCGCGCTCGGCAGGCCATCCAGAGTCGCGATAGTCCAGTGATCGGGCAGCACCTTGAACTTCCGCGAACCCATATTTACCATCGGCTCAACCGCGATCACCACGCCCGGTTTAAGCTCGAAATCGCCGAACGACTCGTACTGGCGCGTGAAGTAATTGGGAACCTGCGGATCTTCCCACATCTCGCGCCCGATGCCATGTCCCACCAGGCCCTCCAGTACGGAGAAGTGGGCATCCTTGATATACGCCTCAATCTCCTTTGCTACCTGGCTCCAGCGCTTATATTTCGGGATCAGTTCGATGGCGAGATGCAGCGCACCCTCGGTCACATCGAGCAGGCGCTGCGTTTTCGCGTCGATCTTTCCTACGGGGTAGGTCACGGCGGCATCCCCACACCAGCCATTGAGCTTGACGCCTATATCGATGCTCACGATATCGCCTTCTTTAAGACGGCGCTCGCCGGGGATGCCGTGGACGATCTGATCGTTCACCGAAATGCAGGCCACCGCCGGAAATGGCACTTTCCCCGGTACGCCTTTGAAGAGCGGAATCGCCCTGTGCTCGGCAATGAACTTTTCAACGGCCGCATCGATCTCAGCGGTGGTTACGCCAGGTCTGACCAGTTCAGCCGCTACCTGGTGCGCCTGCCAGGTGAGCAGGCCGGCCTGGCGCATGTACGCGATTTCTTTGTCCGATTTCAAGTATTGCAATGTTTTAACCTTTTCGCATGTATCCTATGCTACAGCCGGTATCTCTCGCGGCTACGCCCCGCGCCGGCTGAATGTCAGGTAGTATGGCGGAAACTGCGCGCGGCCCAGAATATCGCCAGCAGCGCCATCAGCGCCATGATCGCAAAGCCGTGCCAGACCGCGGCATCACCTATGGCGCCATGAAAGAGCGCGCGCGCAGCTTCAACGGCGTAGAAAAATGGATTGGCGTCGGCAATATAGTGAATAACAGGAGGAGCTAACTCCATCGGTAGTATGATACCCGAAAGCAGCAACACTGGCAAGATGAAGGTCTGAATGATCGAGGCCATCGCGTTGACATCCTTGATCGCCAGCGCCAGGCCATAGGAGCAGGAGGCCATCAGCAGCCCCATCAAGAACTGCAAGCCGAACGCCAGCAGCACACCCACCGGGCTGGCCCTCAGTCCCAGCAGCCACGCGACCAGCACCAGCGCCAGCGACTGCGCCAGCAGATTCACCACATCGCGCAGCACAGGCCCCAGCAGCAGCGCCATCCGGCTCACCGGCGTCACACGCAGGCGTTCGATTACTCCAGCACGCAGCTCAAAGATCAGATCGTAGCCAACGAAGGTCGCGCTGAACAAGCCCAGCATCACCAGCACGCCGGGGGTAAAGACCTGGAACGCATTGCCCGGCGGAAAGCCCGGAACACGGGTGAGCCGATTAAACAGCGGCGCGTAGAGCAGCATATAGCAGATCGGCTGAAAAATCCCGATCATCACCCAGGCCGGACTGCGCCAGGTCGCCTTCACACTGCGTAAGAAGAGAAGATACGTATCGCGGAGGACTTTCATCTTGCACCTGCTTTCTTTTTGCTGCCGGTGGCCTTCGCTTTCCAGTCATAGCCAGCCGCTTTGTGTTCCTCAGGACCTTCATCGCGCAGCGAGTGGCCCGTCAGTCGCAAGAACACATCATCGAGGGTTGGATGGGCCAGTGCGATACTGTTAATGCTAATGCCCGCGTTGGCACAGAGCTGCATAATCACCGGCAGCGTGGTATTGCCCTGCGATACATACAGGCGCAGTTCATCCTTGCTCGCATGCAGTTCATGCACGAAAGGCTGGCCGCGTAGAAGATCCTGCGCGCGCTGCAATGTATCGTTGTAGACATCGAGGCCGAAGGTAATCACATCGTGAGCAACCGAGCGCTTGAGCGCCGTGGGCGTGCCTTCGGCGACGATTCTGCCCCCATCGATGATGGCTAAACGATCACACAGGGCGTCGGCTTCTTCGAGATAGTGAGTGGTCAGAAAGATGGTGGTGCCCGCCGCGCGCAGGCTGCGCACCTCGTTCCAGAGCCACGCACGGCTCTGCGGATCCAGCCCGGTAGTCGGCTCGTCAAGAAATAGGAGCCGCGGGCGGTGCACCATCCCCAGCGCCACGTCGAGGCGGCGGCGCTGGCCTCCCGAATACGTGTGCGCTATGCGATCAGCGCAGGCTTCAAGTTCTAACGCGGCCAGTAGCTCCGCCGCGCGGATAGCAGGCTTGTCGATGCGATACAGACGCGCCTGGAGCAGCAGGTTCTCGCGGCCAGTAGCATTGTTATCTACACCGCCGCTCTGGCTGACATAGCCGATACGCTCGCGCACCCGCGCAGGCTCGCGCTGCACATCGCAGCCGGCCACGCGCGCCTGTCCCGAACTCGGCGGCAGGAGCGTGGTGAGCATACGCAGCATCGTCGTTTTGCCAGCCCCGTTTGGTCCGAGAAAGCCGAAGATTTCGCCCTCGTCTACGCGCATATCGACGCCGCGCACCGCTTCCACGACGCTGTAGCGCGTCTTGAAGATCTTACGCAACTGCGCAGTTTCGATTATCGCCATACTATGCCTCCTTTCCAGCTATTCAAATTTGTATGTTACATATATATGTATATTATACAAATTTGAATATCTTGTCAAGAGGTAAGGTCATTGCCCGGCGGAGCCGGGCAAAAGAGGTAGCAGGGATTATGCAAAAATGCACGCAGCGCATTTTTGCATAATCCCTGCTACCTCCAGCGAGCGCCACAGACGCGAGCAAGTGCAGGGCCAGCGATCAGATACGTTCTTGATCGATGATCGGGAGACAGGAAAAATCAGGGGAGGTCGCCGCATTCGACTCTGGCGATGGCCTCTTCGAGCCAGCGTAGTTCGGTCTCAAGATGTGCAGCCAGGAGACGTATATTCTCTGCATAGTGGCGTTGACCATGCGGAGGGGCTGTCTTACCAGCTACGATATAATCAACCGAGGAGAGGAATGCGCGCCTCTGGTCCGCGCGATAGCGCAGTGCCGCCAGCAGTTCATCGCGCGGCATGCTGTCCATGAAGGTCAGTGCGACCTGGAAGGGATCGATGATCGGCTTTGGCTCCCACCAGTACTCGCGCAGCAGGCGCTCAAATTCCCCCTTACCGCGCTCGGTCACGACATACTCGGTGCGCGCGGTTCTGGCATGCTGCTCGGGACTGACGGGCTGAACCAGTCCATCTTCCGCCATCTTATTGAGCGCGGAATAGATCGAGCCGTAGGCGATATTGGCCCACCTGTCAGCGTCCCAAAGCTCCAGCTCGCGGCGCACATCGTAGCCGTGAATGGGCTGTTTGCGCAGCATGACGCCCAGAATAAGCAGTCGGATTGATGACATAGGCGTTACTGAGCCAGCAGTCCGCGCAGAGCGCGTTCGTAGGCCGCGTAGGATTCGCCGCCATAGAGCACAAAGAGCACTCGTTGCAGGCTCGTCGGCTGCTTGATATGCTCGATGACCGTCCGCAGAGCAACCGGGGCAGCCAGATCCAGTGGATAGCCATATGCGCCCGTGCTGAGAGAAGGGAAGGCGATGCTCTTTATTTTGTGCTGTTCGGCCAGGTCAAGGCAGGCGCGATAGGCGCTGGCAAGAAGCTGCTCCTCATCGCCGCGCCCACGATAGATAGGGCCAACGGCGTGATACACGTAGCGTGCCTTGAGGTTGCCCGCCGTCGTCGCCACGGCGCTTCCGGTGGGGCAGCCGCCGATCTTGCGGCATTCCTGCATAATACTCGGGCCGCCGGCGCGATGAATGGCGCCATCGACGCCGCCGCCGCCGGCGAGCGCCGAGTTTGCCGCATTAACAATAGCGTCTGCCTCAACGTTGACGATATTGCCTGGCATCAGGATAAGTGTCACGCCGTTAATCGTCTGCGTCAACATAGTTTTGACGATAGGATGTAAGCTAAAGATAAGAACGTTGCATAGCCCCGGAGTAAGCGGCACCGGGCCGGAGGCAGGCTAACCCTGTCCACTCTGCACCGGCCCCGTGCCCACCGGGGGCTATGCCGGCAGCGAGGATAAACGACACTACTTACTACTTCTTGAGCACTGCCTCCGAGAGATCTTTGCCCGGGAAGAAACGCACACGTTCTTTCGCGGGCACCTCGATAGGCTTGCGGTCACGAGGGTTAACCCCTTTGCGAGCGGCACTCTGGCGCACTTTGAAGGAGCCAAAGCCTACCAGTCGTACCTCATTGCCACTTTGAAGTGCCTCGCGGATAGCATCAAGCGTTGCTTCCAGCACTTCGGACGCCTGTTTTTGGGATAGCTTCGCCTGCTTGGCGATGCGCCTGGAAAGCTCCTGGCGGCCAACCGTGGTCGCGGGTGCCTGTTCAGACTTTGTGGTCTTTTCTTTAGGCATCGTTTCAAATCCTCCTAGCAACAATACACACGCCGCTTTCCAGTTCCAATAGAACTTTGTTGGGCCTGTAGAGCGGCATCATCTCACTGCCGTTTAGGAGTATAGCACGCGGATTAAAGAAATACAAGCTTCTCGTCACGCCTTATAGGTTGATCGACGCCATAAACCCGCTTTAGAAGCCAGCTTATAGCTATCATACAGCCGAAAAACTGGCTTCAAAAGCCGAGTTGCGAATTCGATTTTATAGCTGTAAATCACTCACACAATGGCGTAATGGATGAGTCCATCTCCAGTAGCACGCTGTTCAACTTGTCCTTGATAACGGAGATATTCGAGGTGCGATAAGACTTCCGCCATCGCCATACGCTTCGCCTCGTCGTTTTTCAGCCGTGAGCCAAACATGCGCCCGGTGAGTGCGTAGGCATGTTGAGGGCCTTCCGCCAGCATTTGTAGAAGTTGCTGCAAACGCGCCTCATGATGGGCAACGATTTCGTCCGCGCGCCCGGCAAGATCGCGAAATGGCTCGCCATGTCCTGGCAGGACAATACTGGCAGGCAGCGTTCTGACCTTTCCGAGCGATTCAAGATAGTCGTTCAGCGGATTGGGGCGCTCCTTCTCTGAATAGAGACCGATATTCGGCGTGATGCGCGGCAGGACGTGATCGGCGGCCACGAACACCCCATCGCGCTCACGGAAGAGGCAGATCTGGCCGTCGCTATGTCCGGGCACCCAGAAAATGCGGTAATCTTCGCCGGCCAGCGTAATTTTCTGCCCATCTTCTACCAGAGTCATCGCCGCATGCGGCGGCACATTCACGATACTGCGCATCACCTCCGGCTCCACGCGCTGCGTCCATAGCTCCGTTGAAGGCAGCCCATGCTGCCCGAAAAAGCGCGAAACGCGGCCAAAACGCCGTGGCAGAGCGCCCGACCAGGTGAGCTGCATCACATCTTCATCGATGGGGTGCATGTAGACCGCCGCGCCGCTCTGCTCCTGAAGTTCGCCGGAGAGGCCGATGTGGTCGGGATGGTGATGGGTGAGTACAATGGCCTCCAGAGCGCTGACCTCCAGGCCGGCCTTTCGCAAGCCTGTTGCGAAGGCCGCACGCCCATCGGGCGTGCCCATGCCAGCGTCGATCAGCGCCCAGCCGGAAGGGCCGATAAGGGCATATACGTTGACAGCGCGCAGTGGAAAAGGAATGGGTAAGCTGATCTTCCAGATACCAGAAACTACCTCACGCGCCTCTGGCAGAGGCACACCCCAGCGGTGATTTTCTTCCTGGTTGTTCTCAGAGGCCCCCATTGATGGAGGGTGCTGCATAAAAAAGGTATCCTTTCATCCCTCTTCTTGCAAAGAGGCAAAGACGCGTTCAGGCGACATTGGAAGCTGCGTCATACGCACGCCAACCGCATCCCTGATCGCATTGGCGATGGTCGCGGCCACCGGGACAACGGGCGGCTCGCCTACGCCGCGCGCGCCGAATGGGCCGAGGCCGGATGGCACCTCTACCACCAGCGGTGTGATCGTGGGTGCGCTCTCGCTCTGTGGCAGCGCATAATCCATCAGCGTCGCCGTGAGCAACTGCCCGTTCTCATCATACTGGAGGCCCTCGAAGAGCGCCCAGCCGATGCCCTGCATTACGCCGCCATGGATCTGCCCCTCAACCTCGGCGCGATTAATGACGCGGCCAACATCCTGCGCGGCAACATAGTCGAGCACGCGCACCTCACCCGTTTCGGGATCGACCGCCACGCGTGCGACATGTGCGGCAAACATGGGCGACGCGACGCGGTTGGCCGAACGCCCGCGCCCCAGGATCGGCTCGTAGGGAGCGCCGAAGTCCATCGTTTTTCCGGCGATCTGCTGCAAGGTGACGTATTTATCTGGAACGCCCCTGACCATCACCCGGCCCTCGCGCATCTCCATATCCTCGGCGGACGCCTCCAGCATGTCGGCAGCAATAATGAAGATCTGATTGCGGGCATCGCGCGCCGCCGCCTGCACCGCTGCTCCCACGGTATAGGTCGTCTTGCTGCCAGCGGAGATGCCGCTGTAGGGCATGGAATCGGTATTATCGTGGGCAACGTTCACAGCCGATCCTGGCTGGCCCAGCACTTCGGAGGCAATCAGCGCGAACGCCGTATCCGAGCCTGACATATCGACGCTGCCAACCACCACCGTGAATGTGCCATCGTCCTCCAGTCGACAGAGCGCGGCAGCCGGCTCCGTTCCGCCAGGCCAGCCGCCGGCGGCGGCGCCTATCCCAATCTTCCAGCCTTTCAGTTCTTCCGGCACCTGCTGCCTGAACTGCTCGCGCTGCGTCCATAGCGGATGCTGCTGGATCTGTTCCAGGCACTCCAGCAGGCCGATGCGCGGCCACCGCCCACGCATGATGTTCGGATCGCCTTCCCTGAGCGCATTGAGGCGGCGGAACTCAAGCGGATCCATAGCAAGCCGCTGGCATAATTCCTGCACCAACGTCTCCAGCGCAAAATACGCCTGCGGGCCGGCAGGAGCGCGATAGGGACCGGTGCCAGGCTTATTGGTCTGCACCACGTAGCAGCGGACATCGATATTGGGGCAGCGATAGACGCTGGCGAAATGGAAACCAGCAAAGCCTCCCAGCGGATAGGGGTACGCCCCCGAGTCAAGGATCATCCGCGCGGAGATAGCTGTGAGCGTGCCATCCCTCTTCGCGCCCAGCTTGAGATTAATTACCATCTGAGGCGCGGGATTGCCCGCCAGCAGATCCTCCTGCCGTGTGTAGATCAGGCGGATCGGCCTGCGCAACTTCAAGGCTATCGCCGCCGCCAGCGGTTCAAGCAGGCTTTCTTTGCCGCCGAACCCGCCCCCGACAGGCACCGGCTCGACATGGATGCGCCGCGCGGGCATCTTGAGCGCCTTCGCCACCGCCGAGCGTACCAGGTACAGTCCCTGTGTGCTCGACCAGATCGTCACCTCCTGGCCGGAAGGGCCTGGCGCTACCGTGACCGACTGCGGCTCCATATAGGACTGGTGGACCGCATGAGTGCGATAGCTGCCCTCAACCACAACCTCGGCTTCGCGCAGCCCGGCCTCGATATCGCCCATCCTCAGTGGGAGGACCTGAAAGACATTCTCTGAATGGTCCTCCTCATCGACTGGAGCTTCCATCAGAGGAAAGGGAGCATGCCCGGCCCCTCCGGCGCCGGCTCTGACCTCGCCAAGCGCGCAGGCCAGCGGCGAATCAGGATGAATGGCGGCCTCGGGATCAATGACTACCGGCAGATCTTCGTAATCGACCTCCACGGCGGCGCTCCCATCCTCGGCGCACGCCTCCGTCTCGCCAACCACGACGGCGACTGGATGCCCGCACCACAAGACCTCCTGCCGCGCCAGTGGACACTGCGCGCGCGAGAGCTTATCCTCCTGAGCCATGCCCAGCGTTTCAGCGGTAAAAATAGCTACAACTCCAGGTATGGAGAGGGCGGCGGATGTATCGATACGCGCAATACGCGCATGAGCATACGGACTCATGACCAGGCGAGCATAGAGCATGCCCGGCAGCTTGCGATCACCTGCATAGCGTGCGCGCCCGGTTACTTTGTCAGGCCCATCCTGGCGGGGCAGCGAGGTGCCAACCCCGGTGGGCCGCGCTTGCTGGTGCATTCCTGTCAACATCAGCGGAAAAGACCTCCTTCGATATACTGCAACTATTCAACAATTTCCCGGCCAGACAAGTCAAGTGCGGCCCACGCCCACAGGGGTGTTACGACCAGAACTTTTTCTGTAGCGGTGGGGTGATACATGCGCTTTGCGCATGTATCACCCCACCGCTACATATAAGCGAGCGCCGCAGGCGCGAGCACCATCCCTACAGATAATGTGTCTACCCTCCAGAAAACACATCCAGTGGGGGAAAAAGACATAGTTATCCACAAGTTATCCACAAGAACATAGCAGGAAATGGAAATTTGGTGGATAAGCCTCTTTTCCTTAATGCCCAAGAAGTGTTACAATGGAGTGGGGGAAAGTGGGGCAATTTGGTGAGTTCGTATCGAGCGTGGGGAAATGCGGTGAAGTATGACTGGATACAGAAGAACATTCTGGAATACTTCACAGGGGGCGCCACAACGACTCACAATTGAGAAAGCGCGGCCTTCACTATGTTTCTTGGCGAATATGAGCATACTATTGATGCAAAAGGGAGAGTGGCGGTGCCGGCAAAATTTCGCGGGCAGATGGACCGTGGGGGCGTCATCAGCAAGGGCAGGGGGGAATGCCTGTCGGTCTATACGTTAGCGCGTTGGGAGGAGAAGTCGAACGAGCTGGTATCCGGCAAGACGAACGACGAATTGCGCGATTTCGAGCGCCGGATCTATCCGAGCGCCAGCGACATAGAACTGGATGCACAGGGGCGTATGGTCATTCCCGCGAAATTGCGCGCTTATGCTCATCTGGGTAACGAGGTCACGATAGCAGGGGTACGAGATCACTTTGAAATCTGGGATCGCGCCAGGTGGAGAGCCTACCAGGAACGTCTGGAAAGCGAAGGTGGCGAGATTCCTTTCTAATCTCAATCACAGAACTTTTTTAAATGAATATAGAACGTTCACGACATGTGCCGGTGATGCTGGAGGAGGTCCTGCAATTCCTGCGGCCCGCGCCCGGCGGGCTATATATCGATGCCACGTTGGGGGGTGGGGGTCACACCAGAGCACTCCTTGAGCACTCGGCCCCTGACGGGAAAGTATTGGGGATCGATACCGACGTGCAGGCGCTGGAACGCGCCAGGGCACAGTTTTCCGCACCTATCAGCGATGGGCGGTTGGTGCTGGCGCAGGGGAACTTTGCCGAAATCAGCAGTATCGCAAGCGCAGCCGGCTTTACAGCGGTGCAGGGTGTTGTGCTGGATCTGGGTTTCTCTTCGGACCAGATGGACGATCCACAGCGCGGATTCTCCTTCAGTGCCGATGGTCCTCTGGATATGCGCATGGATCAATCCCTCACCATCTCGGCTGCTGACCTGGTGAACGGTGCCCGCGAACAGGAACTGGCTGATATCTTCTGGCGCTACGGCGAAGAGCGGCGCTCACGACAGATCGCCCGGCGCATCGTCCAGGCGCGCGAGAAGGGGCCGATCACACGGACAACGCAACTGGCCGCGCTGGTTTCCGCCGGCGTGCCACATAAGCCGGGCGCGATCCACCCGGCGACGCGCGTGTTTCAAGCGCTGCGTATCGCGGTCAATCACGAACTGGAGCGACTGGCAACGGCGCTCCCGCAAATCATAGATATACTTGATAAGAGAAAGACAAGCGGAATGCGTGGAGAGGAAGGAAGAATGGTGATTATCTCTTTTCATTCTCTGGAGGACAGAATAGTCAAAGAATTTATGCGGCGCGAGGCTACCGATTGCCTCTGCCCGCCGCATACCCCGGTATGCGTCTGCGGCCACAGGGCCACGCTTCGCCCGTTGACGAGCAAGCCCGTGGTAGCAACGCTGCGGGAGGTTAAACAAAACCCCCGCGCCCGCAGCGCCAAACTGCGGGCCGCCAAGGTAGTAGTTGACTCGTAGTGCGTCACATGTAGGGGTGTGTATGGATGCAGGTTCATCTTCGCAAGAGATGGGTATGCAGGTGATGACTCAACATCTCGAAGGAACGCAGCGTATGTACAGCCTGAAAGAGCGAAAGCGCGCTCCGCAAGGTGCGCCACCACAACCTATTCTGGCCGCAAAACGACGCCGACAACTACATCCATTTCTATTCCACATGGGACCGGTTGCGTTGTGCATCACCAGTGTCATTCTCATCGGCTTGATGGCAGTGCTCTACCTCAGTCAACAGGGGCAGGCACTCGCTGCTAACCAGCAGCTCCAGCAGATACACACCCAACAGGCTATACTTGAGCGCCAGAACCAGGATTTGCTTGATACGGTGGCCTACGAGCAATCGCCCGCTTACATTGCCGATAACGCGAAGAAGCTTGGCCTGGTGCCGGCTGACCCTAAGACTGTCCAGATGCTGGTCGTGCCGCATTTGCGGCCCATTCCACACAATCAGCAGAACATGCAGCCCTGAAAGCAGAGCTGCCGGGAGGGAGAAGATGAACCTGGAGCTTCAACACGCGCGGAGTCGCCTGATGTTCGTCTTCCTGCTGGTCTGCATCGGAATGGCCGGCCTGCTAGCCAGGCTTTACTACTGGCAGGTGCTGCAAGCCAATCAACTTTCGCAGTTAGCAAACGATGAGCACATACAAAATCAAATAGTGAATGCGCCTCGCGGACTTATCTACGACTCTCAGGGGCATATTCTTGCCACAAATGTGGTACGTGATGACGTTTATATAGAACCAATACAGTTCTTTGTCGACCATCCCGATGATAGCGATGCCGCGCTGGCGGGGCTGGTTCACACATTGCACGAAGTCCTGCCCACGCTGGCGGAGGACAGGCTCTCCAGGGATTTTAAATCCGGCCTGCAAACGCTGCGCATCGCCGGGCCGATTGATCCGGCGCAGAGCGCGCGTTTGCGCGAGCTGCACCTGCCGGACATCTTCCTGGAGCCGCGCACCTGGCGGATCTATCCGGGCGGGGATCTGGCGGCGCAGGTCCTGGGCTTCGTGCAGAATGGTACCACCGGCGTCTACGGCATTGAGGGCGCGGAGAACCAGCTCCTGGCGGGAAAGCCGGGTACCCTGACGGCGGAAACAGACCTGAACGGCAACCCGCTCACCGTTGGCCCCAGTTCGGCGCAGCCGGCGGTCAACGGAGCAAGCCTGACGCTGACCATCGACAGCACGATCCAGTATATCGCACAGAGCGCGCTGGCGGATACGGTCAGGCAGCTCAAGGCGCAGGGCGGCACGGTGGTTGTGCTCAATGCACGCACGGGAGCGGTGGTAGCCATGGCCGGTATGCCAACCTTCGATCCCAACCATTACAGCAGCTATTACAAGCAGATGGGCTGCCTGGGTTCGGAGAGCGTGTACTTCAATCCGGCGCTGATGTGCGCTTACGAGCCTGGCTCGATGATGAAGTCCGTCACGATGGCGGCGGCGCTGGACCAGGGGTTGATCACCCCGGATACGGCATTTGACGATCCGGGTATCATCGCCTTCAAGGATGGCACGCCACCGGTGACAAACTGGGATAACCTGGGCTACGGGCACGAGACGATGACGCAGGTATTGGAGCATTCGGCCAACGTCGGCGCGGCCTATGTCGCGCACGATATCCTGGGGCCGGGCCGCTACTATCCATACCTGCGGCGCTTCGGCTTCGGCCAGCTTACCGGCATCAACGATGGCCCGGAGGAGCCGGGGACGTATCGCACGCCCGGCTCTCCCGGCTGGACGCCGAGCGATCTGACGCGCCAGGCATTCGGGCAGAGTATCCTGGCAACGCCGCTTCAGGTGGCGATAGCCTACCAGGCGATAGCCAACGGCGGCGTGATGATGCGGCCCTACCTGATCGCCGCGATCAATAATAACGGGCAGATTACAACGACGAAGCCGCAGGTTGAGCGGCGCGTGATCAGCGCGCGAGCGGCAACATTGCTGACGCAAATGCTGGTAAGCGCGGCGAACTATAACCAGAACGCGACCTTTCCTGGCTATAGCATCGCCGTAAAGACCGGTACAGCGACAACACAGGGCATTTCAGCGTATCTGACCGAGGCTTCGATGGCCGGATTTCTGCCGGCCTCGCACCCGCGGTTTGTGATCCTGGTGAAGCTTGACCGGCCCCAGGCGCATGGCGATATCTTCGGTGGCGTCGCGGCTGGTCCGTTGTGGCGGACGATAGCGCAGCAATTGATGTGGCACTACGGGATCGCGCCCGATCAGCAATCATCAACGCAATCGAGAGATATGGGGAGATAGCCCGGAGAAGGGTGCAATGCAAGAGGAGCACAAAGACCAGGCGCCCGCTCTGTCCGAACTGAGCGAGATATGGCAGGAGCTATCAGGGAACCGCTCAGTTGATGCTCATAGCGGGATAACCGCTGGCGAGGCGACGCCGCCCGCACTTGAGAGCGATCCCTGGAGTGCGTTATTACAGGCAAAGGGCACAGAAGTTATTGATCTGCAACAACTTCATCTGCCCGTAAGCGATCAAGAGCTGGAGCAAATGCTGCAAATTATGCAAGAGCAGCCCGCTCAAAAACCGGGCGTTGATGGGGATTTGGCATCCAACCATCAGTAGCTCACAAGACAGTATAATCGAAAAAATGTTCTATGTCAAGCCTTCAATGAGGGTATCTGATCCGCCGCCTTCGCGCGGCTCCGCCGCGCAAGGATTGGAATGTGTGTTGTGAAACTTGCGCGAAGCGCAAGTTTCACAACACACATTCCAGAAGGCGAGCGCCGCAGGCGCTCGCAAGTGATGATATTGGAAATCAGGCACACTCTAAAGATAGGAAATTTGTGAAGAGACAGGCGGCCATGCTACGAGACCGGCAAAAACGAAGAGGCAGCGCGGCCCGGGGCGCGGCGAGAGGTGATCAGCGACAGGATCTATCTTCTCCCGTCCTGCGTTCTCCCGCGCTGCGCGCGGCGGAGCGCCGGGAGCGTGAGGCGCGGCAGCAGGTCGGAAAGAGCGCGCAGCGAACGCCGGCGCGGAAGCCCGCGCTAAACAAGGTGAACTACGCGGCGGAGGATGTAGTGCAGCGTCCCGCGACGCCGCGCAAAGCGTTACCGGGCAAGCAGGTCAGAAGCGGGGCCATCAACGTCTATGCGCGCGTTGAGCAGCGCACGGGGTTGACGGCAAGCTGGCGTTTGCGTACCAGGAACACCGCCGGGCAGCCGGTCGCTCCGGTGCAGGTCATTAGCGAGGAGGAGCAGAAGAAGCTCGCCGAGCTGGAGATGAGCCTGCCCCGGGTAGCCGGGAAGATCGATTCCTGGCTGCTGGTGATCGTTCTCGCGCTGCTCTGCCTCGGCCTGGTAATGGTGTACAGCGCGAGTTCGTTTCTGGCGACGCGCTACGTCGGCAATGCCTCGTACTACTTTCAGCGGCAACTGCTGGCAGCGTTTCTGGGCTTCATCGCGATGCTGATAACGATGCGCGTGGACTACCGGCGCTGGCGCCGCTACTCGCTGATCGGCATGGCGATAGTGCTGCCTCTGCTGGTGCTGGTGCTGGTGGTCGGCACCACTACCTACGGGGCTTCGCGCTGGCTCAATATCGGCTCGTTCTTTTCGTTCCAGCCAAGCGAGCTGGTCAAGTTAGCGCTCGCGCTCTACATCGCCGACTGGCTGGCACGCAAAGGGAAGCAGGTCGGCACGTTTCTCTACGGCCTGGCGCCGTTTGTGATCCTGGTCGGTCTCATCCTGGGTCTGGTGCTGCTGGAGAACGACATGGGTACCGCGCTCATCATTGCCGGACTCGCGGTGGCAATGTTCTTTACGGCGGGCGCCAACGTCGTGCAATTCCTGCTGGCGATGGCCTGCGGCGGGCTGATCTTTCTGAGCGAGGCATTTAAGGGCTATCGCCAGTATCGTTTGATGGGGTTCTTGCATCCCTTTCAAAACATCACGACGTTCAATTTACAACTGTACCAGTCGTTACTGGCGCTGGGATCGGGCGGCTGGCTTGGCCTGGGGCTGGGCGCGAGCCGGCAGAAGACGGGCTGGCTGCCGCTGCCCTATATCGATTCGATCTTTGCCATTATCGGGGAGGAGCTGGGCTTTATCGGCTGCACGCTGGTGGTCCTGCTGTTTCTCTTCCTGGCATTTCGCGGCTTCCGGCTGGCGCGGCGCGCGCCGGATGTCTATGGCGCTTTACTGGCGACGGGCATCACAACCTGGCTCGTGCTCCAGGCGATGATAAACATCGGCGCGACGGCGGACGCCATTCCCTATACCGGGGTGCCGCTGCCGTTCATCAGCTACGGCGGCTCATCGCTGGTCGTATCGATGGCAGCCGTGGGAGTGCTGCTCAATATATCGCGCTATATCCAGGAGCCGGAGGCTCCCGCGCTTTCAACGCGCGCAATCACCCGGACGATCAAAAGAAAAACGCAGGACCATTAAGGTAGTATATGCGAGTGCTGATATCAGGCGGAGGCTCCGGGGGCCATATTTATCCGGCCCTCGCGGTGGCGACGCAACTACAGGAGACATATAACGCGCAGATCCTTTATCTTGGCAGCGACGATGGTCTGGAGACAGACCTGGTGCCGGCGGCGGGCCTGCGCATGGTGGTAGTCAAGGCGGGCAAGCTCCAGCGCTTCGTCTCGTGGCGCACGCTGGTAGGAGTGGCACGCGTGCCGGTGGGTATGCTCCAGGCGCTGAGCATTGTACGCGCCTTCCGCCCGGACGCGGCCTTTACCAGCGGCGGCTACGTCGCGGTCCCGGCTGGCCTGGCCGCGCGGCTCAACCGCGTGCCGCTGTTGATGCACCAGCAGGATGTGCCGCCCAATCTGTCGAACAGGCTGATCGCACCGCTGGCAACGCGTATCTCGGTAGCCTTCGCGGATTCGCTGCACTACTTTCCGGCGCACAAGACGGTGCAACTGGGTAATCCGGTGCGCCAGGCCATACTCGAGGCGCGTCAGACGACGCCGGAGCAGGCGCGGGAGCAGCTCGGCCTGGCAGCGGAGCGCCCGCTGCTGCTGGTGACGGGCGGCAGCCAGGGCGCGCGGCACCTGAATCAAACGCTCTGCCGGGCGCTGCCCATGCTGCTGGAGCAGTGCCAGGTGCTGCACATCAGCGGCAAGAATCTTTTTGATGAGACGCGCGTGCTGGCCGAGAGCGCGCTGGCCGATCTGGATGCCGGAACGCGGCAGCGCTATCGCCTGGTGCCATACCTGTCGGAGCAGATGCCGCTGGCTTTGCAGGCTGCAACACTGGTCGTCTGCCGTTCGGGAGCGGCAACGTTGAGCGAGCTGGCGGCGCTGAGCAAGCCGGCCATTCTCGTACCGCTGCCCCCGGCGCTCGGCGGCTCACCGCAGGAGGCCAACGCCGCGATGTTCGGGCAGAAAAAGGCGGCGGAAGTGATTCGCGACACAGATCTGTCACCCGAAATACTGGCACAACGTGTGCAAGAGTGTATAAACGCGCCGGAGCACTTGCAGACAATGGCGCAGGCCGCCGGCAGCATGGCAAAGCCGGAGGCAACGCGCGAGATCGTACAGGCGATTGCCAGCCTGGCGCGCACAGCAGAGACGACAACGGAGCAACACAGGAGCGTGGTCTTTTGAAAAAGTCGCATGTGCATTTTATGGGTATAGGAGGACAGGGCATCTCGGCAGTGGCGCAGATGGCGCTTATGTCCGGCGATGCGGTAACGGGTTGTGATCGACAGGCGTCAGCGACCACGCGCGCGCTCGAACAGGCAGGGATTGCGGTTCAGATCGGCCACAGCGCGGAGCACCTGGAGGGCGTCGATACGCTGGTGATCAGCCCGGCGGTCACAGCGCTCGATCCACAGAACCCGGAACTGCTCGCCGCCCGCCAGCGCGGCATACCCGTCATGACCTGGCAGGAGCGTCTGGGCGAACTGATGCGGGGAAGGTGCGTGCTCTCGGTCTGCGGCGTGCACGGCAAAGGGACGACGACGGCGCTGCTCGCGCTCATGCTCGTCGACGCCGGATTTGATCCGACCTGCGAGATCGGCGCGGTTGTGCCACGCTTTGGCGCGAATTACCGGCTCGGTGCGAGCCAGTACTTTGTCAATGAGGCCGACGAGTTCAATCACAATTTCTGGCACTACCACCCGCGCCTGGCGGTCGTGACCTCGATAGAGTTCGAGCACCCGGAGTTTTTCGCCGACTACGCGGCATTCCTGGCGGCCTTCGAGCGCTTCGTTCGCGGCATGGACATGCAGGGAGACTGGTCTTTACCGCCCACGCTGGTGCTCAATGCCGATAGTGCGGGCTGCCTGGAACTGCGTGAGCGGCTGGGCGACTGGCCGGGGCGGATTGTAACCTACGCGGTTGAGGGCATAGGGACAGGCAGAAACGTGCAGGCGGATTTCGAGGCGTATGATCTGCGGCTGGAGGGCGAGACGAGCTTCCGCGTCAGGGCGCGAGGCGAAGCGGCCTTTCCTGCGGAGCGCGTCTTCCGTGTGCAGTTGCCGGGCCTGCTGAGCATCCAGAACGCGCTGGCCGCACTCACCGCGGCCTACAGCGTGGGTGCACCCGGCGCGGCGATAGAGAAGACGCTGGCAAGCTTTGGCGGTATCAAACGGCGCTTCGAGATACGCCACGATGGGCCACTGCTGATCGATGGGCAGAAGCGCGATGTCGTCCTGATCGACGACTACGCGCACCATCCCACGGCCATCGCGGCCATCTTGCAGGCGACGCGCCAGCGCTACCCGAGCCGCCGGCTGATCGCGGTCTACCAGCCGCATATGTATAGCCGGACGAAGACCTTTTTTGAGCAATTCTTACGCGCCTTCGACGCTGCGGATGTGGCGATCATCGCTGACATCTTTCCGGCCCGCGAGCGCGATACGGGCCTCGTGCATGCGCGCGACCTTGTAGCAGCCCTGGCGGAGCGCCCGCACTTCAGCAGGAAGGGCAGCGGGAGCCAGGTCATTCACGGCGGAAGTGTGCAGGAGACGGTCAACGTGCTGCGCGGAACACTGCGCTCAGGCGATGTCGCGCTGATAATGGGCGCCGGGGATATCTATATAGTTACGGATACATTATTACGAGAGGCAGAGCCGGTGGGGCCAGCCTGGAAGGGGAACGCATGACATTCGATGTTGAGACCGCATATAGCAGGTTGCATACATACTTTGGCAAACGTGTCCGGCGCAATGAGCCGCTGTCGCGACACAGTACATTTGGCGTGGGAGGGCCGGCGGATATATGGGTCTCACTCGACGCGCAGGATGAACTCGGCGGCCTGGTGACGATGTGTGCGGAGGGGCGCTGGCCCCTGCTCGTTGTTGGCAATGGTACCAATGTGCTGTATGCGGATAAAGGGGTGAGAGGAATTGTCGCGCGTATAGCCTTCAATAGCTATACCATTGAAGATCATGGTGATAATACGGCACTCTTGCAAGCAGGAGCGGGAGTAAGCTGGCCGCGACTGCTGAACGAACTGGTCCCTCTGGGGTGGGGCGGTCTGGAGTTCGGGCCTGGCATTCCGGGAACGCTGGGCGGCGGAGTTATCAGTAACGCGGGGGCACATACCGGCAATCTGGGCCGGGTGCTGGCGTGGGTCGAGGTGCTCGATGCCCGCGCGTGCGAGGAGCAGCCCGTCGCGCCGGCAATACGGCGTTACCAGCAGGCCGAACTCGACCTGGGATATCGCCACAGCCGTTTCCGGGCGGAGCGGCGCATTCGCTTCGACGAGCAGGGCTATCCCGTGATAGCGCCGCGCCAGCTTATCGAGCCGCCGGAAATTATTATGCGGCTCGCGGTGCATCTTCACCGCGAGGACCCGCGCAAGCTGCGCAGCCTGATCGAGGAATACAAGCTGCACAGGAAGAGGACACAGCCGCCGCAGCAAAGCGCCGGCTCGGTCTTCAAAAACCCGGAGGGAGATTATGCCGGGCGGCTCATCGAGGCGGCGGGTATGAAGGGAATGACGCACGGCCGGGCGCGCATATCAGAGCGCCATGCTAACTTTATCGTAAACGTAGGAGGCGCAAGTGCCGAGGATGTCGTAGCCCTCATCAGGGAGACACGCAACCGCGTACTCGAACGGTTCGGTGTGGAGCTGGAGCTGGAGGTTGAGCTGCGCGGTGAGTGGAAGGTAGCAAAATCATGACCGAAAAGAGACGCATACCCGAGCAGATCGCATCGCATACCTATAAGCGACAGGCACCCGTCGGGACGGTAGGGATGGCACATCCCATCGCCAGGCGAGAAGCGAATAAAGAGGACATCCAGAAGGAGCAGCGCGCCACGCCGCGCGCCGCACAACGCGTTGTAACCATACCAGAGGCCGATCCTGCGGTGGCCTGGAACACCTTCGCCCAGCGCCAGGAGCAGAGGCGTCGTGCGCGGGCACAGCCACAGAAGTACGTCACGCGGGTGCAGCGCAGCCAGGCACGCACGGGGGCGCGGTCAGGCCGGCGCAGCAGGCTGGTGCGGCGTTCTCTGGCCTCCTATCAAAGCGTGCCCATCCCGGTACGCAGCGGGCGACGCCGCGCCCGGCGCGGCTTCTTCTGGAAACTACTGAGCCTGCTCATGGGCGCGGTTGTGCTGGTGCTGGCAACGAGCTTTGCCTTCACCAGCAACGCCTTTCGCATCGAGCAGGTGAACGTCGTGGGCACACATAACGACGCGCTGATCCGCGAGATCCAGGCGATGGGCATGCAGGGCCAGAACATCTTCCTGCTCAACGTCGAGGCCCTGACGGAGCGCATCAATGCCATTCCGCGTGTCGCCTCGGCCAGCCTGAGCAAGCAGTGGCCGAACCAGATTACTATTACCATCACGGAGCGCGTCCCGGCCCTGCTCTGGCAGACGGCAAATGGCACCTATAGCGTTGACGATCAGGGAGTGGTCATCGCGCCCGTCAGCCCGGGCGCTGCATCCAACAACGTGATGACTGTTGTAGATATGAGTGGACAGGATAAGGAGAAAGGGAATATGGGGGAGAGACTCTATGCAGGTATGCATTTAAACAGTGCCGATATCGCATTTGCCATCGCCGCGTTCAAGCTACTGCCCCGGATGGCGGGGGTAAGCGCGTTCAAACTGGGTTACGATGGTACAATATATGCTAATACGACCAATAATGGGGCGGGCGCGTTGCAGGGATCATATATTGTTGAGAGCCAGGATGGCTGGACAGCCTATCTTGGGGGGCCGAATGACGCCAATCCGCTGGAGAATCGCGTGATTGAATTGCAGCAGATTCTCGCATTAGCGCATAAGCAGCAGCTTGATTTAGCGACCATTGATCTGCGCTATGGCCTGCATCCCGTCTATACCTTAAAGTCATGAAGTGTAGAGGGCAGATGAAAGGTCTTTACAGACGCGTTCAAGTGGGAATCCTGTCCAGGGGACAGGTTATCGACAGCAGTGTTCGTAGTGCGTCCCACAATTGTACTGCCCAATAGGAGCATCTATCGTGCAAGAGCGGGTGATCGTCGGTATCGACGTTGGAACAACAAAAATCTGTGTCCTGGTCGGCGAACTGGATCGCGACGGGAAGCTGAATATTGTTGGCGTTGGCACCTGCCCTTCACAGGGTTTGCGTCACGGGGTGGTGGTAAACATTGAGGAGACCGTCACTTCCATTGCAGCGGCGCTAGATCGTGCGGAACGCCTTTCGGGAAAGAAAATCATTACGGCCTATGTAGGAATAGCGGGCAGCCACGTTGACTCCGAAAATAGCAAAGGCTTTGTCGCTATCTCACCGAGCCATCGTGACATCGTACCCAACGACATTAGCCGCGCTATCGAGGTCGCTCGCGCCATCGCAATCCCGGCGAACCGTGAGGTAATCCATGTGATTCCACGCGGCTACGTCGTTGATGGGCAGGAGGGCATTAAAAATCCTACGGGTATGTCGGGCTTCCGCCTTGAGGTGGAGACGCATATCATTACGGGCGCGGTGTCCTCTATTCATAATTTAATCAAGTGCGTACACAAAGCGCATGTGGAGATCGAAGACCTTGTGCTGGAGCCGTTGGCCTCAAGCGAGGCGGTTCTGGCCGATGGCGAGACGGATCTGGGAGTGGCGCTGGTCGATATCGGCGGCGGCACAACCGATATCGCCGTCTTTAGCGACGGCGCGATCTGGCATACCGTCGTCCTGCCCATCGGCGGCAACCATATCACCAACGACATTGCTATCTGCCTGCGCCTGCCCTTTGGCGTTGCCGAAGAACTCAAGGTCACGTATGGGCACTGCGATCCATCGCTCATCGACGAGGACGATATGATCGATCTCTCGCAGTTCATGCCCGATTGCAACGACCTCGTACCGCGCAAACTGCTCGCGGAGATTATCCAGGCCCGCGTGGAGGAGTTGTTCAGCATGGTACACGAGGAGGTCAAGAAATCGGGATATGATGGACTGCTGCCGGCGGGCATCGTGGTCACGGGAGGGACCGCCGAACTGCCGGGCATCCTGGACATCGCCGGGCAAACCCTCGATTTGCCAGCTCGTATTGGCTCGCCGCTGGGTTTGCATGGCCTGGCCGACTCGATCAGCAGGCCAGCCTACGCAACAGCTGTCGGACTGCTGCTATGGGGGCTGCGGCACAATTCGCTGGTGATCGAGGAAGAGGAACCGGAATACGAACGCTCTGGAGATATCGTATCGCGTTTTGGCCGCTGGCTGCGCGCGTTCATTCCTTAAAGCGTAGTCTCTGAACAATACAACGGGCGTATCTCATTCGTTGTATTGTTCAGAGACTCGAAAGGGGGCCACGAACAATGTTACCAATGGGAAATCACCAACTCGAAGGCTTCGCCCAGATCCGGGTTATCGGTGTAGGAGGTGGAGGCAGTAACGCGGTCAACCGCATGATTCAGGCGAATATGATGGGCATAGAGTTTATTGCCATCAATACCGATGCCCAGGCGCTGCTGCTCACAGAGGCGCCGCACCGCATTCGCATCGGCGATAAGCTCACTCGTGGCCTCGGGGCCGGCGGGAATCCGTCAATCGGAAGCAAGGCTGCGGAGGAGAATGCGGAGGAGATCTACGAGACCTTGAAAGGCTCGGATATGGTCTTTATCACCGCCGGTATGGGCGGCGGGACGGGGACGGGCGCCAGCCCGATAGTCGCACAGATCGCGCGCGAGGTCGGGGCGCTCACCGTCGGCGTCGTCACCAAGCCCTTTACCTTCGAGGGGAAGAAGCGCATGCTCGCCGCCGAAGAAGGGATCGCCAACCTGAAGCAGCATGTGGATACGTTGATTACGGTGCCCAATGATCGACTGTTGCAGGTGGCAGATAAGCGCACACCGCTTTCCGAGGCTTTCAAGCTGGCGGACGACGTGCTGCGCCAGGGCATCCAGGGCATCAGCGATCTGATCACCGTGCCCGGTCTGATCAACCTGGACTTCGCTGATGTGAAAACGATCATGTCGGCGGCAGGCTCGGCGCTGATGGCGATTGGCGAGGCCAGCGGCGACACGCGCGCCGTTGATGCCGCGCATCTTGCTATCGCCAGCCCGCTGCTCGATATCGATATTAGCGGCGCTCGCGGCGTGCTCTTCAATATCACGGGCGGCATGGACATGACGCTCTTCGAGGTCAACGAGGCCGCCGATATCATCAGCCGCGCCGCGCACCCGGACGCAAACATCATCTTCGGGGCCGTACAGGATCCGGAATTCGATGGCCGTGTCAAGATCACCGTCATTGCTACCGGCTTTGATAACACGGGTGGACGCCCGCAGGCGCCAGCGCACCAGTCTCATCAGTATACGCAGGTTCGTCCAGAGTACGACAGGAGCCGGCTCTATCAGGCATCGTCGGGGGCATCGATGGGTGGGACGCATAACGGCAATATTCCGCGTTCATCCCAGGGCCAGGGATACGCCATGTCCCCCGTCACACCTGCGATGAACATCTCGAACCATCCGACGGGGCCGCTACAGTCCCAGCGTGCCAGCCAGCAGGCAGCACTCTCGCCAGACACCGGGCGGCAGCGAGCGATGGCACATCGAGAGCCATTGCCGGAATCTGACATGGTGGACGACGAATTTGAGATGGAAGAAGAGGTTGCCGCGATAGAGGGTGGACATAAGAATCCTCCCGCACCGGAGCCGGAGGTGCAGCCTTTGCAGCGGCCTGCATCGCAGCAGCGCCAGGTGCGGCGGCTTGAGCGAGGAAACGATGCAGGTGGGACTCGCGGCGTGCCTTCGGGCGACGCTATCGACATCCCCGCATTCCTGCGCAAGAGATAATACCAGGTCCGGTAGAACTGCGGTTAAAAGGGGGCCAGAGGTATCCCCATATCATCCGCGTTAAAACGGATTTGATATAAGCGCAAAAAGAACCCTCCAGGTTTTTGAACCTGGAGGGTTCTTTTTGCACTTATTTTTCCCTATCCTCGAAGAGCTGATCTGCTCAATTTTGCTGTGGTCCGCCGCCTTGCTCGCCTGCCTCCACACCGCCTGCTGCCACACACCCGCTTCTCCATAGCCTCTTTCCCTTCCTGCCTGGCTCTTCTCCCTCTCACACGCTCCGGCACCCGGGCCTCCCTGCCTGGCTCTCCACGCCCTTGCCCTGCACAAGCCGCTCGATCATCAGCCCGGCTCCGCTTCACCTGTTACCAGGCGT
>Ga0070739_10001389_pt1 | contig 36864 bp, 33 predicted proteins | sample Coa_R1_7_FD_66445 | JGI IMG/M metagenome (GOLD analysis project Ga0070739, IMG submission 66445) | Surface soil microbial communities from Centralia Pennsylvania, which are recovering from an underground coalmine fire - Coalmine... | ecosystem: Environmental > Terrestrial > Soil > Unclassified ...
ATCGTCGAAGACAAGCGCGTCTCGCGCTATCACGCTCAGATCAAATATCAACCCGATGGGCAGTTCGTCATCTTTGATCTTGGCAGCACCAACGGTATCACCATCAATAATACGCCGCACATGCGCCAGCATACCTTACGCAACGGTGATCGTTTCACCATAGGCAGCTACGACTTTTACTTTGAGAGAAGGTGAGACTTCCACCCTATGCCCTTACAAATAGATGCGTTCTTATTAATATTACGGCTTTTGCTGATCGTCCTGCTTTACCTCTTTCTTATGCAAGTGGTCATCGCTATTACGCGGGACCTGCGCAAAACGTCGGCCAGCGCCAGTGCCGGCCAGGGACCCGCCACGCTGGGGCATCTGGTCGTGGTTGATAGCGGTCCGAGCAGTATCCTGCCGGGGACGCGCTTCGCACTCGCCCCCCAGACCAACATCGGGCGCGGACCGACCAATACAATCCAGCTCCCGGACAAGTTTATCTCCGCCGAGCATACGCGCCTGTGGTACCACAACGGTATCTGGTACGTTCAGGATGCTGGCAGCGTCAACGGAACGTATGTGAACAATCAGCCGGCCCGCGAAGCTATTCCTGCCAAAATCGGCGATATTGTACGTGTCGGCTATATACAGTTTAAGCTTACCCAATAGGTTGAGGATACCTGATTCTCAGCGCCTTTGCGCTGACCGGGCGTTCGCGCGGCTGCGCCACGCACCACACTCCATCCAACGAACGCCGCAGGCGCGAGCGCACGATGGTGTTGACAACCAGACACATTCTTAAAGAGAGGTTTTGATAACGATGGCAAGTCGATCTCCTGGTGTTTTTCAGCGCTACCGCTGGAGGGAACTGGGACTCTTCATCATTCCCTTCATCATCCTGCTGGTAGCGATGACACAGTTGTTGCTTGCCGACGCCGATCCGCGTTCGTCGCTCAGTGTCAAGAACCTGCCGACAGTGCAGGGCCTGATCCCGGTCCTCGGCCTGATCGCCGGTCTGATCGCCGTAAACGTCATCATGAGCATTTTCTTCCGTAAAGCGGACCAGATGCTGCTGCCCCTCGTCGGCCTGCTCAGCAGCATCGGCGTGCTCATGGCGACACGCCTGGGACCCGATATCGGCATACCTTCGCTGGGATCGCAGCAATTGCTCTGGGTGCTGTTAGGTCTCGCTTTCTGCCTCATCACCATATTTGTCCTGCGCAATATCAACTGGCTTGAGCGCTACAAGTACACATGGGCCTTTATCAGCTTCCTCGTCCTGCTGCCCAGCGTCATCTCAGGTATTCGTTCGTTCCATACCAATGCTCCGGCTCGTGACATTCTGAACTTCGGGCCGCTGCATCTCCAGCCCTCAGAATTTCTGAAAATCAGCATCGTTATCTTCTTCGCTGCCTACCTGAGCGAGAATCGTGATATGATCGCGCAGGGCCATCTGCGCCTGGGACCCCTGCGCCTGCCGCCGCTGCGCCAGCTCGGCCCGCTCGTCGTCATGCTGGCAATGGCGCTGCTCATTTTCCTGGTCGTGCACGAACTCGGCCTGGCGCTGCTCATCTATAGCCTCTTCCTCTGCATGACCTACCTCGCCAGCAGCAAGCTCTCTTACGTCATCAGCAGCCTGGCAATCTTCGTGCTGCTGGCCTTCGTCGGCTATAGCCTGCTCGGTTACGTGCGCTCGCGCTTCGCCGTCGTGAGCGTGAACGTCGTCAACTGGACGCCGGCCAGCGAGCAGTTGTACCAGGAGCAGGGCGGCGCGGGTCAGATTGTGCAGGGATTGATCGCGCTGGCGAGCGGGGGCATTCTCGGCTCGGGCCTCGGCCTCGGCCACCCGGGGGGACCCGGCTTCGTGCCCGTCGTGGAGTCGGATATGATCCTGACCGCTCTTGGTGAGGAACTCGGGCTGGCGGGCCTCTTCGCCATCTTCGGCATCTACCTGCTCATCATCTATCGCGGCTACCGCATTGCTATCGAGGCCAGCGATCCGTTCAATCAGTTGCTCGCAGCCGGATTGACCTCGATCTTCGCCATTCAGACGCTGATTATTAGCGCGGGCAACTTGAAGTTCATGCCACTCACGGGTATTCCTTTGCCCTTCCTCAGCTACGGGGGCAGTTCTATTCTCGCGAACTACATCATTATCGGCATACTCTTGCGTATCTCGTACAACACAGCCAGAGAACGCGACGGTACAGCCTGAACTCAATAGTAATATATCGTCGTGTTTCTCCTTGTCTCCTGGCGTGGCACATGTTATACTGCCCAGGATCTTTGAACGTTGTATCACAAAGGAATAGTGGGAAGGACTATGGGCCAATATCGGCTATGGCTGCATTACCGGGAGGTTGATCGCCAGTTACATTCAGAGCTGGAGCTTCTCGAAGAGAAACTGGCAGCGCTGCAAGAACAGGCGAGCCGCTTGCAAGCAACGGCGCCCACAGATAACATCATTATACAGGCGCTTCAGGGGTTCCTGCGTACAGAAACAGAAGCGGCACCCAATGGAATCCCGGCTGAATATGTTCCTTCAAACGGCACCCACGCCGGAAACCCTGTCCGGGAGACAGGTAACGCCTCTGCCGGCACGAACGTGGCCGAGCAGACGACGGGGGCTATTTCACGCGCGCTCTTTGCCTGGAGCAATCTGCCGAAATTCGACACTCAGACCATACCTGCGCTCAACGCCAGCCCTTCCGCGCAGATACCGCCAGATCACAGAACAGGGGCCGACCTTTTGCCGGCACATCTGGCGGCAGTCCTGGCCGGGCGCGATCAGCAGAGCATAGCCCGGCCAGACACTCCGGGCTGGCTGGCGAATCTGGCCCCTTCCTCCGCTACTTCCGGCCTGGTACCGGTAGATCAGCAGAGCACGCGCACCGATCTCCTGATACGACGCTGGCTGGAACGCTGGAGGCGGCGCTCCGCCAATCAGCATGAATCCGAGGAGGATAACGGGCAATGAACAATGACGCTATTGCCGGCACTACGATGCCGCAATCCTCCTCTGAGGAGATAAACGCCCTCTTCGCGCGGCTCCAACCGCAGGACGTAGAGCAGTTTTACCAGAGTTTTCAGCTCTGGACGCTGCAACGTCAGATAGAGACGCTACAAGTAGAGATCGCGGCATTGAAGGAGGCAATTGCCGAAAATGCCGTATCCCTGGAGGAGACTCGCCCATCGGCTATCGCGCTGGCAACGCTGGCTCAACTCCAGTCGCGCGGCGTGGACGACCTCGACCTGCTCGATAAAATGCTGGAGCGCGGCGAAAGCTGGCTCGATCATACTATGCAACTCCTCGCCTACTGCGAACGCTTCGGCGTTATGCGCAGCAATTATACGGAATGGTGCGAGCACGCACTGGAAGGCGCCTACGACTGGATCAGATCGATGAAGGAGGCTGGTGCCGCCTCGATGCCTCCCAGAACGCCCGCCGATCATGAGCAGCGCTTCGATGAGGCTACTGAAGCCCTTCTGCTCCAGAAACTGATGAGCGAGGGAGAAGAAACGATCAAGATACCCTCCATTGCCCGTGAACGCGCGAAGATCACGCAGCCACTTACCAGGCGTAAGATCACGCAGCCACTCGCGCAACGCAAAATCACACAGCCACTGGGCGAATCCGCATTGCTTCCAGAGGACAGCACCGTTCCTGCTGACGCAGCCCAGGAGTCCACGCCTTCTGCCGCTGTTACGGAATTTGAGCCGGAGAGCGTTGTCATAGTCAGCGAGCCGCTACCAGGCGGCGATACGGAAGTTCCCCCGGCGGCAGTTGTGGCAACTCCCGCCGAGATCGAGGGCGATGCCGGGTCCATGCAGCAGGCAGAACAGGCAGAAGAGGATGCCACTCCCACCGGCACTGAGCCAGAGGCAGCAGTCGCCAGTGTGACCGAACCGGGCGCCGGCGTTTCAGAGCTTGAATCCACCGGTACCGCGACAGAGCCGGATGCAGTTGACGAGGGCACCATAACCGAAACCATCAGCGCTGGCAGCGACGCGGAGCCAGCCGCTGTCGCTGCCGCACCCGCAGCCATCGATGCCAGCAGCACAGCAGAACCAGTTACCGAAGTGAGCGAGCAGGCCGGAGATGCTGTAGGGGCGCCGCAGGAGGTCGCGAGTGAAGTCAGTATCCCCACAGAGCCGCAGGCCGGAGATGCTGTAGGGGCGCCGCAGGAGGTCGCTAGTGAAGTCAGTATCCCCACAGAGCCACAGGCCAGAGATGCTGTAGGGGCGCCGCGAGCGACAGCGAGTGAAGTCAGTATCCCCGCAGAGCCGCAGGCCGGAGAGGCTGTAGGGGCGCCGCGAGCGACAGCGAGCAAGCCCGCCCCCGGCGTTGATGATGAAGCCGCAAAAGAGGGACCGGCGGCCATGACCGCGTGGGCGTCCGAGGAGCCAGCCATCATCGATGCCGCCCATCCCGAGTTAGAGGATACCCGGCCGCTCCAGAAGATCATTGCGCCTCCGCCAGAGATACTAGAGCGCGTGGAAGATGCGCCCGCCGAGACGGAGAGTACTAAACCATCGGAAGAGAGCGCACCCGCAGCGCCCGACAATGATATCTCCCGGGCCGAAACGGTACCATTTCAGCCAGTGGCCCCGCAATGGCGGGGTGCTAACTGGCCCACACCGCAGCCCGGCACAGAACAGATGAGCGAGCAGGAGGGCCAGTACCAGGCTCAGCCGGAGCAGCGACCACGCAAGCGCCGCCGCTTCTTCCTGTGGCGCTGGCTGGCACGCCTCTGGCGCCGCTAAATCGAAGTCTTTCTATCGCTCTGATGCGGTTTAATAAAATACCCGGTAATCCCGGGGTTGATCTTGAAAGCGCAGCGTGCAAGAAACGCCTGCACCTGCCGGTGTACCGCTTCATAATGCTGAGGGCAGGCCATATAGACATGCAGCGGAGGGCCAGGCAATGTAAATACCGTCTCCAGGCACCTGCTCTGGGAACAGGTTTCCCCTCCGGGACCATAATAGGCACAAAAAGGCGTGCGGCTCACGCGCGAGGGAGCAAGTTGCACCACGCCCACTCGCGGGCCTCGTGCCTGCCTTTCCTGCCCGTATTTCTGCCTTCGCTTACGCATCGTTTTCCTTCTCCTCTTCTTTCACGTAGATCCCACCTACCGTCTCGCGGGTGCATGCCTCTCCCGTCAAGGCTGCCAGGGCACGCAGCGCTCGCTCGATAAACTCTTTGGGATAGGGCACTCCCGCCTCCAAATAATAGATGTCCTCTATCGCTGCCTGCGCTGCCTCGGCCAATGCCTCTAAGCTCAGGTTGTGGATTGCGCGGATCTGGAGAAAGGTTCGTTTTTCGTTCATCCTGCACCCCTCTTTCATCATTCCGCAATACCCTCATAGCTGCCTTCCGCCACGCTGCCGGCGTGGTGGCTCTTCCGTCTGGATGATGGCAATCGGCCCCACATAGGGTTCGCCCGTCAACAGGTACAGCCCACGTCGGACGCGGATGGCATGCACAGGAAGAACAGGCTGACCATGATCGATAGACCACACCGTCAGGCAGCGTACCCCGGCGGCACGTGCCACGTCCATCCAGGTCAGCCGGTAGCGCATAAGATACGTATGAAACGCGCTGCCCACCGGTACGGGGATCGGCTCCGTTTGATGCTCAGAAACATCCATCAGCATCCTCGTTTCCATCTCACTCACCCCACCCATTGGTAGACATCAGTGCCACCGCTTCCTCCGGCTTGCCCTCCTCAAACAGCTTCAGGATCCGTTGCGCGCCGATCTCCATGCGCGCAGTAATCGTCTCGTGGCTGGCAACTGTCGCCAGTCCGTATAGCCCGTTGCGTGCTGCCTGCTCTTCCAGAGCTAGTCGTTCTTTACATGTTGCAACTTCACTTTTCGACATAAGCAAATCCTCCTTCTGTTGCCAATACAAGAGCAACAGGGTTATAATGGACAAAGGTCAAAGGTGCATGTATTCCCAGAACAATCGTAATGCAATCAACCGCTCACTCGTGAAGCAGAAAGTCACTTTGAATGTAGCAGAGTGTTACATTTCAGGCGAGAGGATCGGCAGATGTTAAACAAGAATACGTTTGGACAGTTAGTGCGAGCGTACCGGGAGCAGCGTGGATGGACACAAGAGGAACTGGCGGAGCGGTGGGGATATGCCAGAGCTTACGTGTCGCAGATTGAGCGCGGCAAGCGGAAGTTAGATAGCATGACGCAGGTGATGCGCCTGGCTGATATTCTGGACATTCCACAGGAGAAATTAGAAGAAATCGGACGTGGCATCCCAAAACGCAAAATCGAGGTGCAAAAACCAGAGCAAGCGGACAGCGCTATCTTGCAAATGCTTCTTGCCCCTGGCCGTGACATGGTAAGGCTTTCCTATCTGACGTGGATTGCCGATCAGCAACCGGTGATTGAAGAGAGCTTACGCGATCTCATTAACCAGCTCGATCAAGCCCTCATATTCTATCATGGGGAATTAGTGAAGCCGGCTCAACAACTACTCGCCTATGCTCATCAGATGATGGGGAAGATCGCGTTTGACCGTCTTGACTTGACCGCAGCATCAGGCCATTTCACTGAGATGATTGATCTTGGGCAGGAATTACATGATGCGGATATCATCACGTTAGGCATGACGCTCCAGGCGAGCGTTTTTCGGAAACGTGGGCGCTTTGAACATGCGTTGCGCTGTTTCGAGGCTGCCCAACCCTATGCAAAGATTGCTTCCGACGGTGTTCAGGGTGTAAGGTATAACCTCATGGCGCGCTTGTACTACGATTCTGGGAACGAACAAGGCTTTCTGCGGACGATCACTCCTGCATTAGAGATTGCCGAGCATATGAAGGAGAGTATTGCGGGGTTAGCCAATGACTTTAGCCTGGATGAAGTACTCCAGGAGCAAGCGTCGGGGTATACGGAATTGTGGAAGCCAGAGAAGGCGATTGAGATTTATCAACAGACAGATCGACTCCGACCTTTTCGGCCACTACGCGATCAAGGGGCCTATATCATCAATAAAGCGCAGGCATATTTGCAGCTTCAGGATTTAGACCAGGGCATAGTGCTCTCTTTGAAAGGTCTTCAGCTTGCCTCTGAGTATCAATCCAAACGTCATATTGGATGGATTGAGAAGAGCTATAATCGTCTACGAGTACAGCCAATAGGGAAAGATAAAAGATTGAATACACTGCATGATGCGCTCAGGGAGGCGAAAAGCATAGTCGAAGAGTGAAAAAGACTTGATCAGAATCGGCAAGTTGTCTAAAAGCAAGCCAGCCTGTCATCCTGAGCGGCAGGAAGGATCTCATACCCCGGGCCGCAGATCCTTCGCTGCCGCTCAGGATGACACAGGCTACGCTCGTCCCGCACGCAGATCCTTCGCTGCCGCTCAGGATGACATGAGTGGACAGTGAGTTAACGCCTATGCAAATCCTCCCAGCTATGCCAACCGGAAAATTGACGCCGCCAGAGAATAGCTTTATACTGGGTGTCAAGCTGAGGAGGTAGGCAGAGAGTGCTATTCGCAGAGTACGAGAAAGAGAATGCAACCCACAGTCCCGTGCGTGCGCAATATTTACACATCAAGCGCCAGAACCCTGACGCGATCCTCTTCTTTCGCATGGGCGACTTCTACGAGATGTTCGACGACGACGCGGAGATCGTCGCGCGCGAGCTGGAGATAGCGCTGACGCGCCGCGATTTCGGACGCGGCGAAAAATCGTCGATGGCCGGCGTGCCCCATCATGCCGCCGAGGGCTACATTGCTCGCCTTGTCAGCAAGGGCTATCGCGTCGCCATCTGCGAGCAGATGAGCGATCCCGCGCTCTCTAAAGGACTCGTGGAGCGTGAGGTGATCCGCGTCGTTACCCCCGGCACCGTCATCGATCCCGCCATGCTCGCCGCCAAGCGCAACAACTTCCTGGCCGGCGTGGTCGCGGGACGCGATGCCGTGGGCATTGCCTATATCGATATCACTACCGGCGAATTCGCCACGACGCAGTTCGCGACGCCTGAGCCGGCGCTCGCCATCCAGCAGGAAATCGCCCGCGTCGCGCCCGCCGAGGTGCTCGTCGAGTCCCGCCGCAGCCACCTGGGCAGCCGCAAACGGCGCTGGCTGGCCGCCGTGATGAGCGAGAAAGAGGTAAAGAAGCTCGGCAGCAACGGCAATGCCAATGCCGAGATCCCGGAACTGGACGACGAGGACGACGAAGAAGACGATTTCGCGCCCCTGGCAAAGCTGCTGGAGGGCAGCGCCGGGCACGTTACCCCCTATGACTCCCGCTATTTCTCGGAGGACGATGCACGCCGCCGCCTGCTGGCGCAGTTCGGCGCCGCCTCGCTGGAAGGCTTCGGCTGCGCACACCTGCCGCTCGCCATTCGCGCCGCCGGTGCCGTGCTGGCCTACGTGCAGGAGACGCAGAAAGGTCTGCTCCAGCAACTCACCGCGCTGGAAACCTACTCCACCAGCGGCTTTATGACGCTCGATCCCTATACGCGCCGCAACCTCGAACTCTTCGAGACCGGGCGCAACGGCTCGGTCAAAGGATCGCTGCTCTGGGTGCTCGACAAAACGCGGACGCCGATGGGAGGCCGCCTGCTGCGCCGCTGGCTGGGGCAGCCACTTCTGTCCCTGACGGAGATTCAGCAGCGCCAGGAGATCATCGGCGAACTGCTGGGCGATACGCTCTTGCAGGCGAGGCTGGCCGAGGCGCTGAAAAAGGCGGGCGACGTTGAGCGCCTTATCAATCGCGTGCGCCAGCGCATCGCTACACCGCGCGACCTGATCGCGCTCGCCACCGGACTGCGCGCCGCCGCCGACCTGCGTTCCTGCCTCCCCGACGAGGAGGCCGATAACAAACCGGCTCTCGCACAGGTCATGCAGCGCGTCGCCGACAACGATGAGTGCGTTACGCTGATCGAGCGCGCCATCGTCGATGAGCCGCCCATCAGCATCACCGAGGGCGGCATCATCCGCGCCGGCTTCAGCGCCGAACTCGACGATTTGAAGCGCAAATCGCATAATGGCCGCCAGTGGATCAATGACCTGGAACAGCGTGAGCGCAGGCGCACGGGCATCAGCAACCTCAAAGTTGGTTACAACAAAGCCTTTGGCTATTTCATCGAGGTCTCGAACGCTAACCTGAACCGCGTTCCCAACGAGTATACGCGCCGGCAGACGCTCGCCAACTGCGAGCGCTTCATCACCTCGGAACTCAAAGAGTACGAGACACTTGTGCTCAATGCGCAGGATCGTATCAACAGGATGGAGAACGAGTTCTTCGTGCAACTGCGCGCGGACATCGCCCTGCATGCCTCGGAGAGCATCCTGGCTACGGCACACGCACTGGCCGAGATCGATGTCTATCTGAGTCTGGCGGAGGTTGCGGCGAAAAATAATTACTGCCGCCCGCAGCTCAACGATGGCGATACTATTCATATCGTTGCCGGGCGCCATCCCGTCGTCGAGCAAACGCAGCCAGAGACACCCTTTATTCCCAACGATACCAACCTCTCCAACCACGACGCGCAGATCGTCATTATCACCGGCCCCAACATGGCCGGCAAATCGACCTATCTGCGCCAGGTCGCGCTCATCGTGCTGATGGCACAGATCGGCAGCTATGTCCCGGCGGAGGCCGCCACCATCGGCCTCGTAGATCGCATCTTCACGCGCATTGGCGCGCAGGATGACCTGGCAACGGGCCAGAGCACGTTCATGGTCGAGATGGTCGAGACGGCGAATATCCTGCACCACGCCACGCCGCGCAGCCTGATTATCCTCGACGAAATCGGGCGTGGCACCAGCACCTACGATGGGCTGGCTATCGCGCGCGCCGTCGTCGAATACCTGCACAACAATAAGCGCAGCGGGGCGCGCACGCTCTTCGCTACTCACTATCACGAACTGGTCGAGGTCGCGCAATTGCTGCCGCGCATTCGCTGTATGAATGTCGCCGTCACCGAGGAGGGTGGCAGCGTCGTTTTCCTGCGCAAGATCGTGCCGGGCGGCGCCGATAAAAGCTACGGCGTCCACGTCGCGCAGCTCGCCGGCATTCCGCGCCCGGTCATTCACCGCGCCCAGGAGATCCTGGAGGAGCTTGAGCACAGGGGCGATGCGAAGGCGCGTCGCAAGGCTATGCGCGATATCACCATGCCGGCAGCCTGGCAGATGACGCTGTTCGCCTCCGAACCCCATCCGCTTATCGAGGAGTTGAAGACGCTGGCTATTGACGAACTCACCCCCATCGAGGCCATCAGCAAGCTCTACGAACTACAACAACGCGCCAGAAAGGAGACCTGACCCCGGGCCGGGTCTGCGCGCGGCGAAGCCGTGCCAGAGTTATAGAGTGTATTGGTGTGGGGAAAACGCGCTTCACGCATTTTCCCCACACCAATACACTCTATAAGGTGAGTGCCGCAGGCACAAGCGAGCGCGTAGAGACGGATCTTGCACCCCCCAAAAGGACAGCTTTTGAATAAATCCATGCTCACCCGTGTTATCATAAGAAAGAGAGTTAGTGTACACTTTACAATAAATATTCTGGAGGAAGGATGACAACGCAAGAACAGGCCCCTGTAGAACAGAAGACCCTTGAACAACTCTGCATCAACACCATCCGCACACTCGCAATGGACGGCGTGCAAAAGGCGAACTCGGGACATCCCGGCACCGCGATGGCGCTGGCCCCTCTCACCTACCTGCTCTGGACGCGCTTCATGCGCTACAATCCGCGCAACCCCGCATGGGCGAACCGTGATCGCTTCATTCTCTCGGCGGGTCATGCCTCCATGCTGCTCTACAGCATGCTGCATCTCACCGGCTACGATCTATCGCTGGAAGACCTCAAGCAATTTCGCCAGTGGGGGAGCCGCACGCCGGGGCATCCCGAATACAGAGATACGCCGGGTGTCGAGACTACAACCGGCCCGCTCGGTCAGGGCTTTGCCAACGGCGTCGGTATGGCGATTGCGCAGCGTTTCCTTGCCGCTCGCTATAACCGCCCCGGCTATCCTATCATCGATCACTATGTCTATGCGATTGCCAGCGATGGCGATTTGATGGAGGGTATCGCTTCGGAAGCGGCTTCGCTGGCCGGTTTTCTGAAGCTGGGCAAACTGATCTACTTTTACGATAACAACCATATCACGATTGAAGGAAATACTTCTCTTGCCTTCGGCGAGGATGTCGGGCGCCGCTTCGAGGCGTATCACTGGCATGTGCAGGAGGTAGCAGATGTTAACGACCTGGAGGCGCTGGAGCGGGCCATTCTCGCGGCGCAGGCTGAAAGCGAGCGTCCATCGCTCATCATCGTGCGCTCGCACATCGGCTATGGCAGTCCCCATAAGCAGGATAGCGCCAAAGCTCACGGCGAGCCACTTGGCGCGGAAGAGGTCGAACTGACGAAGCGCAATCTTGGATGGCCCACCGAGGAGCCTTTCTACGAACCCGAGGAGGCCGTAGCATACTTCCGCCAGGCTATCGAACGCGGAGCAGCCCGGGAGCAGGCATGGCAGGAACTGTTCAACGCCTACTCCGCCGAGTATCCCGATCTGGCCGCGCAGTGGCAGCAGGAGATGAGCGGAGACCTTCCGGCAGACTGGGAGAGCGCGCTTCCCACCTTCCAGGCCGGTGAGGCGCTGGCGAGCCGTGTCGCATCGGGCCAGGCGCTCAACGCCATCGCCGCGAAGCTGCCAGGACTGATCGGCGGCGCCGCCGACCTTGCTCCTTCGACCAACACTTATATGAAGGGCCTGGGCGACTTCGGACCGGAGGAGAATGGCCGCAACATGCACTTTGGCATCCGCGAGCATGCGATGGGCGGCATCCTGAACGGCATGGCCCTCTACGGAGGACTCATTCCCTTCGGCGCCACCTTCCTGATCTTCTCGGACTACATGCGTCCATCTATTCGCCTCGCCGCGCTGATGGGCCTCAAGACCATTTACGTCTTCACCCACGACAGCATCGGTCTGGGCGAAGATGGCCCGACGCACCAGCCCGTCGAGCAGCTTGCGGCCCTGCGCGCCATACCGGGCCTGACCGTCATTCGCCCCGGCGACGCCAACGAAACGGCGCAGGCGTGGCGCGTCGCGATCAAACATCCAGGCCCCGTCGCCCTGGCGCTGACGCGCCAGGCACTGCCAACGCTTGATCGTTCAACGCTGGCCGACGCCAGCAACTTGACAAAGGGCGGTTACATCTTGCTTGATAGTAAGGGGACGCCGCAGATCATCCTCATCGCCACCGGTTCGGAACTGTCGCTGGCCGTAGATGCCGCGAAAAAACTGCAACAGGACGGCGTTGCTGTGCGTGTAGTAAGTATACCAAGCTGGGAATTGTTTGAAGAACAGGACGAGACCTATAAAGAAGCTGTGCTGCCGAAGAGCGTGAAGGCCAGGCTTGCCATCGAGGCGGCCTCACCTCTGGGTTGGGAGCGTTACGTCGGGCCACAGGGTGCAACTATTACGCTCGACCACTTCGGCGCCTCGGCCCCGGCGAAGGTCATCTTCCAGAAGTTCGGCTTCACTGTTGAGCATGTCATTGAGCAGGCCAGAGCATTGTTATCAGAAGAATAAGACGGATGGATGATAACAAAGGCAGGGGCAAGGCAGGGGCAAGCCCTGCCTCTACATGTAGAGATGGGGCTGGCCCCCATCTTTCCCTGTAGAGATGGGGCTGGCCCCCATCTTTCCCTGTCGAGATGGGGCTGGCCCCATCCACGAAGGCGTCTTGAAAGGAGAGAGAATAATGACCAATCCACTGCTGCAACTTAAAGCGCAAGGGCAGAGTGTCTGGTACGATAATATTGACCGCGCGCAGCTCGCCGATGGGCGGTTCCAGCGCATGATTCAGGAAGACGGTATCTCAGGCGTCACCGCCAACCCGACCATTTTTGACAAATCAATCAGTTCCGGCCACGCCTACGATGAGCAAATGACGCAGCTCATCCGCGAGGGCAAGGGCACCAACGAGATCTACGAGGCGCTGGTAATTAAAGATATCCAGACCGTCGCCGACCTGCTGCATCCGATCTACGAGAGCACCGAGGGGAGGGATGGCTATGTCAGCCTTGAGGTCTCGCCGGAACTGGCGCACGATACGCAGGGCACGCTGGCTGAGGTGCGCCGCTTCTGGAAGATGGTGGATCGCCCTAACCTGATGATTAAAATTCCAGGGACGCCAGAGGGCCTCCCCGCCATTTATGAGGCGCTGCGCGATGGGATCAACATCAATATTACGCTCATCTTCTCTATCGAGACCTATCGCCAGGTCGCCGATGCCTACCTGCGCGCTCTGGAGGATCGCAACGGAGAGGGACAGGATATCAGTTCAATAGCCTCCGTCGCCAGCTTCTTTGTCAGCCGCGTCGATACCCTGGTTGACAAATTGCTGGACGAAAAGATCAAGGCCAGCAGCGATCCCGCCGAGCAGCAGAAGCTCAAATCCCTGCAAGGGAAAGCGGCCATCGCCAACGCCCGCCTGGTCTACCAGGAGTTCAAACGCATCTTCAGCACGCCGCGCTTCGAATCGCTCAAGCACGCCGGCGCACGAGTGCAGCGCCCGCTCTGGGCCAGCACCAGCACCAAGAACCCGGCATACCGCGACGTGCTCTATGCCGAGGAACTGATCGGCCCCGATACCGTGGACACAATGCCGCTGGAGACCATCCAGAACTTCCGCGATCACGGCAGAGTACGCTACAGTATCGAAGATGATCTGGATGGCGCCCGCGCCACGCTTGACGAGTTGGAGAAGATCGGCATTCATTACGATCAGATCACGCAGCAATTGCAGGATGAGGGTGTGAAGAAGTTCGCCGATTCCTTCCATGATCTGTTCAAGGGGATCGAAAGCAAGCATCAGGCCATCCAGGCGGGCCAGGCGGCGCACTGACGCACTGTCTTCCCCGCCCCGGCGTTCGCGCGGCACAGCCGCGCATAGGGTCGAGTGTGTTGTGGGGCATGCACGAAGCGCATGCCCCACAATACACTATCTCATCCCTGGCGCGGCGGAGCCGCGTCAGAATTGGAAAGTGTTCTGTGAACCATGCGCGAAGCGCATGGTTCACAGAACACTTTCCAAAAAGGCGAGCGCGAAGGCGCGAGCAAGTCAGGGTAGCAGAAAGCATACACTCTAAATTTGTTGACAGGCCGCGTACAATAAAGGAGAAAAGTGCCAGCATGAATCCATAACAGAGCAAAGATATCCGCTGCACTGCCTGAAAAGCCTGAGGATACAGAGAGAAAGTAGAAGATACGTAAAGTACACACTAAAGAATAGCTTAGCAACATTTCAGGAGATTTTCGCATGCCTCAGCGTAGTGCCATCGAGGCGCCCAACCCCTTTCGCGAGGGGCTACGTATCAAACAAAGCCCGGAACCATGCGTCATGGTCATCTTTGGCGCAACCGGGGACCTGACGCACAGGAAACTGTTGCCGGCGCTCTACAACCTGGCGCTGGAACATCCATTGCCAGCGGGCTTCTCTGTTGTAGGTTTCGCACGGCGCCCCTACGATGATGAAATATTCCGCCAGCAGGCTCTCGACGCAATCAACGCCTATTCGCGGCAAAAGCCTGTCAATCCGCAGGTGTGGGAGAGCTTTGCCTCCGGCATACACTACCTGCAATCCAATTTCTATGACCCGGAAGGGTATGAAAAACTCAATAATTTATTGAACATGCTCGATCATGAGCGCGGCACGGGCGGTAATCGCATCTTTTACCTCTCTACGCCGCCGAGCCAGTATCCCGAAATTATCCAGCGCCTCGGCGCGGCCGGCCTGAACAGAAATCGCAAGGGCTGGACGCGTCTCATTATCGAGAAGCCATTCGGCCATGATCTCGCATCGGCGCGCGAACTCAATCGCCAGGTCGGCAAAGTCTTTAAAGAAGACCAGATTTATCGCATCGACCACTATCTCGGCAAAGAGACGGTACAGAACATCCTGGTGTTTCGCCTGGCGAACGGCATCTTCGAGCCGGTATGGAACCGGCGCTACGTCGATCACATCCAGATCACCGTCGCCGAAGATATCGGCATTGAGGGGCGCGGCGGCTATTATGAGGAAGCGGGCGCGATTCGCGATATGGTCCAGAACCATATGCTGCAACTGCTCACGCTGGTAGCGATGGAACCGCCCATTACCTTCGAGGCCAACGCCGTGCGTGATGAGAAGGTCAAGGTGCTGCACGCCCTTCAGCCACTGACGGGCCGCGATGTCGTCACGAACACCATTCGTGCGCAATATGGCCCCGGCTGGGTTGGCGGGCGCCAGGTCCCCGGCTACCTGGAGGAACCCGGCGTCTCTCCTACATCCACCACAGAGACCTATGTCGCGCTGAAACTTTTCGTTGACAACTGGCGCTGGGCCGGCGTACCATTCTACTTGAGGACTGGTAAACATCTACCCAAGCGCGTCACGGAAATCGCCATTCAATTTAAACAGGCGCCGCTGATGATCTTTAAGCGCAGCGAGGCGCAAGGCCAGGTAGAGCCGAACGTGCTCACCCTGCGCATTCAACCGGATGAGGGCATTTCGCTCAAGTTCGGCGCCAAAGTGCCCGGCACCGATATGCAGATCCGCTCGGTAAACATGGACTTTTTCTATGGCTCCTCGTTTGTGCGCGAGCAGCCGGAGGCATACGAACGCCTCCTGCTTGACTGCATGCTCGGCGACTCCACGCTCTTTACGCGCCGCGATGAGGTTGAGGCGCAGTGGACGTTTATTCAGGGCATCCTGGACGAGTGGCAAAACGAACCGCCCTCGACCATCCTGACCTATGAAGCGGGCACCTGGGGACCTCAGGCCGCCGACGAGTTCATCTGGCGCGATGGGCATCGCTGGCGCCGGCCCTGACGCGGCGCGCCCGCGAGTCGTTAAGCACGAGGCAAATTACGAACCTGTCTGGATGAACACTGTGGCGTTCACTTTGATGAAGGGGATCGGGAATGGCTAAGCATAATTCTGCCGACCTGGAGGTATCATTACCCTGGGCCGGGAAACAGGTAGAGACGACAGAAGTTGAGGAGCAGCTTTCTCGCCTCTGGCGTCTGGCCGCCGATAATGTACGTATCGGTCAGAATATGAATGTGCGCACCAGCGTGCTTAACTTCGTTATCTGCGCCCCGGATGCCGAGACAGCGCGCCAGGCCAGCGCACTGATACGCGATCTCTCCAGCACTCATATAGCGCGCCTCACCCTCTTGATCTTCGATACTCGCCTGCCATCCGCGGTCTCCACATGGGTAACGCTGCGCTCATTTCCCATCATCTCGGATCTCATGCGTCACCACTTTGAGCAGATCACCGTGATGACTACCGGCTCGGCGGCCTACGCCAGTGCCGATATTATCCAGCGTTTCCTCAAGCCCGATCTACCCGTCTATCTGTGGTGGCTGAACGATCCCGCCGAGAGCGTCATCTTCTCGCGCCTCGCCGGCATCAGCAGCCGGGTCATCGTCGATTCAAACAGCTTCTTCGCTCCGCAGCAGGGCATCGAGTCGCTCCTGGCGCTGCTACAGGACCTGCCGGGCACCGCGTTGAGCGATCTCAACTGGGGACGCATCACTCCCTGGAGAAACCTGGTAGCCCAGTTCTTCGACTCCCAGGAGTACATACCCTACCTGGGTGGCGTGAACCGCATCGAAATCGAACATGCTGTCGCCCCCCTCGCCGGGCATATACGCACCGAGCAAGGCGATATCTCACCCAATCCTACGCGCGCTTTGCTCTTCGCCGGCTGGCTCAAGGCCAGTCTGAACTGGCGCCTTGTGGACGCTCCCCTCTCCAGGCAGCTCGATCCCATGACAGGCTCCTATACATGGCAGTTGACACGCACTACCGGGCCGTTAATGGTAAGCGCGGCCACGTCCGACGAGATGCATGGAGGCCGCACAGGCAAGCTCGGCTACAGCGGGGAGGCGACGCTCACGATTCGCCCGCGCGTACAGCCCAATTTACGCCCCGGCACACTCTGCTACCTGCGCCTGACCAGCGATCTCAATACTACGCACGCCACCTTTACAATCAACCGCGAAGAGGACGCCGATCATGTGCTCACCTCCGTTGAACTGGCGCACGGGACGAGGCCGCGGCGCGTGGTGAGCCTGGCCGCAACCCAGAAGGTGGGTCAACTGCTCCACGACGAACTGGAGATCATGGGGCGCGACCAGCTTTATGAAACATCGCTGCGCCATGTGTTCGAGATGCTCAGCTGATATATAGATGAATGAGGTCTAACCAACGCAATGTGCATTTTCTTTTCTGATTGCGCACCGCAGCGCGGTGCGCCAGGAGGTAAAGTCTGCGGGCACGGCGTCTGCGGCGCCGTGCCCGCAGACTTTACCTCCTGAGATGCGCCCCAGGCGCGAGAAGTCAGGAAGAGTACGCAGGAGAATTCAGGAGCTATTTATGGCTATCGAAGTTTTTGCCGATACAGATACATTGAGTCACGCGGCGGCGCGATACGTTGTGCGTGTCGCACAGGAAGCCGTCGTTACGCATGGGCGCTTTACCCTGGCCCTCGCCGGGGGTTCCACGCCCAAAAAACTCTACGCCCTGCTGGGCGAGGAGCCATATCGCAGTCAGATCGATTGGGCGCTGACGGAAATCTTCTGGTCCGATGAGCGCTGTGTGCCGCCGCAAAGCGAAGAGAGCAACTATGCGCTGGCCCGGGAGGTCCTGCTTGGCAAGGTTCCCATTGCCGCCGCGCAGATTCACCGCATGCCGGCGGACCGGCCCGACCGCGATCAGGCCGCGCGCGAATATACGCTCGAAATGCAGCGCGTCTTCGGCACCAGTGGCATCCCGAGCTTCGACCTGATCCAGCTTGGCATGGGACCGGAGGCGCACACCGCCTCGCTCTTCCCTCATCAACCTGCCCTGCACGAGCAAACGCGCCTGGTAATCCCTGTGAGCGGCGTGCCCAAGCCCCCACCCGACCGCCTGACCTTCACCCCGCCGCTGCTGAATGCCGCCATGCATGTGCTGTTCCTGGTCACAGGCGAGGAGAAGGCCGATGCGCTCCAGGCCGTTCTGGAAGGCGCGTACCGGCCCGACGAATATCCCGCTCAGATCGTGCGCCCGGCAAAGGGTGAGGTTACGTGGATGCTCGATAGCGCCGCCGCCAGCAAACTACGGCGCAGGGTATAGGGAGGAAAGTGGACTGATATGATTGGACTGGTTCCCTCGATTCTCTCCGCCGATTTCACGCGCCTGGGAGAGCAGGTGCGCGAGGCAGAGGAGGCGGGCGCGCAGCGCATCCAGATCGACATTATGGACGGCCATTACGTCCCGAACATCACCATGGGGCCTCTGATCGTTGAGGCCGTGCGCCGCTGCACGAAGCTGCCCCTCGAAGCGCACCTGATGATTACCAACCCGCAGGATTACATCGAGACCTTCGCGCAGGCCGGAGCCGATGTCATCATCGTCCACCAGGAGACCTGCCCGCACCTGCATCGCATTATCCAGCAGATCAAGGAGGCGGGCAGAATGGCCGGCGTTGCCCTCAACCCCTCCACGCCCGTCTTTCTGCTTCAAGATGTTCTTTCGCTGCTCGACCTGGTGCTCATCATGACTGTCAATCCCGGCTTCGGTGGTCAGGAGTTCATTCCCGAAACGCTGCCTAAAATTTCGTATCTGCGCCAGCTTCTGACACAGCGCGGCCTGCATTGCGATATCGAGGTCGACGGCGGCATCCACGAGGCCACGATCTCCCAGGTTGTCAAAGCTGGGGCAAACCTGCTGGTAGCCGGCTCGGCAGTCTATAACGACAGGGAGAGCGTGAAGGACGCAATCAGCAGGCTGCGACGGGCCATAGCTCTCGTTCACAATGAATAACGACCAGAAGCGGTAACAGGTTCTGTGAGTAGCGGCGCGATGATGCAGTTTAACTTTGTAAACCGAGCACTGCGAGCGCAACCATGCTCGAAGGTAAAAGGTAAAGAGCATCATCGCGCCCGTCCGGATCATCGCGCGCCTACGCACAGAGAGAGAACTCTGAACTCGCAGGCTAAACTTCTTCAGGAAGGCGGTAACATTTCTCAAATGCACGATGACATCACCGACATTCCAGGCATCCGTGTGGGACACGACACCAATCTGGAAGCAGGCACCGGCTGCACCGTCATTCTCTGCGATACGCCCGCAGTGGGGGGCGTCGATGTGCGCGGCGGCGCGCCCGCCACGCGCGAAACCGATCTGCTGCGCCCGCTGCACATGGTTGAGGAGGTACACGCCATCCTGCTCACGGGTGGCAGCGCCTTCGGACTCGACGCGGCGGGCGGCGTCATGCGCTACCTCGAAGAGCATGGGGTAGGCTTCGATGTAGGCGTGGCGCGCGTTCCCATCGTTCCCGCTGCGGCCATTTTTGACCTCGGCCTCGGCTCGGCCAGCATCCGTCCCGATGCAGAGGCGGGGTATCGCGCATGCGCATGCGCCAGCGCCGGCCCCGTCGAGCAGGGCAACGTTGGCGGTGGCACCGGCGCCACCGTGGGCAAAATGCTCCATCCCGCCCTCGCTATGAAGGGGGGCCTGGGTTCGGCCAGCACGAAACTTGCCGGCGGCGCGCTGGTCGGTGCGCTGGTTGTCGTCAACGCGCTGGGCGATATCATCGATCCCCAGACGCAGCAGGTCATTGCCGGTACGCGTCACATTGCCGGAGATGGCGACGCGTTATTCTCCTCCAGCCCTTTCGGTAACACCACTATCGCCGTTGTCGCCACCAGCGCCTCGCTCACCAAAGAGGAAGCGAACAAGGTTGCTCAGATGGCACACAATGGCCTTGCGCAGACGATTCGGCCTGCGCACACCATGTTTGATGGCGATACGGTTTTCGCGCTGGCCCTGGGACCCAGATCAACCCCCAGACCTGATCCCGCCATAGCCGCGCAGCAGTTGAGCATGCTGGGAGCGGCGGCGGCGGCCACGCTTGCGCGCGCTATCGTCAAGGCCGTGCGCCATGCAGGCGACCTGCACGGCATACCGGCGGCGCGTCATGATGCGCTGTAACGATTTAATCGGGCATCCCTTCCATGCACAGGAAACATCACCAGACTATTTTCTTAATACGCATCATTGAATGGAAGATAAGCTTATCAGCGGGTGGGCAGAACTCCAATCCTTTACAGTTGCAGCATTACATCACGCGACTAAGGTTGTAGCATTACAAATAACACAACGCCCACGCCAACCAGGATGAGCAGGACGCAGGCCAGAATTACCAGAGCGAACGTATAGCTACGCGAACTGGTGAGCGCTTCTGGTAATATATCGGCCACGCGCCTTTCTGAGCGCATGGGCACCTCTCGCTTCGCGGTCAAGGTCTTTAAGCCGCCGGTTGCCAGATCCCAGGAGTGTGTGGCGAAGTCGATAGCATGCTCCTGGACCACCTTATCAGAAGGGCCTGTAGCGGACCGCGCCGGTGATGAAGGCAGAGGAAGGGGAGCGGATTGAGGCGCAGATGGCGCCGTGGAAGCCGGGGGGATCGAGCGGGATGGAAGGATAATTTGTGGCCGGCGTGGCAGGAGCCTCGAAGACTGAGCATCAGATGTTGGCAACGTCACAGCTTTTCTCCGCTAGTTTCAATCCTCAGCAGTTTCTGGTGAACTGCTGCTACGCCCGCGCTTTCAGACCAGCCGCATTTTGAAGGGACGATATACAAACATACGCACTACAGGATCTTTGTTCTATATACTATTTTAGCCAGATACTGAGAATTCGCAAGAGGTGTATGACCAATGGGTTATGGATTGATCTATCCAGTGGGTGTCTCGCCCACCTCGAGCGTTGCCAGGAGGGCATTGAGCATACGCCCCGTCGCTCCCCAGATACAATAGGGGCCATAGTCATAGAAATGCACGATATGCGGCTGCCCGCCGCGCGTCCAGCGCTCGGTTCGCGCGATAGCAGGATCGGCCAGGGCGCGCAGCGGAGCCACAATCACCTCGGTCACTTCGCTCGCCTGCAAGCGCAGTGGTCCCAGGCCCGGCGGCAAGAACGCCACCACGGGCGTAATCACGTAGTTGCTCACTGATGTAAAGACGGGAGCGAGAGCACCCAGCACCTCTACCCTGGCGGGATCGAGGCCAATTTCCTCCTGCGCCTCGCGCAGCGCCGTCATCACCACGGAAGGATCGCCTGGATCGGCCCCTCCGCCGGGGAAAGCGATCTCGCCGCTGTGCGCCCGCAGCGTGCTCGCTCGCCGGATAAAGGCCAGGCAGGCTTCTCCCTCTTTATCAAAGAGCGGCACCAGCACAGCCGCCGGTCGCACTCCGACACGGCGCCCCAGCACCTCCGCGCTACGCTCGTCCGCTTGCTCTACCGGCAGCAGCCGCCCGCGCAGGATGCGTAAGATCTCCACGGTTGTATAGCTACCCATAGCTAACATTGTAGCATAAACTCATAAGGAGGGGCCTTGCATCGTTATGATACAATATGATGGACAAAAAATCGGAGAGATCTGCGAAAAAGCTGCGTTTTGGCTTGCATTCACTGACGGCTTTTGGTATAATTAAAGCATCGAGTGGGGGTATGCTTTGTCCAGGCGCTTATTGTGCCATTTATTGGCGTACCTGCCTGCGCGTATCGTTTCGTATCACCGTTCTGTAGAGCAAACAAGTGGTCGATCTCAAACAAAATAACTCTTGCCAGCAAGAAACACCAGGGACAGAAGACCGAAACGATTACCGCTTGAGCACCCCCTCCGATAAGCCCAGATTCGATGGCACATTCCCCGTGATTCCGACTGAAATGCGGGCTATCTTTCTCATTAATTGAAGCCTTTCGGTCTTAAAGCGGGCAGGAATGATGGCACACATCCTGCGGCGCCGGCGTGGAATGCAGCCGCGAAGAAGGCAAAAACCGTGGATCGAAGGGGGTTTTTCACCCATGCAAGCACAACAGCACGGCGACCTTTCGACAATGCCAGCGGCAAATCTTAACAGCGGGCGGGTACAGACGATGATCGATGAAAACGACCCACAAGGGCCAATGAATACGAACCCCGAAGAAGTGGAAGACCTCAATCAGAACGAAATGGAAGCGTTGCTGGCGGCATCAACCACTCCTATCAATATCAAGCGCGGGGATGTCGTCGAGGGCGTGATCGTGCGAATTGACCAGGACGAGATCCTGGTTGATATCGGCCTCAAGTCCGAGGGCGTTCTCTCGACGAAAGAGCTGCCAGCAAGTGGCTATGGCTCCTTTAACGAACTGCACCTCAACGATAAAGTCCTGGTCTACGTCATCCAGCCAGAGACAGCAGAAGGGCATGCAGTCCTCTCGCTCAAGCGAGCCAATACCGAGCGCCAGTGGCGCATAGCGGAGGAACAATATAAGAACGGCGAGCTGCTCAAAGCCAGAGTCATCGACTACAACAAAGGCGGCCTGATCGTCGATGTCGCCGGCATTCGCGGCTTCGTACCCATCTCTCAGATTCTCAATCTGAAGCGCGAAGAGGTAGCCTCTGGCGGCGAGAGCCAGGAGACGGCGGCCAAGCTCCAGAGCATGAAGGACAAAGAGCTTCAGCTCAAAATTATCGAGATCAACCGCGCGCGCAACCGCCTGATCCTCTCCGAGCGCCTGGCCGTTCAGGAGTGGCGCCAGCGCCGCCGCGAAGAACTGCTCGATGAACTCAAGCCCGGTGAGGTACGCAAGGGCGTGGTGAGCAATCTCGCCAACTTCGGCGCTTTCGTGGACCTGGGAGGCGCTGATGGCCTGGTGCATATCAGCCAGCTCGCCTGGAGCCGCGTCAATCATCCCAGCGAGGTCCTGCACGTCGGTCAGGAGGTCGAGGTCCAGGTGCTCTCCGTCGATAAAGAGAAAAAGAAGATCGCGCTCTCTATCAAGCGCGCCGAGGTCGACCCCTGGACCACCGTGGCACAGCGTTATTCGCCGGGACAGATCGTGACCGGCACGGTGACGAAGATTGCTCCGTTCGGCGCTTTCGCGCGCATCGAAGATGGCATCGAAGGGCTGATCCATCTTTCCGAATTGACGCCCGGCGTCGATCCCAAGACGATCCTGCACGAGGGCGCTCAACTCCAGTTGCGCATCCTGCGCATCGAGCCGGAGCGGCGCCGCCTTGGTCTCAGTCTGCGCCAGGTCGAAGAGCCTGAAACAAAAGAGGCGGCGGAGGCCGCGCCCGAAGGGCAGTCGACTGCGCCGCAGGGGACGGCCATGCCTTCGCTGGAAGCTACGCCACCCTCGGAGGCCGGGGTATCTCATCAAGAGGCCAGCGCCAGGCGCGAGGCCCGGGGCGAACGGCGCGAGCGCGGCGAACGCAACTCCGGCAATCCCCTGCTGAGCGGGCTGCCAGACGAAGGCGAAACGACGGCGATGGCCGAAGCCTTCCGCGCCGCCGCTCGCCAGCGCTCGAAAGAAGAAGCGGAGAATTCCGAGCAATAGCGCGGAACAATCCGGCTTCTCTCTTGCCCGCACTGCTCGCCGCCAGCGGTGCTTCATACACATTGGTTGTAGTGGCATATACGGCGGATTCCGTCCGGCCCATATGCCACTACAACCAGATAAGCCGCCGGTGGCGCGAGGCCCGAATAGCTGCATAATTGTGAATCTCCATAACTTTTTCCTTCTTGTTTCTCACACTTCCAGGTGATATACTCTTCCTAACAGACATCTTTCAATGTTGACATGATCCAGTTGCAGGATCACCCATTGATGAAGAGGAGAGCGACAGAAAAAAAACGGAGAACTGAGAGCTTGTGATGATCCTCATCGCTTAACAAGCATTCGTACCTGAACAGATGAGTACTGACCTCTCCGCTGCGATATGCTCCCGGCAATGCAGTGCAGAGGTCGATTGTTTCTAAGTGAGATGTAAGAGCGTGTATAGACAGACGGGAGGGTTACGTTGCTATCCTTGACGCTGTATGATGGGTGTTGTATGATGAATCACAGAGTTTACCTGAGCGACACAGAGGGCCCGGTTCCACCCTCTGCCACTGAAAGGGGGGTGACAAACAGGTGAACGATAGAGATAGGTTTGACAAGTTCACAGAGCGGGCCAGGAAGGTCCTGAGTCTCGCACAGGAAGAAGCCCAACGCTTCCAGCACAACTACATTGGCACCGAACACCTCCTGTTGGGACTGGTCCGTGAGGGGGAAGGTGTCGCAGCAAAAGTTCTAGCAAATCTCGGCGTCGAACTGAACAAGGTTCGCAGCGCCGTTGAATTTATCATTGGTCGTGGAGACCGCATCGTGCTCGGTGAGATCGGCCTGACTCCACGCGCCAAAAAGGTGATCGAGCTGGCCGTCGATGAAGCTCGCCGCCTGAATCATCATTATATCGGGACAGAACACCTCCTGCTCGGTCTGGTGCGCGAGGGTGAAGGCATCGCCGCTGGCGTTCTGGAGAGCCTGGGTGTCAATCTGGAGAAGGTGCGCACGCAGACTATTCAGGTGCTCAGCCAGTCGGGCGCCCCTCATGAGCGCGATCCCAAGCACTCGAAGACTCCCACTATCGATCAGATGGGCATCGACCTTACCGCCGCCGCCCGCGCCGGCACCCTCGATCCCGTCATCGGTCGCCATCAGGAGATAGAGCGCGTAATCCAGATCCTTTCCCGCCGTAACAAGAACAATCCTGCCCTTATCGGAGAACCCGGCGTCGGCAAGACCGCTATTGTAGAGGGCCTGGCCCAGCGCCTCGTCGCGGGCGAGGTTCCCGAAACGCTGGCGGGCAAACGCTTGCTGACGCTCGATGTCGGCTCTCTGGTGGCGGGTACGAAATATCGCGGTGAGTTCGAAGAGCGGCTGAAGAAGATCATCGAGGAGATCCGCAATAGCCGCGACTGCATTATCTTCATCGACGAGGTGCATACCCTGGTAGGGGCTGGCGCAGCAGAAGGCGCGGTTGATGCCGCGAACATCCTCAAGCCGGCGCTCTCGCGCGGTGAACTACAGTGCATTGGCGCTACTACCCTCGATGAGTATCGCAAATATATCGAACGCGACGCCGCGCTGCAACGTCGCTTCCAGGAGGTCATTGTACGCGAGCCTACCATTGAGGAGACCATCGAGATCCTCAAGGGCATTCGCGAGCGCTACGAGCAGCACCATCGCCTGATTATCACCGATGAGGCGCTCAAGGCGGCAACCGATATGGCAAGCCGCTACATTACAGATCGCTTCATGCCCGATAAAGCTATCGATCTGATCGATGAGGCAGCCAGCCGCGTGCGCATGCAGAACTCGCTCGCACCCCTTAATCTCAAGGAGGCGAAGCGCGGCCTGGAGTCGGTGCTGCGGGAGAAGGAAGCAGCGATCCAGCAGCAGGAATACGAACTGGCAGCGGAACTACGTGACCGCGAGGTGAAACTGCGAGATCGCATTGCCAAGCTGGAGGCCGGATGGCATACCGAACGGGGCACGGATAAGCCGGTGGTCGGCGAGGAGGAGATCGCGCAGATCGTCTCCATGTGGACCGGCATCCCCGTGATGCGTATAGCGCAGGAAGAGTCGCAGCGGCTGCTCCAGATGGAAGAGGCTCTGCACGCTCGCGTGATCGCGCAGAACGAGGCCATCGAGAAGATCTCCCGCGCCGTTCGCCGCGCTCGCGCCGGCCTGAAAGATCCGAAACGACCCATTGGCTCGTTCATCTTCATGGGGCCAACCGGCGTCGGTAAAACAGAACTGGCCCGCGCCCTCGCCGAGTTTATGTTCGGCAGCGAGGAGGCGCTTATCAAGATCGACATGTCAGAGTTTATGGAACGCCATGCGGCGGCACGCCTGGTTGGCGCTCCCCCAGGATATGTCGGTTACGAAGAGGGTGGTCAACTCACCGAGGCAGTGCGCCGCAAGTCTTACAGTGTGATCCTGCTCGATGAGATCGAAAAGGCTCACCCCGATGTCTTTAATATGCTCCTCCAGATCCTTGAGGACGGCAAGTTGACCGACGCGAAGGGCCGCACGGTAGACTTCCGCAATACCATTATTATCATGACATCTAACGTCGGCGCGACGCTGCTCAACCGCGAAGCCTCTATCGGCTTCAAGCAGACGAAGGACCAGGCCCGGGCACATCAGAGCGAGTACGAGACCATGAAGGGCAAAGTGCTCGGCGAACTGAAGAACACCTTCAAGCCTGAGTTCCTGAACCGTATCGACGAGGTGATCGTCTTCCATTCGCTGCGCCGGGAAGAGATGTACGCTATCGTCGACCTGCTTCTCAATCGCGTTCGCGCGCAGTTGACCGAGCAGCAGATCGAGCTGGTCGTGTCGCAGGCGGCGAAGGACTACCTGATCGAGAAAGGCTTCGATGCACAGTATGGCGCGCGCCCGCTGCGCCGCACCATTCAGCGCCTGATCGAAGATCCACTGGCCGAGGGCCTGCTGCAAGGCAAGTTCCGGCCGGGCGATCTGGTGGAATGTGTCCTCCTGCTGGAGATGCAGGTAGAGGGCGAGATCTCGTGGATCGAGGAAACCCAGGGGCAGGAGCTGGTGCCCTGGACGGCTGACGCGCAAGCGGAAGAGGCCGAAAGGGAGGCCGGCCCCGTACAGGTCGAGATTGATGGACGGCAGATGACGGCGACGCTGATAAAAGCAGGCGACGAGAAGTTCAGAATCAGAAAGGATGGGCGATGGCTGGCGCGGCGGAAGGGTTCTGACCTGAAGATTGAGAGCGTTGATGTTAAGTTTCTCGCTGGCCTGGATCTGCGGGTGCGCAATCGCTTCGAGCAGTTGCCACCGCCCGCAACTCCCGAGGCAGCCCTCTCGGCTGGCAGCGAGAGCAGCGGCAGCAACGAAGCTTAGGAACGCAAGAGGGGGCGTGAACATTCACGCCCCCTCTTATGGGAGAAGCAAAGGGCAACGCTCATGGCAAACCAGAATCATCTCGACATGCTCGCGTTGGGGGTAGAGATGTGGAACGAGTGGAGAAGGGAGGAAGGTGGTATCACGCCTGACCTACGCGGGGTCAATGTGAGCAACGCTGATCTGAGTGAGATTGATCTCAGCTCTGCTGATTTGGCAGGAGCCAATCTGAGCAGGGCTAATCTCACGTGTGCCGACTTGAACAATGCTCTTCTCACCAAGGCCAACCTGAGCGGTGCCAACCTGAAAGATGCCTACCTCAGCCATGCCGATGTGATCGATTTCTACCTCAATGACGTTCAAGGGGCTAGCCTCACCTATGACACCTTCTATGAGATGTGCCGAGGTTCGAGACGAAGAATGGAGGGCACGAATCTGAGCGGTGCCAACCTGAGCAGCGCCGATCTAGGTGGTGCTGTACTCATCATGGCAAATTTGAGCGGTGCCAATTTGATAGGGGCAGACCTGAGCGGTGCCAATTTGATAGGGGCAGACCTGAGCAGGGCCAACCTGAGGGAAGCCAACCTGAGCAGGGCCAACTTGAGCTACGCCACACTTCGCGATGCCAACTTCGAGGGTGCTAGCACCCAGGACTGCATCGGTTGCCCGTAGTCGAGGCTCTCCCCTTCTGTCTGTGCTTCATGTTCCTCTCAAGCAGGTGTGGATGATCCTACGGGTTTGTCATTCATAGCAAGCAAGCTCACTTCTTTTGGTGAAGGGTCTCTCTTATTGTCTTCTGCTGCAATCGCCTGCTCGCGCCGCGCGAAGTACCTGGCCTGCATAACGTACCCAGGCAAGCGCCACAGGCGCGAGCAGGCGAGCAATAGATTAGAAAAAGAAGATGGCAAAACTACGCACAAAATATGTCTGCCAGCAATGCGGAGGAGAACAGAGCAAGTGGATGGGGAAATGCCCTGAATGCGGTGCCTGGAACACACTCGAAGAGGTCACAGAGACACCGCCCGCGCCCGCTCAACAACGCCGCCAGGCCCTGGCAGGAGGCGCGACGCTCTCGCGAGGAACGCCGCTCCTGCTTCCCGAGATCAGGCCCCTGGCGCAGCCGCGCATCAGCGTCGGCTATGAGGAGATGGATCGCGTCCTGGGCGGCGGCCTCGTAGCTGGCTCGCTGATCCTCATCGGCGGCGAACCGGGTATCGGCAAATCGACGCTGCTGCTCCAGGTCGCGGGCGCCATCGCGCAGGAGACCGGCCCCGTACTGTATGTATCGGGCGAGGAGTCGATGGAGCAGGTCAAGATGCGGGCCGAGCGCCTGGACATCAACGGCGAACGGCTCTACCTGCTGGCTACCATTGAGCTTGATAGCGTTATCGAAGCCGTCCAGCGCCTCAAACCGGCCCTGGTAATCGTCGACTCGATTCAAACGATGCTCGCCAGCCACCTGACGACGGCGCCGGGGAGCATCAGCCAGGTACGCGAATGCACGCTGCAACTGATGCAGCTTGCCAAGAGCACGCATATTCCCATTTTTATCATCGGCCACGTCACCAAAGAGGGCACCGTTGCCGGGCCGAAAGCCCTGGAGCACATCGCGGACGCTGTGCTCTATCTTGAAGGTGAGCGTTATCATTCCTATCGCCTGCTGCGTGGAGTAAAGAACCGCTTCGGCGCGACACATGAAGTTGGCGTCTTCGAGATGCATGGTGAGGGCCTGCTGGAGGTCCCCAATCCCTCAGCAGCCTTCCTGTCGGACCGCGATAGCGATGCTACCGGCTCCGCCGTGGTGGTAAGCATGGAGGGTACGCGCCCCCTGCTGGTCGAAGTGCAGGCTCTGGCAACACCGAGCAACTTCGGCATGGCTCGCTGCACCGCCAACGGCATCGACCACACGCGCCTCCTCATGCTCCTGGCGGTCCTGAACAAACGTGTTGGCCTGGCTATAGGAAACCACGACGTGTATGCCAACGTCATCGGCGGCTTTACGCTGGAGGAGCCTGCTATCGACCTGGGCATCGCAGCGGCTATCGCCTCCAGCTATCGCGAGAAAAATATCGCGCCGGATATGGTACTGATCGGTGAGGTTGGCCTCTCCGGCGAGTTGCGCGCCGTCCATCGCCTGCCCCTGCGCGTGCGTGAGGCGGCAAAGCTCGGTTTCAAACGCTGTATCGTCCCCAGTGCAGGACGCAAGGATCGGGTACGGGCAGATCTGGAAAGCGCGGGGCTTCCCGCCGATTTTAAGATATTGACGGCCAGTTCACTTGCAGTTGCATTGGAGATTGCCTTACACTAGTAACAGGAACTCGCTTTACTCCCTCCGGGATAGTTCATCCTTGTGCATGGCTGCGCGATCAAATCGCGCTATCAGCGCACCGGGAAGCCAGGCGAGCGCGATGATGAAAGCTAACGACCAAAGGCGGGAATGCCCTGCGGATTGCCAATGCCGTTCGTTCATCTTCATCATCGCTCGGCTACGCGCGGGGGCGTCCGGGATGACCACATTTAAATGGTCCTGCGTGGCTCGCGCAGCTATTGATTCCCAGGGAGGGAAGCAGTATACTAGATATCCGGTATAGAGATTTTACGGCTCAACGGGCACGTTTTTCAGGTTTAGTAGTACCGCAGGCCGGGCGACACCTTTTGGACTTATCCTTTTTATTATCATCACCGACCTGGACCGCGAGACTGCTCCTCACGCCGCCCTTTGGGTACTTCGGCACCCTGGTTGTGCACTACTTTGGAGGATGCAGGGATGTTTTCTAATACTGTTACCCGCATCGTCGGGACTCTTATTGCTATCGGCGTTATCATCGGGATCTATCTGTTCGATCATGCGCTCCCAAAGGGCGTTACATGGCAGTGGGCCATCGCCGTGGCTGTGATCGTGGGTATCCTCGCATTCATCATTACGCCATACATCACCGTCAAACCCTATATCTGGCTCCGTGACAAAATTCATAGAGCCGCCGCCAGCGATCTCGTCGCGGCGGCCATCGGCCTGACCATCGGACTTATCATTTCGGCGCTGCTCGCCATACCGCTCAACAGCCTGCCAGAGCCGGTGGGGCATGTGCTTCCCTTTGTCGGCTCCGTTCTCTTTGGCTATCTCGGTGTGACCATCGCTGTGCTGCGTAAAAGCGATATCGCGCATCTCTTTCAAACGACGATGACGCGCCGCTGGCGTGATCGTGACCGTGACCGTGACCGCGATGAAGACCGTGAGCGCGACAGAGGGAAGGAGCGCGATAGAGGCGAACGCGCCGATCAAGGTCACGAGCACGGCGAGCGCGTCCATGTGCAGCCCGTTACCCAGATCTTGCTCGACACCAGCACGATCATCGATGGACGCATCGCCGACATCAGCCAGACCGGCTTCATCTCGGGTGCTCTGGTCGTCCCGCGCTTTGTGCTGAACGAACTCCAGCGCATCGCCGATTCCGCCGATACGATGCGCCGCAATCGGGGCCGGCGCGGCCTGGAGATCCTCAATCGCTTGCAGAAAGATGCCACCGTGCCCATCGAGATTGTTGATGCCGAGATCGAGGGTATCAGCGACGTGGATGGCAAGCTCGTCAAGATGGCGAGGAACCTGCATTGCCCGATCATCACCAACGATTTCAACCTCAATCGCGTGGCTGAACTCCAGGGCGTCAAGGTCCTCAACATCAACGAACTGGCTAATGCGATCAAACCAGTGCTGCTGCCCGGCGAAGATATCCACATCAAGATCATGCAGGATGGCAAGGAACTCGGCCAGGGTGTCGGCTATCTCGATGACGGTACGATGATCGTGGTCGAGAACGGGCGGCAATACATGAATATGACGATTGAGGTCACGGTGACGCGCGTGCTCCAGACCGTTGCGGGACGTATGATCTTCGCGCACCCAAAACAGCCGCAGAATGGCGGCGCGCTGCCCACCCCTCAGTCCTCGATGAAACAAAAGCAGGCGTAAGACCAGAAGCATTCATGCAAAAGCTAGAGCAAGTTGCCGCCATTATTCTTGCCACTGGCGCCGCCCGGCACGCGCGCGGAGACGATCTGCTGTGGGCACCGCTATGCGGGCGCATCGTACTGGCGCGTACCATGGATGTATTCCAGTCCTCACCGTCTATAGCGCACATTATTCTCGTGACGAGCGCCGCACGCCTGCAAGCATGCAGGGCGCTCTGCAAGCATGAAGGCTGGCATAAGGTGAGCGCCGTGGTTGCTGTGAATACGCAGGGACAGGATCGCGTCCGCGCAGGACTCGACGCACTGGAGCGCGTCGCTCCGCATTGTCGCCATGTGCTCATTCACGATGGAGCACGCCCGCTGGTCAGCGCATCTCTGCTGGCAGCGGCATTAGAGGCTGCGCGAGAACACCAGGCGGCCACGGCGGCTGTTCCCGTCAAAGATACCATCAAGCAGGTAGAGCAGGGCCGGATCCGCGCTACGCTTGATCGCTCGCGGATGTGGCGCCTCCAGACGCCACAGATCTTCTCCCTGCCGCTCATTCGAGAGGCGCATCATTCGCGGCCAGTCCTTGATGATGCTGCCGACGATGCTCTTCTCCTCACGCGCATGGGGCAGCGCGTGACCGTTTTCCCAGGCTCCTATAGCAATATCAAAATTAGCACGCAGGAGGACCTGCTGCTGGCCGAAGCACTTTATCAGGAATTTAGCACGCTATGACATTCCGTATTGGTTCTGGTTATGATGTTCATGCCTTCACTCAGGACCGCCCGCTCGTCCTGGGAGGAGTCACGATTCCCTTTGCATACGGGCTGGCGGGCCACTCCGACGCCGATGCCGTCATTCATGCTACCGTCGACGCGCTGCTTGGCGCCGCCGCCCTCGGCGACATCGGGACGCACTTCCCCTCAAACGAGGCACGCTGGCGCGATCAGCCGAGCGCGGTATTCCTTGATTATACCCGCGCGCTGTTAGAGCGGCACCAGTGGCGTATCGGGAATATCGATGCCACCATCGTCGCGCAGCGCCCCAGGCTCGCCTCCTACATACCGGCCATGCGCGCTCACCTGGCCCGACATCTTCATCTCGACGAGGAACAGGTGAGCGTGAAAGCAACCACAACCGACGGATTGGGCTTCACCGGGCGCGGGGAGGGCATCGCCTGTTATGCGGTAGCGCTGATCGAGCGGCGCGAGGAAAGGGGCAGCGGGCAGTCATGATTCATATCGCCGGTATCGCAGGCAGCCTGCGCAAAAATTCATACAATAAATGGGCGCTGCGGGCAGCGCGGCAACTGGTGCCAGATGGAGCGGAGTTAGAGATCCTTCCCATCGACGAGATCCCGATGTACAACCAGGATATCGAAGAGGAGCAGGGCGACCCGGATGTTGTCAGAGCCTTCAAGGAGAAGATCCGCGCCGCCGACGCACTGCTGTTCGCCACGCCGGAATACAACTATTCGGTTCCCGGTGTGCTCAAAAACGCCTTCGATTGGGCCTCGCGGCCAACGGGAAAATCGGTCCTGGCAGGCAAGCCGACGGCGATTATGGGCGCATCGTATGGACCATACGGGACGGTGCGCGCGCAGATGAGCCTGCGTCTCTCCCTGGGCTACGTCAATGCCCTGACGCTTAACAAGCCCGATGTATTTATCACCTTCGCGGAGCAAAAGTTTGACCAGGACGGGAATCTGACCGACGCCAGAACGCGCGAGCAGATACGCGCCCTGCTCGTCGCGCTGGTGGAATGGACACAGTGGTTGAAACGCTAGGACAGCTTCGCGGAAACCGGGAGAGAGTCCCTTAACCGCGCCGCTGCGCACGACGAGAAGCTTCCTAGTCGAAATGCTTGTACGCCTGGTCCGTTTTGGCCGCCATAATGAAATCGTTGCGATGCAGGCCGCCGATGCTGTGCGTCCACCACACCACGCCTACCTTACCCCACTCTATTAGCAGCGCGGGATGGTGGCCCTCCTGCTCGGCGATCTCCCCGATCCTGTTGGCGAAGGCCAGCGCGGTCGCAAAATCCTTCACCTTAAAGACGCGCTCCAGGCGCCGGACCCCATCACGCTCCACGATACTCCATTCGGGCACCTGTCGCTGGAGTTCGGAGCTTTCCTCATCACTCACCGGCGGCGTTCCCGGGCCGCATGCCTCACATTTCATGTGTTTCAGGTCTGCCATAGCTCACCTCTCGTGACAAGCAAGATAGAAACTGGGAGATCAATCTGTTGTTTCGGGTTTCTGCGCCGCTGCCTCTTCCTGCCCCTTCTTCCCCGTGGATGGAGCGTCGGTTGACAGGAGCATCTGAGCGGCCTGGCGAGAATTGAGGGGCACCTGGGGGATATGCTCTGTTACCTTTGAGATCTCGTCTACAGGTATTTCGGACATTAACTTATCTTTTATCGCTCTGGCATGGCCGGCGCTCCTTCCCGCACTGCGCGCCATCGATTGGAGCGCCCTGGGGCCAAAGAGAGCAAGCCCTATCGCGGCGATGATCAGGATATCTACCAAATGGAAGCCCATAAAATGCCTCCTCCCAGGAGAGTTGTTACTATGACATCTTGCCCTGTATTTATCTCCTATTGTACCACACCCGGGCACTACAGGCTTTTAAAAGTGGGACCGATTCCCAACCCCGCCGCGCGCCGTAGGCGCGCACCTTCTAATCCGTGCGCGGCGGAGCCGCGCGAACGTCCGCCAGAGATGGCGCAGTGGATTATCCCAAAAAAAGAAAACGATCCGTTTAGATTATACAGAGAGTGATACAATCGAATCGGCTGCGGCAGGATGGCCCGGTGGCCTGTGGCATCCGCCCATCGAAGCTCACCATCGAGCCATCCTGCCGTGAACGGTGGAAAGTATCCCGCACCCAGGACTTCCCCCACATACCCCTTATCTGGGTACGCCGGCCGCTGTTTCCCCCCAGGACAGTGACCGGTCTCTTTTTTCTCCGTCACGAATTCACCCCCCCTCCAATTTGGGCTATCTCACGTTTATTCTAGCGGACGAGTTACGCATAACGTGCTATGATGAGAGCGAGTGAGGTAAGAATCGTATGCCTGGAAGAGAGCGATAAAACAGCATGCACCAGATTATCAGCAGACCGAGACCAGACCTGGCACCTGACAATAGCAGCAATACACGATCTCAAGTTATCGTCATTACGGCAATTTCTTTGTTCGCTCTCGCAGGCTTCCTGCTTGGCTTCACCGCCGGCGCGCTGAACCGCCCATCGCATACAGCGGTGCAGCCGCCGCCCCAGAAGCCGAAGCCAATTGTCAGCCAGCATCCGTCACCGACGCAGACACAGACCGTCGAACAAAAGGTGCGCCTGGGCTGCCCTATCGTAAACTGGCCGACTGATAATACCATGATAGCCGATGGCAGTACGAATTATACCTTCACCGCCCAGGCAGTCGACAAATCGATAGATAACACCACCCCGTGCGGTAAAGGCAATCCCGTGCAGAAGCCGGGCATCACTTGCCGGCTCTGGCTCTCGAAGATACCTGATAATAAACTGGTCAATATTCCCGCTTCCATACTGGGTAATACGGACACACTCGGCCAGCAAAGCATGCCCGGCGAGATCCAGGGCGGGCTGGCCTACGATCCGACAACGCCAGAGACGCAGATGTGCAACGATAAAGGGCAGGCAACCTGGAAATTCACCGTCTCTCCTTCGGTTGACCGCGGCCAGTACTACATCGTGGTACTGACCGATTGGGGCGGCGTCTATTCCAACTGGAGCTGGGATACCTTCAAGGTCAGGAAGATGGGGTAGCATCTCCTGGCCCGCTCTGTATAGCGCGCAGCACTCCGCGTATCAGGGCGGAGAAGCCCGGGCCGGCAGCACTGGCGACGTTGAGCACATCCTCATGGTTGACCTCCAACGTCTCCTCGCCCGTAGCTCTATTGGTGATCAGACTCACCCCCAATACGCGCATGCCCATATGGCGAGCAACGACCACCTCCGGAACGGTGGACATACCCACGGCATCGGTCCCGATGGCACGCAGAAACCTGAGTTCGGCATGCGTCTCGTAATTTGGCCCGCCGACCATGGTGTAGACGCCCTCATGCAGCCTGATCTCCGGCCACCGCGCCGCCGCCGAGCGCGCCAGCGCACGCAGTCCGGCATCGTAAGCCCCGGCCAGCGGGGGAAAGCGCTCCCCGAAACGTTCATCATTGGCCCCGGCCAGTGGATTCACCCCGGCCATGCCCGGTAAGAAGATATGGTCGCGAATGAGCATCAAATCGCCGGGATGATAGGCCGGATTCACCCCCCCCGCCGCATTGCTCACAATGAGCGTGCGCGCGCCGAGCAGAGACATCACGCGTACAGGCAGGGTGAGTATCTGGGGCGTATACCCTTCATAGAGGTGAAAGCGCCCCTGCATAACCACTGTGCAGACACCCTCCAGCGAACCAATGAGCAGACGACCCGCATGCCCGACAACGGTTGAATGGGCAAAGTGCGGGATCTCGGTGTAGGGAATGGCTACGCCGCCCGCCAGTTCGTCCGCCAGACCCCCCAGGCCAGAGCCAAGAATTATAGCAACTTCGGGCTTGTGCGTGCTGGATGCGCGAATGGCCGCTACCGCTTCCATTGCCTGGTCATAAAGCATAAGACTACTCCTCATGTTGACAACGATACAAACTCCCTGCCATCTGAGCAGATCTGCCTGCCGACTCCATCGCTTACTCGCGCCCGCGGCCCCCGCTGTAGAGAGTACTGTGTGAAACAGGCGCTTCGCTCCTGTTTCACACAGCACTCTCTGCCTTTTGCGCGGCGGAGCCATATGACGGCCCGGGCGAGAACGCGCCCGGAGTCCTGGCTATTCACGCGCTGCTGTACGAGACAGGCGATAATAGACCTGTGTGGTAGAAATATGAGCATGGCCCAATAATTCTTGCACACTACGCAATTGCATGCCACTCTTGAGCATATGCAATGCAAAAGAATGTCGCAACATATGCGGAGTAATATCTATAATGCCTGCCTGGCGCGCATATCCTTTAATGATAAGCCAGAAGCCTTGCCGTGTCAAACGCTCGCCGTGACGATTGAGAAAAAGAGATCTCTCCTCGATCCGGCGCACCAGCAGGGGCCGCACCCGGGTCAGATAGCAGAGCAGCACATCCACGGCCACAGCAGGCACTGGAATGACGCGCCCCGGCCTCTCTCGCTCTTTATGGTCGGGGCAGACCACGATAGCCAGCACAGGATCGAAATCATCCACATTTAACGCGACGATCTCCGAGGAGCGCATCCCGGTGGCATACAGCAGATGCAGCATGGCTAAATCGCGCAGGCCGATGGGCGTTTCCGTGCTCACCTGCGCGAAAAGGCTGGCAACCTGTTCAGCGTCCAGGGCCTGGGGCAGCGCCTTGCGGGCATGGGGAGCCTCCACTTTCTCTACCGGATTCGCGGTTATCACACCTGTACGCTGGCTGTAGCGAAAAAATGATCGAATGGCAGCAAACTTGCGAGCAACCGTCGCCGGTCGATACGCCTGCCTTTCGCTCAGCGCCAGCAGATAGCGGGCCATATGCTCACCTGTGACCTGCGACCACTCCTCCACTCCCTGTTCTTCCAGGTAACAGCTCAACTGACGAAGGTCATTGTAATAGGCCATCATTGTATTACGTTTGCTGCGGTTTTCTCCAGTGGACAGAGAGGCAATAAAGCTGTCTATAGCACCTTGCAACATAACACACTCCCAACAACTTATGAAGATAAAACATCGACCACGAATCTACAAGTCAGACCTCGGCCATTATAATCGATAAATATAAAACGAGCAAGCCCCCTTGCATATAACCAGGGCTATGTAATTCGCCCCACGCCACGCCCGAAAGGAAGAGTTTGGGCGGGGGACACCCCGCGCCCCGCAAGGGGGCAGCCGCCCCCTTGACCCCCGCTTCGGGCGAGCATTACATAGCCCTGTGCATATAAGCCCGCGCCTGCGGCGCTCGCCTTTACATATGATGGTATGTGAGAAATGCGCTTCGTGCATTTCCCACATACCATCATATAACTCCTGCGCGGCGAAGCTGCTCAGGCCCAACCAGAGCGGGTGAAGGCGCTGAGCATCAGGCACACTCCGGGAAGTGCTATAATAGAGCAAGCATAAAACGATA
>Ga0070739_10001390_pt1 | contig 36841 bp, 40 predicted proteins | sample Coa_R1_7_FD_66445 | JGI IMG/M metagenome (GOLD analysis project Ga0070739, IMG submission 66445) | Surface soil microbial communities from Centralia Pennsylvania, which are recovering from an underground coalmine fire - Coalmine... | ecosystem: Environmental > Terrestrial > Soil > Unclassified ...
CCCAGAACGACGAGTAGCTCGGCTGCCCCGGGGTGCAGCGCACCGCCGGCTGCACCCACGTGCCCGAGACGACGCTGAAGCTCGTCGGGGCGCCGTTCGCCGCCGTGCCCGTGGCCGCGTAGCCGGCCCAGTTCGAGCTGATCGACGTGTCGGCGTTGGCCGGGGCGGCCGTGCCGGCGAGCGCCGCCGCGCCGGCGGCCAGGAGGACGGCGAGACGCATTGGCGGACGGTAACGCGGCACGCTCGAGTATTCGACAAGAACGGCGGCACCGGTTTGCGGTGCGGCTCAAGAGGCTCGGCGGCGCGTCACCCGCCAGGAGGCGACGCCGGCGCCGAACAGGGCCAGCTCGACGACCGTGATCGTCAGGCGGTTCATCAGCGCCGCGCCGAGCGCCGGCCCCTCGCCGGTCACCGCGAGCAGCAGCCCGTACATCGATGCCTCGCGGACGCCCAGCCCGGACGGCGAGAACACCGCGAGCACCGCGACGATCGCCCCGACCGCCGAGGTTCCGCCGAGGAAGGCGACGGTCGACAGACCGGGGTCGGCGCCGACGCTGCGCAGGAGGAAGTAGAGCGCGAAGCCGGCGATCAGCCAGGTGCCGCAGTAGAAGAGCAGCAGCGCGATCGTGAGTCCGAACGGCAGCGGCTCCACGGTCGCGCCGAACGGCCGCAGCAGCCTCTGCCCGAGCGGCCGGAAGACGCGCGGGTGGAGCAGTGCCGCGCACAGGAGCGCGAATGCGATCAGGAGCGGCAGCGGCGCATCCACGCCGCGCACCCAGGCGAGGCTGATCACGAAGACGAGCACGCCGGAGATCGCCGAGAGCGCAGCCTCGACGAGGATCGACGCGAGCACGGTCGGCGTCTCGGTGACGCCGGCGGCGCGCCTCAGCGCGACCGCGCGCGCGGCCGGTGTCCAGACGCCGCCGGGGAGGTACTTCGCCAGCATCGAGACCATCTCCGCCTGGAGCGCCACTCGGTACGACACCTCGATGTTCCAGGCCGCGAGCATCCGGATCCAGCCCAGGATGAACACGAGGTAGTAGACGGCGACGAGCGCGAGCGAGATGCCCAGGTAGCGCAGGTCGGCGTCGCCGATGCTCGAGCTCGCCTTCGACCACTCGTCGCGGACCGCCCAGACGCAGAAGCCGACCGTGGCGGCGAGGAGCGCCGCCTGCAGGGCCTTCGCCGCGCGCGGATGCGCGCGCAGGAAGCGCACGGCCGAGACGGCCGGACGGACGAGGGTGGAGGCGGTCACCTGTAACCCGAGTCTGCCGGTCGCGGCGGGTGCCGCGCTTCGAAGAGCGAGACCCTCGTCCTTGGTTCCTCTTCGACGAACCAAGGACGTGAGTTCTAGGGATCCTCTTTTCGCGGCGTGCTACAGCTCGAGCCACACGTCCGCGCCGCCCTCCGGACGGTTCGCGGCGTGAGCCTCGCCGCCGTGCGCCGAGGCGATCAGCGTGACGATCGCGAGCCCGAGCCCGGTGCCACGCTCGCTGCGCGCCTCGTCCGCGCGGCTGAAGCGGTCGAACGCGCGCTCGACGAACGCCGGCGGGAACCCGCCTCCCTCGTCGGTGACGTGTAGCTCGGTCCGCTCGCCCGCGCTGCGGACCCACAGGGTGACCGCGCCCGCACCGTGCTGGAGGGCGTTGTCGACCACGTTGCCGAGCGCCTGCTCGAGCCGATCCGGGTCGGCGTCGACCGCCGCGCCGTTCGCCGGCCCGACGCGCAGCGGACGGTCGAGAGCGACGGCGCGTCCGCCGAAGCGCGCGCGCACCCGTTCCAGCAGCTCCGCGACGGCGACGTGCTCGCGGCGCAGTGGCAGCTTTCCCTCGTCCGCCCGTGCGATCAGCAGCAGGTCCTCGGCGAGCCGCACCAGCCGCTCCGTCTCCTCGGCCGCGGAGCGCAGCGCCGCCTCGAGCTCGGCACGCGGGCGCGGCCGGCGCAGCGCGAGCTCCAGCTCGGTGCGCAGCAGCGCGAGCGGGGTGCGCAGCTCGTGCGAGGCGTCCGCGACGAAACGCCGCTCGTGCTCGAACGCCGCCTCGAGACGCGCGAGCATGTCGTTCAACGTCAGAGCGAGGGCGGCGAGCTCGTCGTGCGCCTGCGGCACCGGCAGCCGGGTGCCGGGCGTCGCCGCGGTGATCGCGGCCGCGCGCCGGCGCATCGCCTCGACGGGCCGCAACGCGGCCGCCGCGAGCCCGTAGCCTGCGAGCACGGCGAGGAGGAGCGCGGCCGGCGCGGCGATCAGGAAGACGCGGCCGAGCCGGTCGAGTGCCTCGTCGTGCGCGGCCAGCGACCGGCCCACCACGAGCACCGCCTCGCGGTGGCCGCCGAGCTGCACCGGCTCCGCGACGAGCCTCCACTCCTCGTGCAGGCCCCTGACGTTCTCCGTGACGTGGACGCGTTGGCGGCGCGCGCGTCCCAGCGTGTCGGCGTCGAGGAGCGGCGCGAGCCAGCGCGGGCTGGACGACCGGGTCGAGCCGCCCGGAAGCTCGAGCTGCGCGATCAGCGGCCCCTCGCTGACGGCGTGCGTGAGGAGCGGCTCCTGCTCGCGCGCCTGCTTCGCCGACGCCGGGAGCTGCGCGGCGAGGCTCTGGTCGGTCGAGCGCAACAGCTCGTGACCGACGCGCAGGTAGACGAAGACGCCCATCGCCGCGAGCACGAGCGCCATCACGAGCGCGAACGGCAGGGTGAGCCGCAGGCGGATCGGCAATGCGTTCACTCCGCGTCGGCTCATCCGCCGTCCTCGCGCAGGCGGTACCCGACTCCCCGCACGGTCTCGAGCGACGCCCTTCCGAACGGCCGGTCGACCTTCTCGCGCAGGTAGCGCACGTACACGTCGACGACGTTCGAGCGTGCTTCGAACGCCATGTCCCACGCTCCCTCGAGCAGCTGCAGGCGCGTCAGCGCCTGGCCTGCGTGGCGGATGAACACCTCGAGGAGCGAGAACTCCCGCGCGGAGAGCTCGATCTCCGTCTCGCCGCGCCACGCGCGCCGGGCTGCCGGGTCGAGACGCAGATTGCCGGCCTCCAGCACCGCCGGCCGCTCCACCGGCCCACGCCGCGCCACGGCGCGCAGCCGCGCGAGCAGCTCGTCGAAGGCGAACGGCTTCGTCAGGTAGTCGTCGGCGCCCGCGTCCAGGCCGCTGACCCGGTCGGCGACCGCGTCGCGTGCGGTCAGCATCAGCACCGGCGTCCAGACCTCGCGGCTCCGCAGCCGCCGCACGACCTCGAACCCGTCGAGGTCGGGCAGCATGATGTCGAGGACGATCGCGTCGTACGGCGTCGCGCGCGCCATCCAGAGCGCGTCCTCGCCCCGGCCGGTCACGTCGGCCGGGTGCCCCTCCTCGCGCAGCGCACGCTGCAGCAGCGCCGCCAGCTTCGGCTCGTCCTCGACCACCAGCACGCGCATGTGTGCCATTGTCACGCGGCTCCGCGCCGCTCGCCGGAACGTCTCATCCCGCTCTCATCGACCGGCGCAACCGTCCGGACGTGGGCGGGAGCGAGGGAAACGCCCGGCTCACGGCGGCGACCGCGGCCGTCCTGCTCGTCCTGCTCGCGGGCGAGGGCGCGACGATCCCGATCATCGGTCGGGCGCTCACGCCGCACGTCTTCATCGGGCTGCTGCTCGTCCCGCCCGTGCTCCTGAAGCTCGCGAGCACCGGGTGGCGCTTCCTCCGCTACTACCGACGTTCGCCGGAGTACGTCGTCCTCGGGCCGCCGCATCCGTTCCTGCGCTTCCTCGTCGCGCCCGTGCTCGTCGTGACGACGCTGACGTTGTTCGGGACGGGAATCGCGCTGGCCTGGATGCAGCCGCGCGGTGGCCTCGTGCTGGGCCTGCACAAGGCGAGTTTCGTGATCTGGTTCGGAGCGACCAGCCTGCACGTGCTCGCGCACGCGCCGTCGCTGCTGCGCAGGCTCCGCACGCGGCTCGTGCAGGCGTTCCCCGGCAGCCGCCTTCGCGCCGCCCTCGTCGCCGGAACCCTCGTGGCCGGTCTCGCGTTCGCGTGGGCGGCGCTTCCCGAGGCGCACGCCTGGGCGCACTGGGCCGCCGGTTCGCATTAGCTTCCCGCCATGAAGAAGGTGCGGTTCGCGCCGAGCCCGACCGGGACGCTGCACGTCGGCAACGCGCTGAGCGCGGTCGCCAACCGGCGGTTCGGCGACCGGTTGCTGCTGCGCATCGACGACACCGACCCGGCGAGGAACGTCCCCGGCGGCGAGGAACGCATCCTCGAGGACCTGCGCTGGCTCGGCGTCGACTGGGACGAGGGACCCGTGCGGCAGAGCGAGCGCGCCGCCCGTCACCTGGAGGCCGCGCGCGAGGCGGGCCTGCCGCAGCGCTTCGAGGGCGTGATGCTGTGGCGCGAGGACGAGGGCTCGCCGACGTTCCACCTCGCGAGCGTCGTCGACGACGCCGACTTCGGGATCACGCACGTCGTTCGCGGCTCCGACCACCGCGCCAACGAGGAGCTGCACGCAGCGCTGCACCGCGCCCTGGGAACCGAGCCGCCGCAGGTCGTCCACCACGGGCTCGTCGTCGGCGACGACGGGCGGAAGCTGTCGAAGCGCGCCGAGGGCGCGACCGTGGCCGCGTTGCGCGAGGCCGGCTATCCCGCGGAGGCGGTGCGCGCGTACCTCGAGGAGCTCGGGTTGCCGCGCCACGACGTGCGCCTCGATCTCGCGCGCATCCGCTCGCTCTCCGTCGACGTGCTCGCGGGTTTGTCGGACGACGAGCTGGCGGCGCGGGTCGGGTTGCCGGCGGCGGCCGCGCCGCTGATGCGCGGCGCGCACGACCTGGTCGAGGCGCGTGCGCTCGCGGACGCGGTGCTGGCGCCGCCGCCCGAGGGGCGCGCGGCGGTCGACGGCCCGACGCTGGAACGGTTCGCGGAGCTGCGGGCGCCGCTCGCCGAAGCGATCGGCAAGGACGACGCGCGCTCGCTGCTCCGCGAGCTGAAGGCGGTGGGCGGCGACCTGCGTGCGCTGCGACTCGCGCTCACCGGTGCCGAGCGCGGACCCGAGCTGTGGGCGATCCTCGCCGCTCTGCCGCGGGACGAGGCGCTTCGACGCGCACTACGCTAGGCGCGATGCGCCTGTACGACACGTACTCCCGCTCGCCCGTCGAGCTGCCTCCCGCGCCCGGGCCGGTGCGCATGTACGTCTGCGGACCGACGGTCTACGCGCGTGCCCAGATCGGCAACGCGCGACCGTTCGTCCTCGGCATGTGGCTGCGTTCGTGGCTTCGCCGGAGCGGCTACGAGGCGACGCTCGTCCACAACATCACCGACATCAACGACAGGATCTACGACGCGGCACCGGGCGCGAGCGCGGAGCTCGCCGCGCGCGCGACGCAGTGGTACCTCGACGACACCGCCGACCTCGGGCTCGGCATGCCCGACCACCTGCCGAAGGCGACCGAGTCGGTGCCGCAGATCGTCGCCTTCGTCGAGCAGCTGATCGCGAAGGGGCACGCGTACGCGGCGGGCGGCGACGTCTACTTCCGGGTCGCGAGCTGGCCCGAGTACGGTCGCCTGTCCGGGCAACGCCCGGACCAGGTCGAGGAGCAGGAGGAGCCGAGCCCGCTCAAGGAGGATCCGCGCGACTTCGCGCTCTGGAAGGCGAACAAGCCCGAGACCGAGGACACGTGGTGGGACTCGCCGTGGGGCCGCGGCCGGCCCGGCTGGCACATCGAGTGCTCGGTGATGGCGGAGGAGCTGCTCGGGCCCGCGTTCGAGATCCACGGCGGCGGGCTCGACCTCGTCTTCCCGCACCACGAGAACGAGCTCGCGCAGTCGCGCGCGCTCGGGCACGAGTTCGCGCGCATCTGGACGCACAACGGCATGCTCCGGAACGCGGGCGAGAAGATGTCGAAGTCGCTCGGCAACGTCACGACGCTCCGTGAGGCGATCGACCGCTGGGGTCGCGAGACGGTGCTCGTCTACTTTCTCACCGGGCACTGGCGCAAGCCGATCGACTTCTCGGACGAGACGATGGAGCAGGCCGCCGCGCGGCTCGAGAGCCTGCGCAACGCGTTCACGCTGGAGGCCGCGGCGCCGGACGAGTCGCGCTGGGAGGCGTTCGCGGCCGCGGTCGAGGACGACTTCGACACCCCGGCGGCGCTCGCGGTGCTGCACGAGTGGGCGTCGGACCGGCAGCTCGAGCTGCTGCGGCGCGGGCTCGAGGTGTTCGGCCTCGAGTCGATCGCCGAGCGGGAGCAGGCGCCCCCGCAGGTGGCCGACCTGGCCGAGCGCCGAGCTGCCGCCCGCGCCGCGCGGGACTTCGCCTCCTCCGACCGCCTGCGCGACGAGCTCGCCTCGACGGGGTGGGAGATGCGCGACGAGCCGGGCGGCGGCTACACGCTCGTGCGGCGCGCGCGTTGAGCGGCGCGGAGCTCGTCTACGGCCGCCGGGCCGTGCGGGAGGCCCTGCGGGGCCGGCGCCAGGTCACGGAGGTCTGGGCGACGGAGCGTGCGCTGCGCGCGGAGCCGTGGCTCGAGGAGGGTCGCCCGAAGATGAAGCTCGAGCGCGAGCTCTCCGAGCGTGCGGGCACGCGCGACCACCAGGGGGTCGTCGCGCTCGTGGAACCGTTTCGGTATGCCGACGCGTACGAGCTCGCCGCCGTCGACAGGCCGCTGCTCGCGGTGCTCGACCGCGTCACCGATCCGCGCAACCTCGGCGCCGTCTGCCGCAGCGCCGACGGTGCGGGCGCCACCGGCGTCGTCGTGCCCGCGCACGGCGCCGCGATCGTCACGCCCGCGGTCGCACGAGCGTCCGCCGGCGCGGTCGAGCACCTGCCGATCGCCGTCGTCACCAACCTCGCCCGTTACCTCGAGGAGGTGAAGGGTCCGGAGCTCTGGGTGTACGGCGCCGTGGGCGACGGCGCCGCCCGGTCGATGTGGGACACCGATCTGGCCGGCGGCGTCGCACTCGTCTTCGGCGCGGAGGGCAAGGGGCTGCGGCCGCTCGTGCGGCGGACCTGCGACGCGCTCGTCTCGATCCCGCTCGCGGGGCGCGTCGAGTCGCTGAACGTCAGCGTCGCCGCCGCGATCCTCCTCTACGAGGCGCGCCGCCAGCGAGATGCCTGACGGCACCCTCTACCTGTTCGACGGCTACAACCTGCTGCACGCCGGGCCGCACGAAGACGTGCGCGAGCTCGTCGACGCGCTGGCGAGCTTCGTCGCGCTCCGAGGCGCCCGCGGAGTCGTCGTCTTCGACGGCGTCGGCGACGACGCCGACCGCGGACCGCTCCGGGTCGTCTACGCGCCGCACGCCGACACGGTGCTCGAGCGGCTCGCCGCCGAGAGCCGCGCGCGCGAGCACGTCGTGCTGGTGACCAGCGACTCGACGGTGGCGGCCGCGGCCGGCCTCGAGGTGGCGAAGCTCTCGTCGCAGACGTTCTTCCGCGACCTCGAACCGGCCGTCCTGTCGCCCGAGGGCCCGCGCGGTCTCGCCGACCGGCTCGACGACGAGACGCGTGCCCGGCTCGAGCGTCTGCGGCGAGGAGAGTAAGCAGCGACATCCGCAAGCAGGGCTTGTGTTCCTTGCGGGACCTTGCTAGATTCACCTCAACCTCAGGGTGAGAGTTCGTCGGCTGACCGGCGTTCGTCGAGCCCCAAACGTCCGCAAACTCGGAGGTTTCCGTGTCAGCGCGTCCCGCAATCGCCCCGAAGAGCCAGCAGAAGGTTCAACGGGAGCTAGAGGATCTCCAGCTCGTGCTGAAGGCGCGCAACGGCAGCAACGCGGCGCTCGATCAGCTCATCCGCCGGTACACGTCGTTCGTGCGCCTGAAGGCGAGCTCGTACTTCCTGGCGGGCGGCGACTCCGAGGACCTGATCCAGGAGGGGCTGGTCGGCCTCTACAAGGCGGTGCGCGACTTCCGCGCCGACAAGGAGACCTCGTTCCGCTCGTTCGCCGAGCTCTGCGTGACGCGCCAGATCATCACCGCGATCAAGACGGCCACCAGGTACAAGCACGCGCCGCTCAACACGTACGTCTCGTTCAGCCATCAACCCGCCGGTCAGGACGGAGACGGCGACGTCACGCTCGGGGACGCGCTGCCCGGCCCGAGCGTCAACGACCCGTCGGTGCGGGTGATCTCGACAGAGGAGCTGCAGGCGCTGGTCGGCTGCCTGTCCTCGACGCTGTCGCCGCTCGAGTCGGACGCGCTGCGCCTCTACCTCGAGGGCTCCTCGTACGAGCAGATGGCGGAGGAGCTCGGCTGCGACACGAAGACGATCGACAACGCGCTGCAGCGGGTGAAGCGGAAGATCCTGAACCACCAGCTCGCGCGCCAAGTGCTCGCGTAGCGCTCCTCGCGCCAGCAGGTATACCTCGCGTCGGAAACGATCTCGGGCAGGCGAGGAGGCTGAAGCCCGATGCGTAACCAACGTGTTGTCGGCTTGTTCGCGGCGGCGACCGCGGCCGTCGCGGCGGCGATGCTGCTCGTGGTTCCCGCGGCCACCGGTGCAGGCCCGGCGGCAGCCGTGAAGATCTCGACCAGGACGGTGCCCAAGCTGGGCACGATCCTGGTGGACGCCCGCGGACGGACGCTGTACATGTTCGTGCCGGACCGGCATCGCAAGGTGACCTGTGTCGGCTCGTGCGCCGCAATCTGGCCGCCGGTGAAGCTCGCCAAGGCAGCGAAGGCGGTGGCGTCGGGGAAGGCGAAGGCGTCGCTGCTCGGCAGCGATCGCAATCCCGCCGGCGGACGCGTCGTCACCTACGCCGGCTGGCCGCTCTACACCTACGTCGCCGACACGAAGCCCGGTCAGGCGAAGGGGCAGGCGCTCAACCTGAACGGCGGCCTGTGGTACGTGCTCTCGCCGTCGGGCAAGGTGATCAAGAAGAAGTAGGCGCGGCCGGACGCGCGTACGATGAGCAGGCGCCGGAGTAGCTCAGCTGGTAGAGCAACGCTCTTGTAAAGCGTAGGCCGAGGGTTCGAGCCCCTCCTCCGGCTTCGTCCTCTCGCCTATTTCAGCTGCTGTCGAGAAGGCGCCGCGCCGAGGGCGCCTTCTCCGGCGCGCGAGTGAGCATTTCTCGTTGCGTCAAAAGGGTACTATTCTCTGTGTGAAGAGAGTACGATTCGATGCGTGAAAAGAGTATGATTACCTCGACGCCTGCGATTCCGCCTTACCACGAGCGGCTGATCGAGCCCTACCTCACGCGCCTCGCGACAGAGCTCTCGGCGTTCATGGTCGTCGGTCCGCGGGCTGTCGGGAAGACGAGAACAGTCGAGCGGCGCGCGGCGACGACCATCCGTCTCAACGTCGCCGGCGAGGCTGTGGCCTTCAGAGCCGACGCGGACGCTGCGCTCCTGGGCTTGGACGAGCCTGTGCTGCTCGACGAGTGGCAAGAAGTGCCAGACGTCCTGCGCGCGGTGGCGCAGCAGGTGAATGCGGATCCGCGGCCGTCGCGGTACTTCCTGACCGGCTCGGCCCGCGCGGAGGTGGAGAACACCCCTTGGCCGGGCACGGGCCGTCTTCAGCGAGTCCCGATCTACCCGATGACGGTGCGAGAACGTTGCAGCCGCACAGGCGCCGAGGGTGTCGTCGACAAGCTCGTCGAGGGCGTGCCGCTCACGGCGCCTCGGACCGCGCTCAACCTGCGCGACTACGTCGACCTCCTGCTCGTCGGCGGGTTTCCCTACCCCGCACTCGCCTTGAGCGACCCTGTCGCACGTGCAGCGTGGTTCGACAGTTACGTCGACGACCTGGTTACGCACGACGTGGAGCAACTCGAGGACTCGAAGACCAAGCCCAGAGACCCGTTGCGCCTTCGCCGCTATTTCGAGGCGTACGCCTTGACCTCGGCCGGCGTCAGCGATCACAAGACCATCTTCGAAGCCGCGCAGGTGCAGCAGAAGACCGCGGCCAGGTACGCGGAGCTACTGGAGAAGCTCTACGTCGTCGAGCAGGTGCAGCCGTGGATGACGAATCGGTTGAGTCGCCTCACGCACCAGCCGAAGCGATACGTCATAGACCCCGCTCTCGCCGCCCACGTGCTTCGGCTGGACGCACAGGGAATCCTCGCGGACGGCAACCTCCTCGGCCGGATGCTCGACACCTTCGTGGCAGCTCAGCTGCGGCCCGAAGTGGCGGTCTCCTCGCACCGAGTGCGGCAGTACCACGTCCGGACAGAAGGTGGTCGCCACGAGGTCGATATCGTCCTCGAGCTCGGCGGGGACAGGGTCATCGGCATCGAGGTAAAGGCGGCCGCTGCACCCGACGCGGCCGACGCAAAGCATCTGACCTGGCTGCGCGAACAACTCGGCGACCGTTTCGTCGTCGGTGTGGTGTTCTGCTCGACTCCGCGGGTCTACCAGCTCAGCGACAGGATCGTGGCAGCGCCCATCGCGAGCATCTGGACGGACTGAGCACTCGCTCAGTCCGGGAGCAGCGGCATCGTCAGGTCGTCGCGCCCGAGCAGGACGGCCCGCATCAGCGCCTTCGGGCCGAACCGCTCGTGGATGTCGTCGACCACGGCGTCGAGCTGCCCGCTCTCGTCGGGCGTGAACGGGAGCTCGAGCTGGAAGGGCAGGTCGTTCTCCAGGTTCGTCAGCGCCACGCCGATCAGCGTCAGCCCGCGTTCCCGCACGAGCGGCTGCGCGGACGCGAGCAGCTCGCGAGACGCGTCCAGCACGGTGCGCGTGCGCGCCGTCGGATGCGAGAGCGTCTGCGAACGCGTCGCACGGGCGTAGTCGGCGAACCGCAGCCGCAGCACCACGGTGCGGCCGACGCGGCGTGCCGCGCGGACCCGCCGCATCACGCGATCGACGAGCGCGACGAGGTCGGCGTCGAGCTGCGCTGCGGTTCGGGGCCGGCGGCCGAGCGCGTGCTGCGAGCCGATCGAGCGCCGCCGCGGTCGCACGCGCACCACGCGCGGATCGCGGCAGCACGCGAGCGCGTGCAGGTGGCGTGCCGCGCTCCGACCGAGGAGCGACTCGATCGCGGCGGGAGACGTTCCGGCGAGCGCGCCCACCGTGTCGATCCCGACGCCGCGTAGACGCACGGCGGTCGCCGGCCCGACACCCCAGATCCGCTCGACCGGCAGCGGGTGCAGGAACGCGCGCTCCCGCGCCGGCGGCACGAGCAGCAGGCCGTCCGGCTTCGCGATGCCGCTCGCGACCTTCGCCAGGAACTTCGTGCGGGCGATGCCGACGGTGACGGGGATCCCGACCCGCTCACGCACCGTCCGTCGGAGCCGGACGGCGATCTCGTACGGCGAGCCGGCGAGCCGCTCCATCCCGCGCACGTCGAGGAACGCCTCGTCGATCGACAGTCCCTCCACGAGCGGGGTGGTGTCCTCGAACACGGCGTAGAGCGCCCGGCTCGCCTCGACGTACGCGCTCATGCGCGGCGGCACGACGACCGCGCGCGGGCAGAGGCGGCGGGCCTGGCGTCCGCCCATCGCGGTGCGGACCCCGAAAGCCTTCGCCTCGTAGCTGGCGGCGAGGACGACCCCGCCGCCGACGATCACCGGGCAGCCGCGGAGGCTCGGGTCGTCGCGCTGCTCGACCGAGGCGAAGAACGCGTCTGCGTCGGCGTGGAGGATGGTCGCTGCGATCGAACAGATGTTCGCACAGCGCGACTCCTGTCGCTACCTCGCGAGCGCCGCGTGGAGGTCGGCCCAGAGCGCGTCGACGTCTTCGAGGCCGACCGAGAGCCGCAGCAGCCCGCGTGGAATCCGGTCGCCCTCCCAGCGGTGGCGGCTCTCGATCGAGGAGGTGACGCCGCCGAGCGACGTCTGGTTGCGGATCAGGCGGGTCGCGGTCTCGACCGGCAGCGGATCGCCCTCGACGTCGAAGGAGACGAGCCCGGCGAAGCCGGGATAGCGGACGCGGACCACGCGGGGATGCTTTTGCAGGCGGCGCGCGAGCTCGGTCGCCGTCTCCGTGTGCCGGCGCATCCGCAGCTCGAGCGTGTCGAGGCCTTGCAGCAGCGCCGCCGCGGCGTCCGGCGACGCGCTCAGGCCGATACGCAGACGCAGCTCGCGCAGCCGTTCGAGCAGACCCTGGTCGCGCGTGACAAGTGCGCCGAGGAGCGCGTCGTGATGGCCGGTCAGGTACTTCGTCGCGGAGTGGAGGACGACGCGCGCACCCTCGTCGAGCGCGCGCAGGTACACCGGCGTCGAGAGGGTCGCGTCGCAAACGATCGCGCCGCCGTGCGCGCGCGCCGCCTCCCAGTCGGGCACGCTCAGCACCGGGTTCGCTGGCGATTCGAGCCAGACGACGTCGGCGCCGCCGGGCGGCGCTCCCGCCTGGTCGAACTCGACGACGCGCAGCCCCCAGCGCTCGAGCTCGCGCAGCGTCACACCCGTGCCGAAGTACGCGCCCTCTGCCAGCGCGACGGTCGCGCCCGGTCCCGTCAGCGCGAGCGCGCAGGCGGTGACGGCAGCCGTCCCGGAGCCGAACAGCAGCGCCTCGCCGCCCTCGAGCGCGCCGAGCTTCGCCTCCGCGGCAGCGCCGGTCGGATGGCCGTAGCGCTGGTAGACGAACTCGCGCGGCTGTCCGCGCTCGTCGTACGGCCAGACGGTCGAGCGGTCGATCATCGCGGCGAAGCCTATGTACGCTCCCGCCCATGGCGCGGGCCGAGAAGCGCACGCACGACACGACCGCGGACAAGCTCGAGTGGCTGCGTGAGCTGCGCTCGTCCGCGCGTCACGCCGGCGCGCCGCAAGCGGTCGAGAAGCACCGCGCCGCGGGGAAGCTGCTCGCCCGCGAGCGCGCCGAGAGGCTCTGCGACGAGGGATCGTTCGTCGAGCTCGACCGCTACGTGCGCCACCGCGAGTCGAACTTCGGGATGCTCGAGCGGCGTCCCTACGGCGACGCGGTCGTCACCGGCTACGGCACGATCTTCGGTCGCCGCGTCTTCGTCTTCAGCCAGGACTTCACCGTCTTCGGCGGCTCGCTCAGCGAGGTGTTCGCGGAGAAGATCTGCAAGGTGATGGACCTGGCGGCGAAGTACGGCTGCCCGGTGATCGGCATCAACGACTCGGGCGGCGCGCGGATCCAGGAGGGTGTCGTCTCGCTGGCGGGGTACGCAGAGATCTTCTGGCGGAACGTCCAGTGCTCGGGGGTGATCCCGCAGATCTCGCTCGTGCTGGGGCCGTGCGCGGGCGGCGCCGTGTACTCCCCTGCGATCACCGACTTCGTGCTGATGGTCGAGGGCAGCTCGTACATGTTCATCACCGGCCCCGACGTGGTGAAGACGGTGACCGGCGAGGAGGTGACGTTCGAGGAGCTGGGCGGTGCGCGCGCGCACGCGACGAAGTCCGGCGTCGCGCACCTCGTCTCGCCCGACGAGGAGGCCGCGCTCGAGGACGCGCGCTATCTGCTCAGCTTCCTGCCGCAGTCGAACCGGCATCCGGCGCCGTACGACCCGCCCGCCGACGCGGTGGGCCGCGAGTCGCCGGAGCTCGACACGCTCGTCCCGGACGAGCCGACGAAGCCGTACGACATGAAGCGCGTCATCGAGGCCGTCGTCGACGACGGCGAGTTCCTCGAGATCCAACCGCTGTACGCGGAGAACATCGTCTGCGGGTTCGCGCGGCTCGGCGGCTACAGCGTCGGCGTCGTCGGCAACCAGCCGAGAGCGCTCGCCGGCGTGCTCGACATCTCCTCGTCGGAGAAGGCCGCCCGCTTCGTGCGCACCTGCGACGCCTTCAACATCCCGCTGGTCACGTTCGTCGACGTGCCCGGATTCCTGCCGGGGACGGCGCAGGAGTGGGGCGGCATCATCCGCCACGGCGCGAAGCTGCTCTACGCGTACGCGGAGGCGACGGTGCCGAAGCTGACGGTGATCACGCGCAAGGCGTACGGCGGCGCGTACGACGTCATGAGCTCGAAGCACCTCCGCGCCGACTTCAACTTCGCGTGGCCGACGGCCGAGGTTGCGGTGATGGGACCCGACGGCGCGGTGAACATCATCTTCCGCCGCGAGCTCGAGGCGGCCGAGGACGCCGACGAGCGGCGGGCGGAGCTGATCGCCGAGTACCGCGAGCGGTTCGCCAATCCGTACACGGCGGCCGAGCGCGGCTACGTCGACGAGGTGATCGAGCCGCGGCGTACGCGGCCGTTGCTCGTCGACGCGCTGCGGACGGCGATCACCAAGCGCGAGCCGCGCCCGTCACGCAAGCACGGCAACATCCCGCTGTAAGAGCAGGGCGATAGCGCAGTCAGGTGTCCGACACCTTTTGGATAGGTGTCGGACACCCAAGGGTGTCTGACACCTCACGGTGTCAGACACCGGTACGGTTGCTACGTGGACGTCGAGCTGGAGCCCGAGCAGCCGGAGGAGGTGGCGCGGGCCGTGGCGGAGCTCCTCGTCGCCGCCGAGCCCGCCGCCGATCCGTGGTGGCAGGCGGGGCTGGACGATTCCCCGGCCGGCGCCGAGCCGTAACGCACCGGGCGGCACGATCGTTGCATCCGTGCCATGTGCATCAGGTGCGGGGAACATGAATCGCTCCAGGATCGGCCGTACTGCGTCCGTTGCACGTTCGCGGTCCGCGCGGAGGTGGAGGAGGGGCTGCGGGATCTCTCCGCCTACCTGCGCGCGTGGGCGGCGTTCGCGGATTGGTGCCGCGCTCGCGGCGACACGGCCGTCGTCGGCTGATCCCGCGCTCGCTCAGGCGGCGCTGCCGCGGAGCAGCCGCGGCGCCGAGCGCGCATAGTCGAGGCCCGAGATCCACGTCAGGGCGAGGGCGACCGCAAGGCCCCACAGCGCGACGCGGTCCGACCAGGCGCCTGCTGCGGCGAAGCCCGCGAGCGCTGCGGCCACCGCCTGCGACCACGTCTTCAGCTTGCCCAGGTCGCGCGCGGCGATGACGATTCCGCGCTCGATCGCCGCCAGCCGGAGACCCGAGACCAGCAGCTCGCGGGCGACGATCGCCGCGACCATCCAGGCAGGGAAGACGTCCTGGTCGAGCAGCACCACCAGCGTCGCGAGCACGAGGAGCTTGTCCGCCACCGGATCGAGCAGCGACCCGAACGGCGACGTGCGCCCGGAGGCGCGCGCGATGCGGCCGTCGAACCAGTCGGTCGCCATCGCGGCGCAGAAGAGGCCCGTCGCCCAGTAGTCGTGACCGGCGAACGGCCACGCGAACAGGACGACCACCACGGGCACCGACGCTGCGCGCGCGACGGTCAACTGGTCGGCGAAGGTCATCGCCGAGGAGAATACGGCCAATGTTCTCGAAGGTCCTCGTCGCGAACCGGGGGGAGATCGCGGTTCGCATCTTCCGCACGCTCCGCGAGCTGGGAGTCGGCTCCGTGGCCGTGTACTCCGACGCCGACCGGGCCGCGCTGCATGCCGCGGTCGCCGACGAGGCGTTCGCACTCGGTGGCACGACGGCGGCGGACTCCTACCTCGCCGTCGACAAGCTGCTGGACGCGGCCGCCCGCGCGGGGGCGGAGGCCGTCCATCCCGGCTACGGCTTCCTGGCCGAGAACGCGGGCTTCGCGCAGGCTGTCGAGGACGCCGGCCTCACCTGGATCGGCCCTCCGGCCGCGGCGATCGAGCTGATGGGCTCGAAGACGCGCGCCCGGACCGCGATGCAGGCGGCGGGCGTGCCGATCATCCCCGGCACGACCGAACCCCTCGCCTCCGCCGACGCCGTGGTCGCGGCCGGCGAGGAGCTCGGCTACCCGCTGCTGATCAAGGCGGCGGCGGGCGGCGGCGGCAAGGGGATGAAGGTCGTCCGCTCGGCCGACGAGGCGGCGCGTGCGTTCGAGTCGGCGCAGCGCGAGGGGCTCTCCTACTTCGCCGACGCCTCCGTCTACGTCGAGCGCTATCTCGAGGACCCGCGGCACGTCGAGGTGCAGGTGCTCGCCGACGCGCACGGCAACGCGATCCACCTGGGCGAGCGCGACTGCACGATCCAGCGCCGCCACCAGAAGCTCGTCGAGGAGACGCCGTCGCCGGCGGTCACGCCCGAGCTGCGGGAGCGGATCGGGCAGATCGCGGTCGAGGCGGCGCGGGCGGCGGGCTACCGGTCCGCCGGGACGATCGAGGGACTGCTCTCGCCCGAGGGCGACTACTTCTTCATGGAGATGAACACGCGCATCCAGGTGGAGCACACCGTCACCGAGGAGGTGACGGGCCTGGATCTCGTGCGCGAGCAGGTGCTGATCGCCGCCGGCGAGCCGCTCTCGCTGCGCCAGGAAGACGTCGTGCTGCGCGGGCACGCGATCGAGTGCCGGATCAACGCAGAGGATCCCTCCAGCGGCTTCCTGCCCAGCCCGGGTCGGATCACCGTCTATCGGGAGCCGTCGGGGCCGGGCGTACGCGTCGACTCCGGCGTCCGGGCGGGCTCGGAGATCAGCGGCGCCTACGACCCGATGATCGCCAAGCTGATCGTCCGCGCCGGCGATCGCGAGGCGGCGCGCCGGCGGATGCTGCGGGCGCTCGAGGAGTTCGAGATCGGCGGCGTCGCCTCGCTGCTCGGCTTCCACCGCGCGCTGCTCGACCATCCCTGCTTCGTCGAGGCGCAGACCTGCCACGGTGTCGTCGAGTCGGAGGAGCTCGCGGCGCGGGCGGCCGAGCTGTCGGCGGCTCAGGTAGGCGCAGCGGCGCCGCCGGCCGCCGCGGGCCCCGCGACGACGCTCGCGACGACCGCGGAGGTCGACGGCCGCCGCGTCTCGGTGCGCGTGCTGGTGCCCGAGCCGCCGTACCGCGAGCTCGCGCGCCGCCGGCGCGAGCGCGCGGCGTCGGGGCGCGGGGGTGCGGGCTCCGACGCGGTCGTCAGCCCCATGCAGGGAACCGTGCTCGACGTCAAGGTCGCGGACGGCGAGCGCGTAGAGGCGGGGCAGGTGATCTGCATCGTCGAGGCGATGAAGATGGAGAACGAGGTGACCGCGCACGCGCCCGGCGTCGTCGCCGAGCTCGCGGTCGCCGCGGGTCAGCCGATCTCCGCCGGCGAGACGATCTGCGTCATCGCCTGAGACTGTTTCGCGCCGAAGGCGCGAAACAGTCTCAAAGGGAGTTCTGGTACGCGCGGAAGGTCCAGGTCGCGAGCGCGGCGGTCACCGCCGAGAGCGCGAGCAGGAAGAGCAGGTGCAGCCCGACGCTGCTCCAATCGGTCGCGGGCAGCACGACGTCGCGCGCGGCTTTCACGCCCCAGTTCACCGGGTTGAAGCGCGAGACGACGCGCATCCAGTGCGGCATCTGCGCCTGGGCGAGCAGCGTCGACGAGAGGAACAGCAGCGGCAGGCCGATGAAGTTGGCGATCGCGATCATCGTCGCCTCCTTCCTCGTCAGCAGCGCGATCGCCTGCGAGATGCCGGCGAACGCCGAGTTGACGAGCATCGCGGCGACGACGATCGCCAGCCAGCCCAACGCGCCCGTGTGGACGCGCACGCCCAGCCCGAGCGCGACGAGCAGGATGATCAGCGCCTGGATCGCCGCCGTGATCGCCGAGCGGACGATCTGAGAGAGCACGATCGCCAGGCGCGACGCCGGCGTCGCGAGGAAGCGCTCGACGACCTTCCGGTCGAGGTCGGTGATCATCGCCATGCCGCTCCACGTCGCGCCGAAGAAGGCGTTCATGACCACGATCGCCGGCGCGAGGAACGTGACGTACGACGCCGTCCCGAAGCCGCCCAGCCGCGTGACGTTCTTGAACAGCTGCCCGTAGAGGATGAGCCAGATCATCGGCTGCACCAGCAGCAGCGCGATCCAGATCGGCTCGCGCATCAGGTTGCGCGCCTGCCGCACGACCATGAAGCCCGTGTGGCGTGCGACGACGATCACTGCTCGCCCCGATCCTCGCGCTCGAAGTCGCGGCCGGTGTAGTGGAGATACACGTCGTCGAGTGACGCGCGCGCGACCGAGACGGTTGCCACGCCGATGCCGGCGCCGTCGAGCGCCGTCAGGATCCCCGGCAGCGCGCGGCCGCCGTCCTCGACCCGCGCGACGACGGTGCGACCGTCGAGCACCGCGGTCGGCGTCGCGCCGAGCGAGCCGAGCACGCTTTTCGCGTCCTCGACCTGGCCGTCCTCGAGCTCGACGTGCACGGCATCCCCGCGCAGCCCGGCCTTCAGCGACGCCGGCGTCCCCTCGACGACGACCGAGCCACGCGACACGATCGCGAGCCGGTCGGCGAGCTGGTCCGCCTCCTCCAGGTAGTGCGTCGTCAGCAGGATCGTCAGCGACTCCGCCTCGGCGAGCCGCGAGACCTCCTTCCACATCGCGGCGCGCGCCTCCGGGTCGAGACCGGTCGTCGGCTCGTCGAGGAAGAGCACGCGCGGGCTGTGGACGAGCCCGAGCGCGATGTCGAGCCTGCGCTTCATGCCGCCCGAGTAGCCGCGGACGACGCGGTCGGCGGCGTCGCTGATCCCGACGAGCTCGAGCAGCCGGTCGACGCGAGAGCGGAGCTCGCGGCCGCCCATGCCCTGGATGCGCCCTTGCAGCGTCAGGTTCTCGCGGCCGGTGCCTTCCGGGTCGACGCCGGACTCCTGCGGCACGTAGCCGATCGCGCGGCGAACGCCGGCCGCATCGCGGAGCACGTCGCGGCCCGCGACCTGCGCCGAGCCCGAGTCGGCGCGCGTCAACGTCACCAGCACGCGCACCGTGGTCGACTTGCCGGCGCCGTTGGGCCCGAGCAGCCCGAACACCTCGCCCTCCCGCACGCGGAACGAGACGCCGTCGAGCGCCTGCACGTCTCCGTAGCGCTTACGCAGCTCCTCGACGACGATCGCGTCCATCGCGTCGAGGGTACCTGCCGGTCCGCGGCCCATCCGTCGATATCGTGCGGCGCCGTGGACCTGTACGAGCACCAGGGGAAGGAGCTGTTCGCGCGCTTCGGCATCCCGGTCTCCGAAGGCCGGCTCGCGCTGACGCCGCAGGCGGCGCGCGCGGCGGCGGAGGAGCTCGGCGGTCAGGTCGTGGTGAAGGCGCAGGTGCTGACCGGCGGGCGCGGCAAGGCCGGCGGCGTGAAGCTCGCGGAGTCGCCCGACGACGCGGAAGCGAAGGCGAACGACATCCTCGGCCTCGACATCCGCGGCCACGTCGTCGAGAAGCTCTGGCTCGAGCGCGCCTCCGAGATCGCGAAGGAGTACTACCTCTCGATCACCTTCGACCGCGGCGCGAAGCGGCCGCTCCTCATGTTCACGACGCAGGGCGGGATCGAGATCGAGGAGGTCGCGGCGAACAACCCCGACGCGCTCGTGCGCCTGCATGCGGATCCGCTCGAGGGATTCCAGCCGTGGCTGGCGCGCCGACTCGTCTACGGCGGCGGCGTCGAGGATCCCGGAGAGCAGAAGCAGATCGCGGCGATCGTCGAGCGGCTCTATCGCTGCTTCGTGGAGTGCGACGCGATGCTCTGCGAGATCAACCCGCTGATCGTGACGCCCGACGGCGAGGTGCGCGCGCTCGACGCGAAGGTGACCGTCGACGACAGCGCGCTCTACCGCCATCCCGACATCGCCGAGTTCCGCGACACCAAGGCGGCCGACCCGCTCGAGTCGCTCGCACGCGAGAAGGGCGTGACGTACGTGAAGCTCGACGGCTCCGTCGGCATCCTCGGCAACGGCGCGGGTCTCTCGATGTCGACGGTCGACGTCGTCGTGGTGGCCGGCGGCACGCCCGCGAACTTCTGCGATCTCGGCGGCGGCGGCAGCGCGGAGGGCGTCGTCGACGCGCTGGAGGTGATCACGCGCGATCCTCAGGTGCGCGCGATCTTCTTCAACATCTTCGGCGGCATCACGCGCTGCGACGAGGTGGCGCGCGGCATCCTCGAGGCGCTGCGCAGGATCGAGATCTCGGTGCCGATCGTCGTGCGCCTCGACGGCACGAACGCCGAGGAGGGCCGACGCCTGCTGACGGAGGCCGCGCCGCCGAACCTGCACGTCGCGCCGACGATGCTCGACGCGGCGCGGAAGGCGGTCGAGCTCGCGGCATGACCGACGTGTGGAGCGAGCGCGCCGAGGCGTACCGCACGAGCGCGATCCACGCCGCCGGCGAGGACCTCGAGCTGACGGTCGAGTGGTGCGAGCCGGGTCTCGGCGTGACGGTGCTCGACGTCGCGACCGGCGGCGGCCACGTCGCGCGGCGGCTGCGCGAGCGCGGCGCGACCGTGGTCACGACGGACCAGGCGCCCGGGATGCGCGCCGACACGACCGCGCCGGCCGACGACCTGCCGTTCGCCGACGCCAGCTTCGACGCGGTCGCCTGCCGGCTCGCCGCGCACCACTTCCCCGACGCGCTCGCCGCCGTGCGCGAGCTGGCACGCGTCTCGAAGAACCGCGTGGTGATCTGCGACAACACCTTCGTCAGCGAAGCCTCCGAGGAGGCGGATCGGATCCGCGACCCGAGCCACGTCCGCAACTACGGCGTCGACGAGTGGCTGAGCTTCTTCGAGCTCGCCGGGCTCGAGGTGGTGGAGGAGCGGCGGCTCGAGCGGCCGCTCGAGGTCGAGCCGTGGCTCGCGCGCACCGGCTGCGAGGGCGAGGACGCAGCGCGTGTTCGCGCGCTGCTCGGCGACCGCGTCGTCGACGGCGTCATGCCGCTGCCGACGCTCGTGCTGGCGGGAAGGAAGACCCGTGAGCTTCGGCCGGAGAGGCCGACCTGATGGCGATCGTCGTCGACAACGACACCCGCCTCGTCGTCCAGGGGCTGACCGGCTCCGAGGGCCGCTTCCACGGGCTGCGCAACCGCGCCTACGGCACGGACGTCGTCGCCGGGGTGACGCCCGGCAAGGGCGGACAGGACGTCGAGGGCATTCCCGTCTTCGACACGGTCGCAGACGCGGTCGCGGCGGCCGGCGCGAACACGTCGCTCATCTTCGTCCCCGCGCGGTTCGCGCCGGATGCGATCTACGAGGCGGTCGACGCGGGCATCGCGACGGTGATCTGCATCACGGAGCACGTCCCTGCGCACGAGATGCTGCGCGTCTATGCGTACATCCGGCCGAAGGGCGTGACGATGATCGGGCCCAACTGCCCGGGCGTCCTCTCGCCCGGCAAGGCGAACGTGGGGATCATCCCCGCCGAGGTGTTCGAGGCGGGCTCGATCGGCCTCGTCTCGCGCTCGGGCACGCTCACCTACCAGATCGGGTCGGAGCTCGCGCAGCGCGGGCTCGGCAACTCGACGATCGTCGGCATCGGCGGCGACCCCGTCGTCGGCTCGAGCTTCGTGGACATCCTCGAGCGCTTCGAGTCCGATCCGGAGACCGACACCGTCGTGCTCGTCGGCGAGATCGGCGGCGACGAGGAGGAGAAGGCGGCGCGCTTCGTCGCCGAGCGGATGTCGAAGCCGGTGTTCTCGTACATCGCCGGCTTCTCGGCGCCGCCGGGGAAGACGATGGGCCACGCGGGCGCGATCATCTCCGGCTCCTCGGGTACCGCGCAGGCGAAGAAGGACGCGCTCGAAGCGGTGGGCATCGAGGTGGGCACGACGCCGACCGAGGTCGCCGACCTCGTCGCGGCCGCGCGTTCCTGACGCCGGGCTACGCGGTCGAGACGACGACCCGCGACGAGACGACCGCGTCGGCCGCCGAGCTGCTTCGCACGTGCCCGGTGACCGCGCCGAGGAAGTCGTCGCGCTCGAGCGCCCACAGCGTCGCGTCCGTGCGCGCGAGCACGGTCGCGGTGCGCGGAATGTCGTGCAGCAGCGCGATCTCGCCCACGTACCCCGGCGCGTGCTCGACCTTGGTGCCCACCGGCAGCTCGATCGCGACGCTGCCGCCGGTGAGGACGTAGAAGCGGTCGCCCTCGTCGCCGCGCTCGAAGAGCGTCGCGCCCGCCGGCAGCTCCACGCGCGCGAGCGCCGCCGCGAGCGCCTCCTGCTCCCGCAGCGGCAGCAGCGCGAGGAACGGAACCGAGCGCAGAGCCTCCAGCTGCTCGACCGGCACGCGCGCGCCGCGGTCGATCGTCGTCAGCGCCCGGCTCGCGAGCGCTGCCACGACCGGCAGCAACGCGCCCGTCGCGACCACCGCTGCGCGCCTCCCGGCGACGTGCACGAGCAGCGGCGCCAGCACCGCGCCGAGCGCGAGCGCTCCGACGACGACGCTCTGCAGCAGGCCGAACACCCGTCCCGCCACCTCCTCGGGCGCGGTGCGCTGGATGAGCGTCACCGCCGAGACGTCGACGACCGTGTTGCCGAGGCCGACTACGCCGACCGCCGCGACTGCCAGCCACGCGTGCGGGTACAGCCCGATCAGCACCAGCGGCGCCCCCCAGAGGAACACGCCGAGCCGCAGGTCGCTCGCGAGACGGCGTCTCGCCACGAGCAGCAGCATCAGGCCCGCGCCGACGATCGAGCCGACGCCGCTCGCGGCCTCGAGATAGCCGACGCCGGGGTTGCCGAGGCCGACCAGCTCGATCGCGATCACGATCACCAGCACGCCGTAGGCCCCGGCGACGAGCGCCTGCGCGCCGTAGAAGCCGAACAGCAGCCGCAGCCGCGGCTCCTCCCGCAGCGCCTGCAGGCCGCCCGCCAGGCCGGCGAAGCGCTCGCGCTCCCCGGCGCCCGCAGGAGTCGGCTCCGCCGAAGGGGCCGCCTCCGGCGGATGCACGCGCGCGACGAACGACGCGCTCCAGGCGAGCGTCGCCGCGACGAGCCCGAACACGACCGCGGGCCCCTCGAAGGCGAGGAGCAGCGCGCCGAGCGCCGGGCCCGCGAACGAGCCGATGCTGTCGAACGTGCTCGAGCAGACGTTCGCGGCGGTCAGCTCCTCGGGCGAGCGCGCGAGCGCGGGCAGGAGCGACGCCTCGGCCGGCTTGAACGCGGACGCCAGGATCGAGCTGAGCGTGGCGAGGACGAACACGAGCGGGGTCACGCCGACGGCGGCGGCCACGGCCGTCCCGGAGACGGTGACCACGCGGCTCAGATCCGAGACGAGCATCACGCGCTGCCGCGGATGCCGGTCGGAGAGCGAGGCTGCGAACGGCGCTGCCGCGGCCGCGAGGCCGAGGCGGACGAAGAGGAAGAGCCCGACGGCGGTCGTGCCGCCGTGGCGGAAGGCGTACACGGCGACCGCGATCGTCGACGCGTACATGCCGATCGCCGAGCCGGCGAACGCCAGCTCGACACGCCGCAGCGCCGGGTTCGCGAACACCGCCCGCACGGCCTGCAGCGACTCGCTCGCCCTCCCTCCGGCCGCGCTCGGCATCGCGTCGAGGATCGCACCGATTGACGTTTTCGCAAAGGCCGGGGAAGATTCCGGGCGGCCGCCCCGTCTAGTAGGCGACATCCGCCGAGAGCGGGGAAGAGACTTCAAGGAGGAGAAGGTGTCCGACGAGCGCGAGGTCAAGAACTTCCCGAAGGACGAGGAGCAGGGCAGCGAGGACGTCGAGGCGCACGTCAAGACGTACCCGGCTTCGACGGACGCCCCGAGCGACGAGGGCTCGGACGACGTCGAGGCGCACGTCAAGACCGTCCCTCAGGTCAAGACCGTCCCGTAGGCCCGGATCCGATCGGCTTTCCGCGAAGGCCCCGAACGGGGCCTTCGCTCCGTCAGGAGAGCGTGCGGGCGAGGGCGCGGACGAGCTCGAGCCCGGCGGCCCGGCGTTCGCCCTCGAGCCGCGCCACGGCCGCCGCCAGCGTGGCGACGCCCGCCGCCTCGCCGTCGCCGGCCAGTGCCTCGCGGGCGTGGCGCGCCGCCCGGAGCAGCGCGAGCGCGATCGCCGCCTGGCTCGCGAACAGCCCGAGCAGCTCCATCTCGCGCAGCGAGAAGGTCGAGCGCTCCGGCCGGTCGAGCACCTGGAGGACGCCCAGCACCTCCTCCTCGTGCAGCAGCGGCACCGCCATCAGCCCCTTCGGCACGTAGCCCGTCTTCTCCGCGAAGCCGCGCGCCCAGCGCGGGTCGCTGCGCACGTCCTCGAGCACGAGCGGTGTCCGCGACGAGAGCACCCAGCCCGCGACCCCCTGCGAGGAGGGCATCCGCCGCCCGACGAGCTCCTGCTCGTCGTCGCCCGCGACGGCCGCGAACACGAGCTCGTCCGTCTCCGGCTCGAACAGGAAGATCGACGACGCCTTCGCGCCGAAGATGGCCCGGGCGACGACGACGATCGACCGCAGCAGCTGCGCGAACGACTCCTCGGCCGGCAGCACGCCCGCCGCGACCGCCGCTTCGAGCCTGCCCGCCTCAGGCATCGCCGGCGACGTTGTTCGCGATCAGCGAGAGCACCGTCTTCACCTGGAACGGCGTCAGCCCCGGGTGCTTGCTCAGCACGAGCGCCGCGATCGCCGCGATCGTCGGCGTCGCGAAGCTGTTGCCGGTCGCGCGGATCGTGCCGCCGCCGAGCCACGCGACCTCGACGTCGACACCGCGCCCGAAGAACTCGACCGGCGGCTCCGGGTTGGCGTAGAAGACGAACGGGTCGGGCTCCTCGTGGCTGCCGACCGAGACGACCGAGGAGAAACGCCACGGATACGACTCGACCGGCATGTTGTGCGCCGAGGCGACGATCAGCGTCCTCCGGAAGTAGGCGGTGTCGGCGAGGTCGTGGAGCGTCTCCCCGAGGGCGCGCTTCGTCGTCGACAGGCTCATGTTGATCACCTCGAAGCCCTGCGCGACCGCGTGCCGGAGCCCGGCCACGAGCGTGGCGCCGCTGCCCGAGAGCCCGCCGAGCACCCGCACCGAGTGGATCTCGGCCTCGGGCGCGAGCGCGCGCACGATGCCGGCGCACGCCGTGCCGTGCCCGCACGTGTCGCCGCTCGTGTCGGGCTCGGGGACGGGCCGGCCTTCGTCGTCGACCGTGACGGCGACGGCGCCCGCGAGCCCGCCGACGAGCGGATGATCCACCTCCACGCCGCTGTCGAGGATGCAGACGCGGACGCCGGCGCCGGTCGAGCCGGCGAGCGCCCACTCACGGTCGACCCGCGCGGGGAGCGGGTTCGGCAGCGCGATCCGACCGCCCGCGTCGCGCGGCAGCGACCACGCCGGGAGCTCGTCGTCGACGCCGGCGGCGTCGTGCAGCGCGATCGGCACGGCCGCTCGATGCTAGTGCTGCGCCGCGCGGGTCACAACAGCGCGGCTGCCGCCGCGGCGGCGGCCGCGGCCGCCTGCTCCGCGCGGGCCAGGCGTTCGTCGTCGGCCCCGACGGCGAGGTTGACGCCGACGAGATGCGCGGCGGCGCGGGCGGCGCCCGCCGCGAGCGCGGTCGCCGCGGCCGCGTCGGGGACGACCTCGGGCGCCGCGTGGGCCGTCAGCTCGGCGCCCAGGGCGGCGACGTCCGCGCACGCGTCCGCGATCGCCAGCGGCTCGAGCGCGGCGCGGTCGAGGAGGGTGCGCAGCGAGAAGTCGCGCCCCGCGTCGCCGCCCTCGCCGGCCTCCGCGAGCGCCGCGCGGGCGGCGCCGAACGCCGCGGCGTCGGAGACTGCCGCGCGCGCGAGCCGCCGCAGCAGCGCCGCGGCCTGGGCGGAGCGCCCGTGCTCACCCGAGGCGCGGGCCGCCTTCATCGCGATCGCCGCGGCGAGCGCCCCCGTCATCGCGGCCGCCGAACCGGCTGCGGACGACGACGCCGGGTCGGCGATCGTGTCCAGCGCGGCGTCGAGCTCCACCTAGAGCGATTCGAGCGATTCGAGGCGGACGCGAGCGAGCGAGACGCTGGCGGGCGTCGCGGGGACGCCCTCGTCGGCGAGCGCCGCCTCGAGGTCGGCGAGCAGACGCTCGCGGAGCTCGCGGTCCTCGAGCGCCCGCGTGAGCAGCGCGTCGATCGAGATCCTCGCCGCCGGCAGCTGCTGCGCCGCCTGCACCCAGCCCGCCGGGGCGGGCGGCAGCGCCGCGAGCAGCTCGGCCAGCCGTTCCGTGTCGTTCGAGCCCGGCTCGGTCATACGTCCACAGGACGGTTGGACGCCCGGAAATCTTCCAGCGCGACCCGCAGCTTCTCGAGGCAGCGGGAGATGCGGCTCGCGATCGTTCCCGCAGGCAGGTCGAGCGCCTCGCCGATCGTGCGGTAGCTCTCGTCACGGGTGAAGAAGCGGTCGAGGACCTCGCGGCAGGGGCGCTCCAGGGACGCCAGAGCCTCGCGCACCGTCAGCGCCTCGTCGAGCAGTCCGAGCGTCTCGTCGACGTCGTCGGGCTCGCAATCGGCGGCCGCCTCCTCGCGCCCGCCGGCGCGCAGCCGGTCGATGCAGGTCCGCCGCGTCAGCTGCGCGATCCACGGGCGCACTGCGTGGTCGTCGCGCAGCCGCGGCAGCTGCTCGTAGACCTTCGCGAAGACGTCCTGGAACACGTCCTCGGCGTCCTGCGCGGAGAGCCGGAACGCCTGCACGCAGATCGCGTAGACGTAGCGCGAGAAGCGCTCGACGAGGTCGTTCCAGGCGGCGGCCTCGCCGGCCCGGCAGCGGGCGACGAGGCGGGCGTCGGCTGCGGAGTCCGGAGTCGCCTGCACGAGCGCAGTCTGCGCGCGGCCAGGGCGGATGACAACCCGGGTAGCCCCCCCGGCGAAGCTGGCGTGCCCGAGATGCTTCCGCGAGGATGGCCCGGTGGAGGCCGAGATCCGGTACGTGCGCAGCGGCGGCGTCGCGATCGCCTACGAGGTGCTCGGCGACGGCGACGTCGACCTCGTCTACGTCCGGGACTACGTCTCGAACCTCGTCTACGCCTGGGAGATCCCGCTGTTCCGCGACTTCTACGAACGGCTCGCCCGGTCGTTCCGGCTGATCCTGTTCGACAAGCGCGGCACCGGCCTCTCCGACCACGGGCCGCAGTTCGCGGCGCTCGAGACCCGGATGGAGGACCTGCGCGCCGTCCTCGACGCGGCGGGCGCGGAGCGGCCCGTCGTCCTGGCCGCGCAGGAAGGCTGCAACATCGCTGCGCTCTTCGCCGCCGCCTATCCGGAGCGGACGCGGGCGCTCGCACTCTTCCATCCGACGGCGAAGGGGCCGGGCGCGAGCGACCGCGCGACGCAGGAGGAGCTGGGGGAGCTGCGGGAGCGCTGGGGGACACGGGAGTTCAGCGACGAGCTGCTGCGGGAGGCCGGGCCGACGCTCTTCGCGAGCGAGGAGCACCGCCGCTGGTTCGCCAACTGGTTGCGCGTGGGAGCGACGCCGGCGGCGGCGTATGCGCTCAACCGCGCCTGGTTCGAGACCGACCTTCGCGATGCGCTGCCGGCGGTGCGCGTGCCGACGCTCGTCCTCTACCGCGCGACGCCGGTCGGCGAGGAGGAAGCTCTCGACGTCGCCGCGCTGATTCCCTCGGCGCAGGCGCTCTGCCTGTCCGGCGAGGACTACTTCGCGCTCGAGCTCTCGCCGGAGGCGGCCGACGAGCTCGAGCGGTTCGTCGCGGGCGAAGGCCCGCCGGCAGTGCCGGAGAGCGTGCTCGCGACGCTGATGTTCACCGACCTCGCCGGCTCGACCGAGCGCGCTGCGGCGCTCGGCGACCGCGCCTGGCGCGACCTGCTCGCGCAGCACAACTTGCTCGTCCGCCGCGAGCTCGCTCGCTACCGTGGCGAGGAGCGGGACACGGCCGGCGACGGCTTCTTCGCCACCTTCGACGGGCCCGCGCGGGCCGTCCGCGCGGCCTTCGCGATCCTCGACGCCCTCGCCGGGATCGGCCTCGCGGCACGCATCGGCATCCACGTCGGCGAGTGCGAGCTGCACGAGGACAAGCTGGCGGGGATCGCGCTCGCGATCGGCGCGCGGATCGCGGCGGCCGCGGAGGCGGGCGAGGTGCTCGTCTCGGGAACGGTCCGAGACCTCGTCGCGGGCTCCGGCCTCGCCTTCGACGCGCGCGGAGCGAGGGCGCTCAAGGGCGTGCCGGGAGAGTGGCAGCTCTACGCCGCCCGGCGCGAGGCCCGATCAGGCTGACGCTGCGGCGGTGGCCGGCGGCAGGCTGAGGCGGAAGCGCGCGCCGCCGGCGCTGCTCTCGACCGACGCCGTGCCGCCGTGCGCCTCGGCCGCCTCGCGCACGATCGCGAGCCCGAGCCCCGCGCCGGGCTTGGCGCGCGCGGTCGCGGCGCGGTAGAAGCGGTCGAAGATCCGCGGCAGGTCCTCCTCCGCGACGCCGGGGCCGTGGTCGGAGACGACGACCTCCCCCTCGCGTACCGTGACCTCGATCGGCGCACCCGGAGGGCTGTACTTGAGCGCGTTGTCGAGCAGGTTCGAGACGGCGCGCTCGAGCAGGAGCGGGTCCGCGTCGACGACGGTCGGGGAGAGCGCGGTCACGAACGTCGCCGCGGGTGCGCGCGAGCGCGCGCGCTCCACGCTGGCGGCGACGAGGTCGTCGAGCTGCACCTGTTCCACGCGCAGCTTCCGCTCGGCGCCGCGCGCGAGCTCGACGAGGTCCGAGACGAGCGACGTCAGCGACTCGAGCTCCGCGGACGCCTCGTCGAGCGCACGCCGCGTCTCGGCGCGCGTCAACTGCCCCTCGCGTACGAGGTCGACGTTGGCGCGCGCCGCCGTGAGCGGCGTCCGCAGCTCGTGCGAGGCGTCCGCGACGAGCCGCCGCTGCTTGCCGACCGATTCCTCGAGCGCGGCGAGCATCTCGTTGAAGCGGACCGCGAGCCGTCCCAGCTCGTCGTCACCCGTCTGCTCGACGCGGCCGGAGAGATCTCCCGTCGCCGCGACGCTCTCCGCAGCTGCAGTCAGCCGCCGCACCGGCCGCAGCGCCGCCGCGGCGACGAAGGCCGAGAGCGCCGCCGCGAGCAGGATCCCGGCGCCGCCGATCAGGAAGATCCAGCGCTTGATGCGCGCGAGCGCGTGCTCGGTCGGCGTCAGGATCTGCGCCGTCACGAGCGCCTCGCCGCCGGGCCGAGGAGTGACGAGCTCGCGCAACGGGATGCCCTGGACGGTGGTGGTCGTGAAGAACCCGTCCCGTCGACCCTGCGCGACGGCCAGGATCTGCGGCGTCACCGGGATGTTCGGGTTGCCGAACGCCGTGCCGTCCGCGCCGACGACCTTCGTCAGCGCGCGCTGGTACGGCGACGACCCGACCGCCAGCGAGGCGTCCACCTGGCGGAGGAGCTCGTGCTTGGCGACAGCCCAGACGGCGACCGACGTCGCGGCGACCGTGACCGCGATCGCCGCCGCCGTGAACAGCATCAGCCGCTGGCGAAAGCTCATCGCCAAAACCGTCGAAACTGTTTGCGGACTGCGTCCGCAAACAGTTTCACGGCTCCTCCCGGAATGCGTAGCCGACGCCGCGCACGGTGTGCAGCAGCCGGGGCTCGCCGTCCTGCTCGAGCTTGCGGCGCAGGTAGCCCACGTACACCCAGAGCGCGTTCGAGGTTGCGCCGAAGTCGTAACCCCAGACGCGCTCGTAGATCTGCGAGCGCGTCAGCACCTGGCGCGGGTTGCGCAGGAACAGCTCGAGCAGGTTGAACTCGGTGCGCGTCAGCTGCAGCCGCCGCTCGCCGCGAAAGGCCTCGCGCGTCCGCGGGTCGAGCCGCACGTCGGCGAACTGGAGCTCCTCGTCGCCTCCGCCGCTGCGGCGGAGCAGCGCCCGCATGCGCGCTCGCAGCTCCTCGATCGCGAACGGCTTCACCAGGTAGTCGTCCGCGCCGGCGTCGAGCCCCTCGACGCGGTCGGAGACGGCGTCGCGCGCGGTGACGACGAGGATCGGCACGCGGTCCTGGCGCCGTCGCAGCGCCCGGCACACCTCGAGCCCGTCGAGCACCGGCATCAGCAGGTCGAGCACGATCGCGTCCGCGGCGCTGTGCGCGTGCCGCGCGAGCGCCTCCGCGCCGTCGGCCGCCTCGTCGACCTCGTAGTCGACGCGCAGCGCGCGCGAGACGGCGGAGCGGACGGCGGGGTCGTCGTCGACCACGAGCACGCGGGCCTGCATGCGAGCCATTGTGCTCCGCGGGCCTAAGAACGCCCTTATGCTCGCGCCGGTGCCCATGTTCCAGCCGGAGCTCGAGGCGCAGCCGCTCGAGGAGCGGGCCGAGCTCCAGCGCCGGCGTCTGCGGGACCTGCTCGCGCGCCTCGGCCATGACCCGGAGACGCCGCTGGCCGAGCTGCCGTTCACGCGCAAGGACGACCTGCGCGACGCGTACCCGTTCGGGCTCCTGCAGGTTCCGCTGGCCGAGACGATCCGTGTCCACGCGTCGTCCGGCACCCACGGACGGCCGACGATCGTCGCCTACACCCGCCACGACATCGAGATCTTCGCGGACGTGAACGCGCGGGCGATCGCCGCCGCCGGCGGTTGCCCCGACGACGTGCTGCACGTGGCCTACGGCTACGGGCTGTTCACCGGCGGCCTCGGACTGCATTACGGCGGCGAGCGGCTCGGGGCGACGGTCGTGCCCGCGTCGGGCGGCAACACCTCGCTGCAGCTCCGGCTGCTGGAGGATCTCGGCGCCTCCGGCCTCTGCTGCACGCCGAGCTTCGCGCTGCTGCTCGCCGAGCGGGCGGAGGGCCGCAGGATCCGGCTGCGCTACGGCGTCTTCGGCGCCGAGCCATGGTCGGAGTCCCTGCGCGCGAAGCTCGAGTCGGCCTGGAGCATCGACGCGTGCGACATCTACGGGCTCTCCGAGGTGATGGGGCCGGGCGTCGCCGCCGAGTGCCGTGAGGGAAAGGGCGCGATGCACGTCTTCGACGACCACTTCCTGCCGGAGGTCGTCGACCCCGAGACGGGCGAGCCGACCGAGGGGCTCGGCGAGCTCGTGCTGACGACGCTGACCAAGGAGGCTCTGCCGCTGCTGCGCTTCCGCACCGGCGACGTGACGCGCTTCGTTCCCGGCCCGTGTCCCTGCGGCCGCACGCACGCGCGGATCGCGAGATTGAGCGGCCGGACCGACGACATGCTCGTCGTGCGCGGCGTGAACGTCTTCCCGAGCGAGATCGAGGAGGTCGTGCTCGCGCATCCGGCGCTCAGGGGTCAGTACGCGATCGTCGTCGACCGGCGCAAGGCGCTCGCGGCGCTGGAGGTGCGTTGCGAGCTGCGCGAGCCGGGCGGGGCCGCGGCTGTCCGCGACGACGTGGCGAGGCAGCTGGACGAGCGGCTGCGCGTGCGCACCGAGGTGCGCGTGCTCGAGCCGGGTTCGCTGCCGCGACAGGAGGCGGGCAAGGCGCGGCGCGTGTGGGAGCGCGTCGACGACCGCGATCCGCTGGCGGATCGAGCGGTGTAGGGTCGGCGGGCCCGTGGCCCGCCCGGATGAGCAGGACATCCTGCACCGCTCGCTGCTCGGGGAGGCGGTCGACGCGCTCGAGGATGTCGCGGTCTTCGTCTGGGACGACACCGGTCACTATGTGGCTGTCAACCGGGAGGCGTGCAGGCTGACCGGGCTGACGCGGGACGAGCTGGTCGGGATGCCGGTCGGCGAGCTCTCGCCCGAGCAGGCGCAGCCGCTGATGAGACGCGTGCAGCACGCCCCGCTCGCGCGCGGGTCGTCGAGCTTCACGCGGCGAGACGGCGAGCGGGTCGAGCTGGAATGGGTGACGATCCACACGGCGATCGCGCGGCTGCCGTTCATGATCAGCATCTGCTGGCGGGCCGGCTCGGCGACCTGACGGCCGCCTGACCGTCGGTTACGCTCTCTTCGTGGCGACGATCTCGTTCGCGCGTGGCGTGCCCGCGCCGGAATGTCTGCCCGTCGAGGCGCTGGCCGACTGCGCGCGTGGCGCGCTGGAGCGCGACGGGCGCACGATCCTCTCGTACGGGCCGTCGCCAGGCTACGCGCCGCTGCGGGAGCTGCTCGCGGAGCAGCACGGGGTGGAGCCGGCCCGGATCCTGCTCACCAACGGCTCGCTGCAGGGCCTCGTCCTGCTCGCGCAGCTCACCGCGGTCGGGCGGCGGGTCCTCGTCGAGCAACCGACCTACGACCGTCCGCTGAAGATCCTGCGCGAGCTCGGGGCCGAGATCGTGCCGCTTCCCTGCGACGACGACGGCCTCGATCCGGACGCGCTCGAGCGCGAGCTGGAGGCCGGCGATCCACCCGCGTTCCTGTACCTGATCCCGACCTTCCAGAACCCGAGCGGCCGCACGCTGTCGCTCGAGCGGCGCCGGCGTGTCGTCGAGCTCGCGCGGAAGCACGACCTGCTCGTGCTCGAGGACGACCCGTACGGCCTCGTCCGCTTCGAGGGCGAGCCGCTGCCGTCCCTGTTCGAGCTTTCCGGCCGCGAGACCGCGTACAGCTCCTCCTTCTCGAAGACGATCAGTCCCGGGCTCCGCGTCGGCTGGTTCGTGCTGCCGACCGAGCTTGCGGCGCAGCTCGAGGCGGCGGCGACGTCGACCTACATCACGCCGGTGCTCCTCGGCCAGGCGACCGTGCACGAGTTCCTCAGCCGCGGCCTCTTCGAGCCGAACCTCGAGCGGGTGCGCGAGCTGCTGCGCGTGCGCCGCGACGCGATGCTGACGGCTCTCGCGCGCGAGCTGCCCGACGCGCAGCCGACGCGGCCGGCCGGCGGCTACTTCACCTGGCTCGAGCTGCACGGCGTCGACGCGGGCGAGCTGCTCCCGCGTGCCGAGGAGGCGGGCGTCACGTTCGTGAAGGGCGCCGACTTCGGCGGCGGGCCGGAGTCGCTGCGGCTCGCCTACAGCTTCGTCTCGCCGGACGAGATCGCGGCAGGCGTCGGCCGGCTCGCCGCGGCGCTGCCGGTCGCGGCGTAACAACAGCGCGAAGCACCGTCAGGTGCCTGACACCAGTCGGTTGGTGTCAGGCACCCAAGAGGTGTCTGACACCGATCAAGAAGGTGTCAGGCACCTGGCCGCGTTGACGCGCTGCCTTGTTACGCCGCCGCCGCGGCGGCGAGCGGGACGAGGCGGGGCTGGCGCGGCGGCTGCAGCGTGCGCGCCGCGGCGCGGAAGGTGGGACACGGGCGCTCCGGGGTCATGGCGCAGAGGCCGTGGCGGCGGAAGTAGCAGTCGTCGCAGGTGGGAGCGCTGGGGGTCATCGGGTCCTCTCGAACTGGCGGTAACGGTGGTTCGCGGTGCGGCATCCTACGACCGCCCAACCCGCCGAAAAAGGGCTTGTCTAGACGGAAAACGTGCACTTTCCGCCAACTTTTCGCCGGCTCGAACTGCCGATTTCTACGCCGTCGGCGGCAGTGTTGCCAGGGCGCGCAACGCCTGTCGAAAGTTCTCCACAGGGACGATCCGAAGACCGTGCGCGTACTTCCGCGCGTCCTTCGCGTTGTCCCCAGCGACGGGCACCAGGAAGGCGTCGACACCCGCCTCGTGGGCGCCGATCGTCTTCTGCTTGATGCCGCCGATGGCGCCGACGCTCCCGTCGGGGAAGATCTCGCCCGTCGCGGCGACCTTGTGCCCGTGCACGACGTTGCGGCCCAGCTTCTCCATCACCTCGAGCGCGAAGGCGAGCCCCGCCGACGGGCCGCCGACGTTGCCGGCGTCGATGCTCACCGGGATCGGCAGGTGGATGTCCACCGCGGGCTCGATCAGGATGCCGACGATCGCGCGCTTGCGGTCCTGCGGGTCCGCGGTGGTGCGGATGCGGAGCGAGAGCGTCCGTTTGCTGCGGTGCACCGTGAAGCGGACGAAGTCGCCGGGATGCAGCTTCTTCATCGCCGCGAAGACGCCCGTGGGCGACGTCACGCGCTTGCCGTCGACGGCGGTGATCACGTCGTCGGGCAGCAGCCGGCCGACGGCCGGCTCGCCGTCCCCGACCGCGTCGACGAGCACGCCTGTCTGGCGGATCGTCACCTTGCGCCCGAGCGCGCGCAGCGCGACCGCCGCGGCGACCTGCTGCGACCGCTGCATGTCCTGGGCGTCGATCGCCTGCCGCTCCTGGTCGTTCGTCCCCGGCGGGTTGACGGCGCTCGCCGGGTAGAGGTCGGCTCCCTCGTGCAGCCCGCCGAACAGGCGCTCGAGCCACGTCGCCTTCCGCACGACGACGTCGACGAAGTAGACGCCGCCATGCTTCGGGGTGCGCGGGTGCGGCACCGTCACGAGTGGGCCGACGGGATGCGCGCGGTCGGGCAGGAAGATGTACTCGTTCGAGGGGAAGACCGCGAGCGCGGCCGCGATCGCGAGCAGGAGCAGGCCGAGGAGGAGCAGCCGCCGCGCCGTCACGAAGCGCGCGACCTTCACAGCAGCCCGCGCGAGGCGCCGCCGTCGACCAGGACAGTCGTGCCGGTGACGTAGGCGGCGCGGGCGGAGGCGAGGAAGCAGACGACGTCGCCGAACTCCCGCGGCGTCCCCATCCGCCCCAGCGGGATCTGCGCCAGCTCCTCGGCCGGCGGGCCCGCCTCGCCGTACAGCTCCGTCATCCGCGGCGTGTCGATGCGGCCCGGTGCGACGCAGTTCACGGTGATGCCCTGCGGCCCGAGCTCGCGCGCCAGCGTCTTGGCGTAGCCGACGACGCCCGGGCGGATCGTGTTCGACAGGGCGAGGTGGCTCGTCGGCTCCTTCGCCGCGATCGACGTGATGCAGACGATCCGCCCGGCCGGGCTGCGCTCGAGGTGCGGCAGGCACAGCCGGACGAGGCGGACGAGCGGCTGCAGCAGCAGCTCGAAGGCGGATTCCAGCGCGTCGTCGTCGATCGCGGTCGCGGTTCCCGCCGGGGGTCCGCCGGAGTTCCAGACGAGGATGTCGACGCCGCCGAAGGCCTGAACGGTCCGCTCGACCGCCCGCTCGAGGTCGCTCCCGTTGGTCACGTCTGCCCGTACGGCCAGCGCGCCGATCCGGTTCGCCTGCCGGTCGAGCTCCTCCCGCCGGCGCGCGACCATCGTCACGTTCGCGCCCTCTTCCGCGAGCGCCTCGGCGGCCGCGAGCCCGAGCCCGGACGACGCCCCGCAGACGATCGCCGTCCTGCCGCCCAGACCGAGATCCATCGCGGCGGGACGGTAGCGGACGCCCGAAACTGTTTGGCGTCGGAGTCGCCAAACAGTTTCCAGTCTTTCGCGCGGGCAGCTCCGCGACTGTTACGCGCCTGAGTCGCGATGGAGCGTGAGTGCCAGGCTGGGAACGACGAACGACAGGAGAAAGACCGGCAGGATGCTCTTCCCGGTGCACCGGAAAGCGACGGTTTCGCTCTCGGCGGCGTCGAAGGTCCTGGTTCGGCTCGAGCTTCGGCCGCTGCGGACCTGCAAGGTGTGACGTCCGGGCTCGATCGAGGTCTCGAACGTGTCGTTCATCTGCACCGACCCGGCACGCTCGCGGTCGAGCACGACGTCGTACGTGCCGCGACGGACCTCGACTCCGATTGCCTTGTGGGTCAGCCTCAGCGTTGCGGACATCGGTGATCTGCTCCCTCTCACGGACACAAGTGGTGTCTGACACCGACGGTGTCAGACACCGTTCCAGTCGGTTGCGCGAGTGTCGTTACGCCGGAAGCTCTACGTCGTGAGGACGCCCACCACGTCGCGGACCGCGTCGGCCGACTTCGCCAGCGCCGCCCGCTCGGATTCGTCGAGGTCGACCTCCAACACCTGCTCGAGGCCGCCGGCGCCGAGGCGCGCGGGCACGCCCATGTAGAGGCCGTCGATCCCGTACTCGCCCTCGAGGTACGCGGTGCAGGGCAGCACGCGGCGCTCGTCGAGCATCACGGCGTCGACCATCTGCGCCGCCGCGGCGCCCGGCGCGTACCAGGCGGAGGTGCCGAGGAGGTTCACCACCTCGCCGCCGCCCTTCGCGGTCCGCTGCACGAGCTCGCCGATCCGCTCCTCCGGGACGAGCTTGCGCACCGGCACGCCGCCGACCGTGGTCGCGGAGATCACCGAGACCATCTGGTCGCCGTGGCCGCCGAGGACGACGGCGCTCACGTCCTTCACAGACGAGCCGGTCTCCCAGGCCAGGAAGGTCTTGAGGCGGGCCGTGTCGAGAATGCCTGCCTGTCCGAACACGCGCTGCTTCGGCAACCCGGAGACGTTCTTCGCCACGTGGCACATCGCGTCGAGCGGGTTCGAGACGACGATCAGGATCGCGTCCGGGCTCGCCGCGACCACCTGCTCGGTCACGTCCTTGACGATCTTCTCGTTCGTGGAGACGAGGTCGTCACGGCTCATCCCCGGCGAGCGGGGGAGGCCGGCCGTGATCACCACGACGGTCGAGCCGGCGGTCTCCTCGTAGCCGTTCGAGCCGACGACGTTCGGCTCGTAGCCGAGCACCGCACCCATCTGGTTGATGTCGAGCGCCTTGCCCTGCGGAAGGCCCTCCTTGATGTCGACGAGCACGACGTCGGCGTAGTCGCGCTGCGCGAGCACCTGCGCGCAGGTCGCGCCGACGTTCCCCGCCCCGACGACGGTGACCTTCCTTCTCTCGCTCATGTGGCTCCTCTCAGCTCAGCTTCTCGATGATCGCGTCGGCGACCTCGCTCGTCCCGACCGCGGTCGGGTCGTCGCGCGTCGGCTTCATGTCGTACGTGAGGCGCTCGCCCTCGCGGATCACGTCGGCGATCGCCCGCTCCACGCGGTCTGCCGCCTCCGTCTCGCGGAGGTGCCGGAGCATCAGCACGCTCGACAGCAGCTCCGCGATCGGGTTGACCTTGTTCTGCCCGGCGTACTTCGGCGCCGATCCGTGCGTCGGCTCGAAGACCGCGACCTCGTCGCCGTGGTTCGCGCCGGGCGCCATGCCGAGTCCGCCGATCATCCCGGCGCACAGGTCGGAGAGGACGTCGCCGTAGAGGTTCGGCAGGACGAGCACGTCGTACTCCTCCGGCCGCTGCACGAGCTGCATGCACATGTTGTCGACGATGCGGTCGTTGAAGGCGATGTCCTCGTTCTCGGCGGCGACCTCGCGCGCGACGCGCAGCCAGAGCCCGTCCGAGAACTTCATGATGTTCGCCTTGTGCACGGCCGTGATCTGGCGGCGGCCGTTGCGCCTCGCCCAGTCGAACGCGAACTCGAAGATCCGCCGCGTGCCGGTGACGGAGATCGGCTTGATCGAGATGCCGGCGTCACGCCAACGCAGCCGGCCGCCCTTCGACTCGATCCAGCCGAGCAGCTCCTCCGCGTCCTGCGTGCCCTCCTCGTACTCGATGCCCGCGTACAGGTCCTCCGTGTTCTCGCGCAC
>Ga0070739_10001397_pt1 | contig 36767 bp, 32 predicted proteins | sample Coa_R1_7_FD_66445 | JGI IMG/M metagenome (GOLD analysis project Ga0070739, IMG submission 66445) | Surface soil microbial communities from Centralia Pennsylvania, which are recovering from an underground coalmine fire - Coalmine... | ecosystem: Environmental > Terrestrial > Soil > Unclassified ...
AGCAAGGATTATGAGTTCGATCCCGAAAGCAGCCAGGCGATGTTGCGATGGGCATCGCTCAGGCGCATGGTGCGCCATCTGACCAAGCCTGATACCTAATTTTCGGACAGGCTCTTAGAGTATAGATTCCAATCGTAAAAAAATACAGGCGCGGGGCCATTCCTAATAAATTCACAAACTTTATTGCCAGAACCATACGGCAGGGTCTCAGGCGCAGCGTACCGGGGCGCGGTTCTCCGGGGTTTTCTCCTCCAGATAGGGCATGCGGCTCATGGTCAGATACAGGTCCTCCCATTCGGGCAGGAATGCGATCAAGCCGAGCGATTCGAGATAGGCATGATCGATGGGAGGCGCAACCCCGATCAAGCTTTCCGGCGCAGCCGCCATCTCCAGGCAGTTGGCGACATGGACGGCCGTCAGCGGGCCGAACTCCTGCCGGCCACTGTCCGCCGGGCGATGATGGAAGGCCAGCGCCTCGATGATCGAATCGGGCAGCCCCCACAGGCCCATCAGGTAAGCGCCGACTTCAGCATGCGTGACCCCCAGGAGCGACCTTTCCGCGGCGGCCAGGGTGATTCTTTCCTGACCGGCCTCTGCCTGGACCTTCCGATAAGCCGGTCCGAGATTGGCGGCGAGAACCAGTTGGCCCACGTCGTGCAGCAGTCCGGCCGTGAAGGCGTCGTCGATCTGATGGCGGTCTTTTGTCTGTGCGATAGAGATCTTTTTGGCCAGCCTGCCGACCGCCAGACTGTGACGCCAGAGCGACTCCAGGAAGCGAGGATCGGTTTGCGCTTTCTGGTCCCATTGCGAGAAGACGTGGAAGGAGAGCACAAGCGCGCGGATCGTGTCCAGACCCAGCAAGATGACGGCCTGGGCGGGATTTGAGACCCTGCGGGGCAGTCCGAAAAAGGCGGAGTTGACCAATTGCAGGATCTTCGCCGTCATCGCCACATCCTTGCCGATGATGTCCCCGACGGCGCGGATGGAGGCGTCCGGCAACTGGATCGTCTGGAGCATCTCCGTGTAGAGAGACGGCAGGATAGGCAGCGTGTCCATACGAGTGACGAGTTTTTGGAGGGGCGGATTGGCCATCAGATCGCGCAGGGCGCACGCCCGCGCGATGGTGGACTTGAGGGTGTCGGCATCACAGGGCTTGGAGAGAAACTGGTGGGTCGGCCCCACGCTGCGCAGCAGGTCCTCCTGAGCCGCATGTCCGGAGAGCATGATGCGCACCATGTGCGGGTGGCGCTTCATCACTTCGGTCAGCAGCTCCACCCCGTTCATGCCCGGCATACGCATGTCGGTCACAATGACGTGAAAGTATTCTCGCCGCAGCAGATCCAGCGCCGCGTGGCCGCCGTTCACGAACTGCATCTCCCACTCATGACGCAGGACGTGGAGCATGCGCTGCAGCCCCTGGAGAACATTGACTTCATCATCGACAAACAGAATCCGTTTTTTGCTCATGCGTTTTCGTGCTCACGGGCGGCCGTGAAAGGAGTCATTCGAAATTCTAAAATAGGGAATCGTCCTATTGCGAAATTATCATCGGCGGATAGGGCGCGAGAGAGTATCAGGGATTCTCCGTAATTTGCGGCTTGAAATTACAGGAAATCCCGTATGGGGGAAGCGTGCTGCCGCGCCAATAATGGGAGCGTAGACAAGCCGTGCCACCCATCCCGGCTCTTCAAGCGGAAGGGGGCTTGCCAGACACTACCTCTTGCAAAGCCATTCGCGGTATGGGAGGGCCACGCCTCGAGTCAGGAGGCGATCCAGGGTGATAAAGTTGCTAAACGAAGACCAGACGTGGAACCTGGAATTGACGATGGAGGAGGCGCTTGGCCTGCTGAATCTGTTGCTATTGAGCCCCGAAGAATGGACGGTGGCGCAGGGATCCGCCGTGCAGAAGCTAAGCGAGTTCTGCCGGCAGAGCTTGCGGGAAACCGAGCGAGAATCGATTTGCCTTTGAGCGCGCTGCGTTTTCGGGCCGGATTTCACGCCCCCCGCTTTCCTCATTGAAGGAAAGTGGGCGTATGTACCGGGCCTGGGAACGGTCCGACCGGCGGGCCGTCCGCCAGCCGAGCGAGTGGGCGCTTGCGCCTGGCTCGCGAAGAACTGCCCTGGTGGGCGGCATTTCCGCCGGAACGATTGCAAAGAAAAACCCTCCTGCCGGGCAAACCGGCAGGAGGATTTGTTCGTGTAAAGCCTTCCTGTACGGGAGGCTGTTTGCGATCGGAGCGATCAGTGGCTGTTGCGCACCTGCTGCGTGGCCTCTGCCGTCGTCATGCCGCCGAGCCGGTCCCGCATGAATTCGAGCGCCTTCTCCAACTGCAGGTCGTCTTTCGTATCCGTGGGTCCCTGCCATTTCGGCGACTGCTTGACTTCGATATTCGGCAGCACGCCGCCGGTGTTGGGGATCTTGTTCCCTTCCTCGTCTTCCTGGAAGTTCAGATCGTAATGCGAGGGCGGGAAGTAGAGCGCCGTCGTCAGGCGCAGCGCGGAATCGTCGTCCAGCGGGAAGAGCGTCTGCACCTTGCCTTTGCCGAAGGTGCGCGCGCCGATCAGGGTACCCACGCCGTAGTCTTTGATGGCGGCCGAGACGATCTCGGAGGCGGAGGCGCTATTCTCATCGACGAGCACGACGAGCGGGACGCGCTTGTAGGCATCGTCCTCTTCCCGCAGCGTCTTGGGCTGCTCTTTGTTCGGCCCCTCATGGATGTAGACGACCACGTTCTTGAGGTCCGGGCGCTCGTCCTGCGGGATGAAGACGCTGGCAACGTCGATCGCCACGTCGAGCAGGCCGCCGGGGTTGCCGCGCAGGTCGAAGATCAGGCCGCGCATTCCCTTGCTGTTGAGGTCGGTGAAGGCATGGTTCATCTGATCGATGCTCTTCTCGTTGAACTCCTTGAGCGCGAGATAGCCGATCTTATGCTCCGGGTCGATCATGGAGTATTTGACTACCGGCGGCTCGACCCGCGCGCGGGTGATGGCGAACTCCAGGGTCTGCTTGCCGCGCAGGATGCCCAGATGGACCACGGTGCCGTGCTTGCCTTTGATCATGTTGACCACGTCGTCGATGTCTTTTCCGATGACCGGCTTGCCATCGACACGGGTGATGATGTCCCCGGACTTGATGCCCACCTTCTCTGCCGGCCCGCCCTCGATGGGCTCTTCGACCTTGACCGGGCTGGTGGGGGAGAACCCCTGCTGCAGCATGGCGCCGATACCTTCGTAGTCGCCTTTGGTCATGGCCTGCATCTGCATCCACTGCGAGGGATCGAGGAAGCTGGTGAACTGGTCGTGCAGGCTGCCCAGCATGCCGCGGATCGCCTCATAGGTCAACTGCCGGGTCTTTTTGGTATCGACATTCGCGCCATAGTAGTTGTCTTTGAGCAGGGCCAGCGCCGCTTTATAGTTGGCAACCGGGTCTGCCGCCTGATCGGACGCATCGCCGCCGGAGGTGTAGGCATCGCCCTGATTCTGCCCCAGCGCGCCCGCACGGAGGAGAGGCAGAGACACGGTGTAGCGGGTGTGATGGCTGCGGTCCGGCCAGATGTCGTTGCTGGCGTAGCCGACGATCACGGAGGTGGAGATCAGCGCGATGATGGCGGGGGCGATGCTCATGCGCGACCAGAAGGAAGCTTTCGATGGCGTGACTTTCATAGTGGCTTTCCGGTTCTTAGGAGTTGAGCGCGGCCAGCGCGCGGTCGAGCGCCGGATCGCTTCCGGCGGCGCCGGTCGTTGCGGCGGCGATGTCCGGCTGGATGCCTTTGCTGAGATCCACTCCCTCGGCAGTGAGCAGATGGGCGTTGGTCATCTCGATGCCGCCGCCGTTATTCAAGACAGTGAACAACTGCAACACATCATCGCCGAAGGTATGCGTGCCGATGACTTTGGCCTTGCCGGCGTCATGAAGCGCCGCCGCGACCATCTCGGACAGGTTGGCCGTGCCCTGATCGACCAGCACCACCAGCGGCACGTGGATGCGATTGGCGGACGGCGAGACCGTCAAGGGCTCTTTGACGGTGGGCTTGCGCTGAAGGGTCGCCACGTCGCCGCCGGGAGTGAGCAGGGCGATCAACTGGCGCGCGGCGGCATAGCCATCGACGCCGGTTTTGGAGTCGGCGCGCACGCCGCCGGGGTTGTCCCGCAGATCGACGACGAGGCCCCGGATATCGGTGGCCTGCTTGCCAATCGCGTCCTGAAACTCGCGAGCCGCCTTTGGATTGAACTGGCGCACGCGCAGGTAGCCGATGTGGTTTCCGAGGACCCGATAGGCGACCGGATCGACGTCGGTGATGGCGGTGGTCAATTCGGCCTTGATCGGGGCGGGCTGTCCGGGGCGCTCGGCGGTGATCTTGAGCGACTTGCCTTCCCCGACGACGAGCTGGTTCAGCGCCTTCGAGAGCGTGATACCCTGCCGGAACTTATCGTTGATCTTTTCCATCTCCGCGGTTTTTTCCGCGTCGGTCCTGGGTGATGGCTCGTTGCTGATCCGCTCGTAATCGACCATGAGCGAGTAGTCGATGACCCAATGACCATTGATATCGACGATACGGTCGCCGGACTGCAGGCCGGCCTTCTCTGCCGGGCTGCCGGGCATGACGTCGACAAGGACCAGATCGTGATAGTCGATCCCGTTTTTCTTGCTGGGGACGATATCCACGACCGCGCCGATACCGTGGAAGCGGCCGTTAAGCGCGTCCTCGCGGGCGCGTCGCAGGCCTGGCTCCAGGTAGCTCGTTTTGGGGTCATCCAGGGAGGCGAGCATGCGGGCGAGCGCGCCGTTGGTCAGGCGGCCGGTATCGTCGCCGCCGCCCAGGACGAACTCATGCTCGACGTGATCCAGGACGTTCTCATAGATATCTGAGGGCGGCACGTTCGTATCGGCGTTCTGATCTTCCTCGCCGCTGTCGCCTGCGCCATTGCTGGCGACGGAGAGCAGGCCGGCGAGCGGGCGCGAGCGCGCATGGCGTCCAAGATGTGTGTCCGCTCCGAGAGTACGGCCCCAGACGAAGCCTCCGTATATGGCAGCGATCACGAGCGCCAGAGCGAACGGTCGCAGAAGAGACTTGATCACGATTTTCCTCCGAAATTCCCATACAATCCCACTGCCGGGGCGCAGCCGGCAAGTTGCGCGCCTACACTGAGATTATCGGCAGAGATGGTGCATTATACCAAAGCCGCTTCTCAGTGTCAAACCGAAGTGTACGACTGGATGCATTCCCCTGGTTTATTATACGTGTTAACCGGCGCTTCTGCATCCGTTTTTATGGAAGGGGCTTGCCGTGTGTCTCCGGGGCGAGCGCGAGGCCGAGCAAGCCGAAACCGTAGACGCAGGCGATAATGCCGGCGGCGGCGCGCAGGCCGGCGGTTTCGTCTATTGGACTGGCGTAAGCGCGCGCCAGGTTCCCTAACATAAAGGGCGCGAAGGCGGCGAGCAGCCGGGCGCCGTTGTAGCAGAGTCCGATTCCCGTGGCGCGCAGGCGGGTGGGGAAGAGCTCGGGAAAGTAGATGGCATAGGCCGAGAAGGGCGCCAGGCAGCAGAATCCGAGCGGCACGGCCAGCAGATAGGCGGACAGGAGGGAATGCAGACCCCAGAAGGTGGCCTGCACCGCCGCGAAGGCCAGCACGAAGAAGAGGAGCAGAGCCGGGCGACGGCCCACGCGCTGGGTGAGGAGCGCATAGGCGAACATGCCGCCGAAAGCGCCCACCTGCTGCACCAGGGAGACTTTGCTGCGGTAGGCCTGCAGGATGGCGCCGATGGCGGCAGCCCGATGGCCGGGAGGCAGGGAGAGAATTTCCGGGGAACGGGTGACGATGGGCTTGAGGGCCGATCCGACCAGATCGGGCAGGAAGAAGGCCACGCCCCAGACGCCGCCGATGCCGGCCAGCGCCAGCAGGACCCCGGCCAGCGTGTTTCGGCGGAGAGTCGGGTCGCCGAACAGCTCCCGAAGGTCGCCCAGCTTCTGGTTCGCGCCTTCCTGCGCGGCGGAGCGCTGCGCCTGCCGCCATCGCTCCGGCTCCCGCACGGTGCGGCGTATCCAGAGGACCAGCAGCGCCGGCAGGATGCCTACGGCATAGGCCCAGCGCCAACTGACCGCGCTCAGGGCCAGCGTCACCAGGGAGGCGATAATGTTGCCGATGGCGGAGGCGGCCTGGATGGTCCCCAGAGCCATCGGACGGGAGCGTTCCGGCCACACTTCGGCCACCAGGGCGGTACCGGCGGCGAACTCGCCGCCCACGCCCAGGGCGGTCAGGAACCGGCACAGCGCGTACTGCCAGGGCGTCTGCGCCAGGCCGTTCAGCCCGGTAAAGAGCGCGTAGATGCAGATGGTGAGCGCCATCGTGCGCACCCGGCCGAGGCGGTCGCCCAGGATGCCGAAGACGAAGCCGCCGGCTGCCCATCCGATCAGGAAGATGGCTGTGACCCAGGCACCCCACTGCTTGGCGGTCTGATCCAATAGGGCCGGGGCGACATGGCCCCGCAGCAGATCGGTGACCGAGATCTGGCGCACCACATTGAAGAGGTGCTGGTCCATGGTATCGAACATCCAGCCCAGCGCGGCGACGGCCAGCACCAGCCAGGCGTAGCGAGGGATGTCCTGATACCAGCGGCGTGTCTCCTGCGCGTCCTGAGCGCGGACGACGGCCGCTTCGGCGGTCTCGACGGCGGGCGGGAGGCTGGGGTCGGTCATTTCTTGGCGCGGGCCTGCCGCACTTCGCGCGCATAGCTGCGCTTGGCGACGCGGGAAAGCAGGTCCGGCGACAGCGCATTGAGCACGAAGACGGCGCGAATGCCGGGAAAGGGCAGGATTTCGGGTTTCGGACGCCGGGCGGCGGCACAGCGCAGGATGCTCTGGGCGACCATCTCCGGGGTCAGCACGACGCCGGACGGCTGGCTGCGCTCGCCGCGCATGTTGTCGAAGAAGCGGGTCCGCACGGAGATAGGCAGGATCTCGGTGACGGCGATGCCATAGACGGCGGCTTCGATGCGCAGCGCCTGGGTATAGGCGTGGACGGCGCCCTTGGTGGCGGAGTAGGCGCTGATGGTCGGTCCGCCGAAGCGGGCCGCCGCCGAGGAGACGTTGATAATGTGGCCGCGCCCGCGCGGCGCCATCGCGGCGAGCGCCTGCTTGCAGAGGGAGGCCAGCGCGAAGAAGTTGACCTCGAAGAGGAAGCGCATCTCCTGGAGGGAGGTGTCCAGGATTTCGGCGCCCATGCCGACGCCCGCATTGTTGACCAGAATATCCAGTGGCCCGATCTGCTTCTCCACGCGGGCGATCAGACCCTCGACCTGCTCCGGGCAGGCAAGGTCCACGACGAAGGCCGCCGCCTTCCCGCCCTGATTCCGAATCGATTTCGCGACCTCTTCTAGCTCCTCTTTCCGCTCGGAGACGATGGCGACGCTCGCCCCGGCGGCGGCGAAGGTGCGGGCGGCGACCTCGCCGATGCCGGAAGAGGCTCCGGTGATCAGCACGCGGCGGCCCTTCAAAGGCTTCTTCACGCTCGGTTTCCTCCTGTCTCCAGTCGCCACGTCACGGTCTGGCCGGGCGGCAGAAGACCTTCCTCTGCGGGCGCCCGCTCCTCCTCCGAGAGCACGCGGACCGGCTCCCTAAGAAGCAGATGCTCCGAGAGTTTGAGTACCGGCCGGACCGGCGAAGTTCCATAATTGACGGCGCTGAAGAGAAGCGCCTGCCCGTCTTCACTTTGACGGAGCGTGGTAGGAAAGAGCGCTTCCGGCTCGGTGCGGAAAAAGGCGTGAGATTTGGGCAGCGGGCCGGCGTGCAAGCCCGTCTGTACGGCGCGTAGGGGCGCTTTGGAACTCTCCTCGTCCTGCCGGGCACGCACGCCGGCCCACTCGCCTTCGGCCTCAAGCCGGCATTCGGCGGGGAGAACGACGGGCGGGAAGACGACCGGCGCCTCCGGCGTGAGGAAAAAGGTCTGGTAGCCGAAGGCCGGGACAGCGGCGGGAAAACGCACGTGCCACCGCGCGACCACCGGGCCGGCAGGATCGTGCTGCGGCATCACGGAGCAGGGAGCGGCATCGGCCTGCGCGCCGCGAACGGCGACCTTTCCTTCGGGCGGCGCACTCTCCGCCGGTAGGGAGACGACGATCTCGACCTCTTCCGTGCGCGGCCAGGCGAGCGGATTGAAGACGATCAGGGCGCAGAGCGGATCGGGCGCAAGGGGCTTGACGGGCTTCGTCGGGTCGGTGGTCGAGGGGGAGAGAGGAACCGTGGTGTCGATCTGCCCGGCAATCGCGGCCAGGCTCTCCTGCACGATCTGCTCGCAAATCTCCAGGGCTGCGGTGGGGGTAGTATGCAGCAGGCGTTGCCGGAGCACGTCCAGAGCGGCTGTAGGGTACGGCCTGCCGAGCCGCCAGGCGATGGCGGCATAAGGCTCTGCATAACGCTCCAGCAGTATCTCGCCGGCAGGCACAGCGGGCGGGGGCATAGACGGGCCATTCTCCTTGCGTTCACTTGGGGCACCGCCTGTTTCGGCATTCGCTAGCCAAGTTCCTGCCCGATTCGTCGTCCGGTCAGGATCGCGTCGTTCCTGGCGGTCGCCCCTCTATTGAGAGCAGGAGCGGTAGCGGAGCCTTTGCCAGGCATGAGAAAAATGAGAGAAAATGGGAGGTTTTTGAGGGGTTGCTTTTCGTGTTGTTATTTATAGAAATTTAAGATAGGTGTTTGGCATCTGCCCGTCTACCGTTACGATAACACGCTGTGCAGCAAACGTCAAGGAATTTTTTAGCCGGGCAATGAATTACCCGTCTGGGGGTCCTTCGGACAACCGTCCTGCGGACGGAAAAGCTTTAGATGTTCCTGGCGGCTTTGGATTTGGAGCAGGAAGCAAAGGAACAGGCACGGACAATTCTCGGACAACTGAGCAGCCCGGTTGCTGGCGAGCGCGAGGCGGCAGTACAGGCCCTTCAGAACGGTCCTGCGATCCTCTATAGCATGGATGCCCTACAGGAGCAGCCTCAGCAGATGGCGTCCTGGCAGAAGCGGTGGGCCTGGACATTCCGCAGCATATCGATAGCCATCTCTACCATCCTCTTCCTTGTCTATTGATTCACGCTTCGCGATCGAATCAGTATGGATTCAGGCCTGGTGACGTGTTTGGTCTTCTTTGTGCCGGCTCTTATTATGGAACTCATCGCCAGGGCTTACTTCGATACCAAGATCGAAGATGCCGGGCTATAGAGGCCGTCCGATAGACCGACGACAACGGTTTGCGTTTCCGTACGCGTAAAGAGGCAGAGCGCTTGATGAGATGATCCAGCTGGCCTTATCTTAACGAAACGTAGTTGCAAGCGCGTTCGTAGTTAAGGTGTTACGAGCGGGAGTTTTCGCCCGTTCGTGGGATCGAGAGGAGGGACTGTGCCGTGAAAAGTCTGCTTATGCTGATTATCGCGATCATCGCTATCGTGGTGGTCTGGAACCTCGTCATGCACCTGGTAGGGTTCGTGCTGGCGCTCGCTATCAAGCTCGCCCTGATCGCCGCGCTCTGTTATATCGTGTACCTGATCTTCAAGTCGCTTACCACCGCGAAGGAGCGAGCGTAACTTTTCTTGCTGTCGCGCCTTCCGGAAAAAATGTCCGGAGGACACCCGGCGCGTAAGCGCCTCACAGCGAAGGACTTTAGTCCATCGTGCTTTTCAGCGAATGAGGAGGACGGGAGCGGCGACGCTTTCGGCCTCTTCCTCCGGGACCAGGATGGGGACGGTCGGCACGTTATTGAGCGCCGCGCTGTAGGCCAGGTCGTCCCCAAAGCCGCTGTCGGCCAGCTTGAGCGCGTGCCGGCACTCCATCCAACTGCGCAGCAGGTTCGGCTCGGATTGCCAGAGCCGCCGCGCCGCCACGGCGGAGTCGGCCTGCTCCGGCATCTCCCAGGCGCCTGCCTGGGCCGTGATCGCCTCCACTAATATCCCCGCCACCGTAGCGTCTTCCAGCGTAAATTCCGTTTCCGTACCCGCGCAGACAATGACAATATCCGATTCGGTTTCGCGGGCCGCATTCCAGGCCGCCTGCGCGACCGTCCTGCGGTTGACCGCCGCGCCGATCAGCACGCGTCGGGCGCCGGAAACGGCGGCCAGCGCCTTCGTGCCGTTGGTGGTGGAGAGGATGGCCGGCTTGCCGGTGAGGTCCAGGGAGGCGAACTCGACCGGCGAGTTGCCGTAGTCGAAGTCGGGGACCTTCAGGCCGCCAGTCTCGCCGCAGAGCAGATAGCCGCGCTCGCGGGCGAAGCGGCGCGCGGTCTCGTGGGAGGCGGCGACATAGACGCGCGGGCAGCCGCGCGCAAAAAGCGTCGCGATGACGGTCGTCGCCCGCAGCACATCCACGACGACGCAGACGGCCTCCGACACATCCCCGGCGAATTCCGGCAGAAACGCGACCCGGATTTGCATGGCACTGGCCTCGCTACGCTCGGCAGGGAAAAGATGGAAGGGAAAAGGGAAAAGTAAAAGACCGCTTCCGCTTCCTTCTTTTCCCTGTTGTTAGGTGGCCGGGGAGGGCGCTTGCGTTTCGCGCGGAGAGCCGGAGCGTTCCAGCCGTTTCATCTCTCGGCGGAAGGCGTCTGCATTGGCCGGCTGCCAGACCCAGATCCGGACGGTCTTGATGTCGCCCCGACTGGCTGCGATAGCTGAGAGCATGAGCTGGGCGGTGATGTCGGCGGTCGCCTTGCGCTGCTCCGGCGTGATCCAGGAAGGATGCGTCAGCAGGTTCTCGGTCATGTCGGGAAAGACGACCGAGCGGACCCCGCGCTCCTGGAGAAGCTGCATGGCCCGCCGGACTGCCTGCCCGATCAGTTGAGGGCTGGTCCGCTTGACCTGGTCGAAGATGACGGCCAGCGCCGTGAACTTAAACCGGTAGCGCGCCCCGGTGCCCACGAACGCCTCGCCGGGCGGCAGCGGCGCGACCGCGTTGGCCTCGTACTGGATCAGATCGGCCCCATAGTCGCGGGCGATCTTGGCGACGCCGAACACCATCTTCAGATCGGGCGCGACCGGCACGATGATCGCGTCGGAGCGCATGAAGTGGGGGAACTTGCGCTCGGCTACCCACAGCTCGACGGTCAAATCCGCTGTCTTGACCGTCTCCACCGGCTTGATGAAGGGAAACATACGCGTCGAAGCATCCTCCCGAACGGTTCAACTGAGAAGGGGAACGATTTCAGTACGCAAAATTATAGCATATCTCCCGAAAAGCCTGAAGGAGCCGAACGAACATCGTGAGACATACAGCCAAAACGGCCGAGCTTTGCTCTTTATTGGCCGCGCAGAGTGGTGTGGAAAATGCCATTCACTGCGCCACCGTGCTCTCGGCCCATGCGCCCTACTACTATTCGGTCAGCGGGCCGTTGGAGATCGAGGAGACGCGCGAGACTTATCGGCGCCGGGCGGCGGCTTTGCACGATGGCATCGAGGGACTGGAGACGCTTGCGGCGGCCCTGGACAGGGCGCGCGAGGAGAAGGTGAGCGTCCACTGGATCGTGGCGGAAACGGAATGGTTTCTGGCCGTCACCGATTCGGAGACGGCGTCCCTGCTAGGGATCGTCCACGGAGTTTCCGAGCAGGTATACGCGCAGTATCGGCGCTATGTCGATCTGGCGGAGCCGGGAGATAAGCTGCACGACGAGCTGATGGGCGCCTTCGCGCATGAATCGGAAGCCTGGGCGAACGAGCGTATCGAGCGGGTCGAGACACAACTGCAATTTCACCGGTTTCCGGCTCCGCGGCTGCGCGTGGAAATTCTCTGGGTCGATATGATGACCGCCTTCACGGCACCCGGCCGCTACATCTATATCAGCCGGGAGCTGCTGCAGTGTCTGGCCACTGATGACGCCGCCGCATTCGTGATCGCTCATGAAATCGCGCATCACGACCTCGGCCATATCGATCCCTTCACCGGCCAGATGAAGGCGCTGGCGCATCTTCCCGGCGGCCTGCTGATCGCCTCGCTGATCTGGCTGATCGAAGAACGCCTGCACAGCCCAGAAAGGGAGATGAAAGCGGATGCCGCCGCCCTGGACCTGTGTTTGCGGGCCGGATACGAGAGCCGAAAATGCCTGGCGGTGTTCGACGTCCTGGAAGCTCATGCGCTAGATATGGGTGATATCGACATCGTCTACGGCCCGCCTGGCGTCGAAGAGGCCTCCGAGCAGGGCATCCACAACTGGCTGACACAGTACCGGCAATGGCGCTGGCAGCGTGGGCGCGGGTATCTTTCTATCCGGGATCGCAAGGAGGCGCTGGAGGCCCGGCTGGCAAGTCCATCAGGCTGAAATTCCGACAGGCATCCATATCAGGCTTGTTTCGGCTCGAAGCGCAGGCGGATTCTCTCTCCATCAGGAGTAGGCGAGCAGATCACCCGCACCTCATAATCCTTGTTCTCTACGCGATGATGGAGGGGAAAAGAACCTTCCTGCAGTCTATTCCGCTCATCGACATCCAGGGTCATGCACATGTCCTTGTAGCGGGCCGCTATGGGCTCTTGGAGAGATCTGGGCAGGCGTACGACCTCCTCGGGCGTGCCAGCGTCTAGGAAGCGGACGCTAACCCCCTCGCCGTCCGGCACGAAAGTGACTTCCTGGGATTGCCGAAGGAGCGCCCAGCTCATGATCGCTCGCGTGACTTCGAAAATGGGATGGGGGTCGCGGTAGCGCGCATTCGGATGGAATTGACGGATTTCCCGCTCGCGTGGGTCGCCTGCGGCGAATTCGGCAAGCGCTTTGGCGATATTTTCGTTGACACGCGCCAGAAACTCCGAATCTTTGGAGGGGCGCGCTTCCTGCAGGCTGTCTTTTACCATAGCGAGCATCCTTTCTTTCAGGTGGCTTCGGGAGGCGTGTAAGCGGCTTTTGACGGTAGTCACCGGGATTTCCAGGAAGGCCGCGATCTCTCGATGCGAATAGGCGCCCATGTAGAACAGGAGGATCACCTCGCGCTCGTTGGCGGGCAGCGATGCGATCACTTCCCAAACCTCCGCCGCCATCGCCTGCTGCTGCGCGACCTCGGCAGGGTCCGGAACCGGTGCGACCAGCCGTTCCGCGATCTCCAGGGGCACCAGGCGCACCTGCTTGCCACGCGTACGCCGGTCGCAGTGCTTAAATACGATCCGACGAAACCAGCCGACGAACGCCTCCGGCGCACGCAGGGCCGTTAGGTCCCGGTAGGCTTCGACAAAGGCGTCTTGAGCGGCATCCTGGGCCAGATGGAAATCGCCTAGCAGCGACAGGGCGTAGCTCACGGCCATGTCTTGTAGCTGCCGGACGATCTCATTGTAAGCCTCCCAGTCGCCATTTTGGGCGCGGACGACCTGTGTGAATAATCCCTGTCTATCCATATGCGAAGCACCTTGATTCGCCTCTTATACTATGGCCCGATTTCGCGACGAAAGGTTGGCGATGTAGGTGGCGCAACGGGGAAGACGTTCTCGACGTAGAAGGCATATGCGCGCTCGCAGGTCTCCTTGCTTTGCGCTTTAGGAGCGCGGGTGGCACGGCTTTTGGAAGAGGGAAGAGAGAAGAGGAAGGCTGTAGATGGCTGTGCTGGCAACTGTCGTGGGAGCGCTTTTGCTCCTGATCGTGCTCTGGGACGCTTTCGAGACTGTAGTGCTGCCGCGCACGGTGACACGGCGGCTGCGTCTGGCCCGGCTTTTCTATTTCTATCTGGGTAAGTTTTGGAAGCTCGTCGTACGACCGCTTGCCGGCGGACGCTGGGAAGCCTTTTTGGGGGCGTTTGGACCGCTGTCGCTCATTCTGCTTCTGATCTTCTGGGCGCTCTGCCTGATCCTCAGCTTCGCCCTCATTCAGTGGGGAATCGGCGCTCCGCTGATAGCGCCGGAGCCACATCCCGGCTTCGGCAGCTATCTTTATATGAGTGGCACGACCTTTTTCACGCTGGGTTATGGGGATGTGACACCCAGGACGCCCCTATCGCGCACGCTCGCGGTGGGGGAGGCAGGCGTCGGGTTCGGCTTCCTGGCCATCGTCATCGGCTATCTGCCGGTGATCTATCAGTCGTTCTCCCGCAGGGAGGTCGGCATCTCCCTGCTGGATGCGCGGGCCAGCTCACCTCCGACGGCGACGGAGCTGCTGCGCCGTCATGCCGAGGCGGGATGTATGGAGGCGCTGACGCGGCTGCTTTATGAGTGGGAGCGCTGGGCCTCCGACCTGCTGGAGAGCCATCTGTCCTATCCCGTGCTGGTCTACTACCGCTCGCAGCACGACCGCGAATCCTGGCTGGCGGCGCTGACCACGATTCTGGACACCTGCGCGCTCGTCAGTATGGGGTTCGAGGAGGATGCGGCCTGGCAGAAGCCGCTCTTATGGCAGGCGCAGCTCACATTCGCTATGGCCCGACACGCGGTGGTCGATCTTGCCCTGATCCTATCTACCGATCCGGCGGCGCCGGAGGTAGACCGCCTGCCCCCCGAGGATTTTGCGCTCGTGCGTCAAATCCTGCAGTCGGCAGGTATCCCTCTGGCCGATGGCGCGACGGAGAAACGGCTGGCAAAGCTCAGGGGGCAATACGAGCCGTATATAAACGGGCTGTCCAGGGGCCTCCATCTGGAGCTGCCGCCCTGGATTCCGCCCACGGCCACGGTTGATAACTGGCAGACGAGCGCCTGGGGGCACTTCACGTAAGCCGAATGGAAAAATCTACGAGGCGCGGCCGGCCCTCCCCCGCCGAACCGGTCAGCCAGCTCCGATACGTCTCTATCGTGGAGTGCGGTGAGCCGCTGGTGGACTTTTTGCAGCTCTGCCCGGATCTGCTGCTGGATCGGCCCCGCTTCCGCTACCGGCGCGAGACTTTGCTGCGACAGACCGTCGCGGAGCGGCTGTGCCGGGCGGAGCGGTCCCTGCCGAAGGGGTACCGGCTGGCGATCGTGGAGGGCTGGCGCCCGCCACACATTCAGCGGCGGATGTATCGCGCGCTCTGGAACCGCTTTCGGCAGGAGCATCCGGACTGGTCGGACGTGCAGTTGAAGCGGGTGGTCAATCGGTTCAGCGCCCCGCTAAACGACCGGGTCCCGCCTCCGCACACCACCGGCGGCGCGGTCGATCTCATGCTGGCCGATACCACCGGGAAGGTTTTGGACCTCAGCAGCCCCTACGATGCGTTCGACGCCCGCAGCTACCCTTTCGACGCGCCGGGCCTTTCCGAGACCGCCCGCAGCCACCGCGACATTCTGGCCGAATCGCTGCTCTCCGCCGGGCTGACCAACTACCCAAGCGAGTTCTGGCACTGGAGCTACGGCGATCAGGGTTGGGCGTATCGTTCCTCAAGCCCCCATGCTATCTATGGCGCCATCACACCGCCAGGCTATCAACCCGATCCCGCCGACGACATCGACGCGCCGCTTGAGTTTCTTCCGAATTCGTAGCGGGTGTTTCGAGATGCAGGACTGGAGTTCAGAAGATGAGGGCTTATGCGGTCGTATACGAGCAAGCGTCCAGGACCGCTTTTACGAACAGCCGGATGGGCCGGCTTCAGCGGAAATGTCACTTCTGCGGCTGGATGTCGAGCAGGCGCTGCGTCGCCTGCCCTGCGACCAATCCCATGCCATCGCCCTGTTCTATCTGGGCGGCATCTCGATCCGCGAGATCGCCCGACGTACCGGCCGTCCCGAAGGGACCATCAAGTCCTGGCTGCTTTCCGGCCGCCGGCAGCTCGCTATCGACTTAAAGGAGTATGCCCCTATGCAACCGACCGAATGGACCGCCGCACTCGTCAGCACGGACTTGGAACCGGCTGCGCTGCGGGCCCTGTCCGATGCGCTTCGATCCGCAGGATACAGCCAGGTAAATCACCTCTCTAAATACCTGGAGCTTGCTCGCCTGGAAGAGACAGGCGAGGGAGACGCAAAAGAGTTCCATCTGCCGGGCCCGTTGAGAGCGACTCGCTTGATCGTTCTGGACGAGAGGATCGGAGGCCATTCCGCCTTCGAGCTTTTTCCGATCCTCCGCGCTGCTGCCGAAGGCAAAGAGATGGCTGCCTGCATTCTGCTCGATCCAGCCGAGGAGCAGGACAGCCGCGCCAGGGTCCTATCCGCCTGGGCGTCGGGGTTCGATCTGTGTCTTACCAAGCCGGTGAAGCCCAAAGAGTTCGAGCGCTTTGCAAAAATAATCCGGGAGAGATTGGCCGCTTAAAGCAGAGTCCTTGTCTTTTTATGCTGGCAAGTACGTACCTCACCTAGCGATCGTGCTTGCATGGCTCACCTTGAGGGAATGGATATAAAATACCCGTGCGGCGAGATGGCACGGATCATATGCGGGACGGGCGCTCGCGTTCGGTAGCGGATTCCAGCAGGGTGAGGGTCTGCGCGCCGGCGTCCAGGCGGGCGCGGACGCCGAGAGGGAGCGTGAGGGGATTTGGCTCGTGGCCGAAGGGGAAGCCGGCGAGCGTTGGCTTGCCCAGCGGGCCGAATATCTCCTTCCAGAGGGTTTCGGGGGTATTGCGCGGGGGATCGGCCTCCTTCTTCTGCCAGTGGGTAATGGTCCCGATGACGAAACCCGCCGCTTCGTCGAGCAGGCCGGCGTTACGGAGCTGGATCAGGTCGCGATCGGCGCGGTAAATGGCCTCGTTAATGTCTTCGATCAGGACGATCTTGTCGCGAAAGTCCGGCGCAAAATCGGACCCGCAGGCGTGCGCCAGCAGGCTGAGGCAGCCGCCTGCCGTCTCCCCTTCTACCTGACCCGGCACGACCGTCTGTAAGGCCGCGCCTTCCGTGGGAAGCGTGCCGAGCGGAACGGGGTCTTCCAGCATTCGCCAGAGCAGGCGGGAAGAGATTTCGTCGAGCTTGGGCAGGCTGGTCACGTTAGGGCCATAAAGCGTCACCAGGCCGGCTTTGCGCGCCAGCCCGGCGTGCAGGCTGGTGATGTCGCTGTAGCCGAGGAAGAGCTTGGGGTGGGAAGCGATCTGGTCCCAGTTTAGCCGGGAAAGCAGTCGCATCGAGCCGTAGCCGCCCCGCGCGCAGATCACGGCAGCGATGTCCTCGCGTGCGAACAGGGTCTCGATGTCGGCGGCACGCTCCTCGTCAGTGCCGGCCAGATAGTCGTTTTTAGGGGTGGTCGCCAGGACGCTCTCCCCCACGACGACGCGGTAGCCGCGCTCCTCCAGCACGGCGATTCCCTTCTGCAGCTCATCCGCCGGGACCGGACTGGACGGCGCGACGATACCGATGCCGTCGCCCGGATAGAGCGGAGATGGTTTGCGCATATTCCCTCCTGAAATACCCCTATATGGTACCCGCATTGTCGAACCAGAAGGGCCTCCGAAGGCAGGAGGGGGACGCTTCCTCGGAAGAACACGCGGCGCTCCTGAAGGCAGCCCGGCAAAAACAGCTTTTCAACCGCAGCGAAATCTGATAAAATACGAACAGCTTGCTTTCTGCCGGCAGCTTAGAGCGCAATATCGCTCCCGACCTCCTTTTCGAGAGGCTGATGGTGAAACCATCTAGAGAGAATCTATCTCCGCATGTATCTGCCGCTTCCGAGGCAACAGCGCCGCTCACGTTCCTTTTCACGGATATTGAGGGCAGTACCCGGCTCTGGGAACTCTATCCGGAGCAGATGCATGCGGCCCTCGCCCGCCATGATGCCGTGCTGAAAGGCGCTATCGAAACCCATAACGGCGTGGTGTTCAAGACCATGGGCGATGCCTGCTGCGCGGTCTTCCAGGCGATGGAGGATGCGCTGGCTGCCAGCGTGAAAGCCCAGCAGGCGCTTCAGGCGCAGACATGGGCGGGGATGGAAGCCATTCGGGTACGGATGGCACTGCATACGGGGGTTGCCCGCGAGCGCAATGGAGACTATTACGGATTACCGCTCCATCGGGTGGCGCGTCTGCTGGCCATCGGATATGGAGGGCAGGTGCTCGTTTCCGACGCGGCCTATCGTGTGGGGGTGGACCAACTGCCCGCGGGAGCCGGCTTTAAGGATTTAGGGCTTCATCGGCTCAAGGACCTTCAGCAGCCGGAACACATCTGGCAACTCCTTTTGCCGGGCCTGCCCGCCGACTTTCCTCCCCTTCGCTCCTTGCAGGCTTCTGCGGCCAACCTGCCGGTGCAGCGGACCTCCTTCATCGGAAGAGAGCAAGAGATGGAGGAGGTCCGGAGCCTGCTGCAGCGGACGCGCCTGCTGACGTTGATCGGCGCCGGAGGCTGTGGCAAGACCCGTCTGGCCTTGCAGGTCGCGGCAGAGCTGGGAGAGCAGTATACGGAGGGCGTCCGGCTGGTGGAACTGGCTTCCCTCGCGGATCCGGCGCTGGTGGCACAGGCGACGGCCTCGGCGTTGGGGCTGCGGGAAGAACCTGGCAAGGCGCTGCTCGAGACGCTCTGCGACTATCTGTATTCCAGGCGGTTGCTGTTGCTGCTGGACAACTGCGAGCATCTGCTCGCTGCTTGCGCGGAGTTGGCAGAGACACTCCTGCGCGCCTGCCCGGATCTTTGCCTCCTGGCGACCAGTCGCGAGGCTCTGCGGCTGGCGGGCGAGCAGGTCTACCGTGTACCCTCCTTGATGGCGCCCGATCCGGCGCATCTGCCCGGCGAAGAAAAAGATCTGGCGGCGATCCTGCTGGAATACGATGCCTGTCGCCTCTTCCTGGAGCGGGCCCAACTCCAAAAGCCCGATTTCGCGCTGACGACTCGCAATGCGCCTGTCGTGGCGTCCGTATGCCATCGCCTGGACGGGATACCGCTGGCCCTCGAGCTGGCCGCCGCGCGGATCGGCCCCCTTTCCGTCCAGGAGATTCATTCCCGTCTGGACCATCGTTTCCGTCTGTTGATCGGCGGCAGCCGCACGGCCTTGCCACGGCACCAGACCTTGCAAGCCGCTCTGGACTGGAGCTATGACTTACTGACAGAACCGGAGCGGTGGCTGCTAGGAAGGCTTAGCGTGTTTGCCGGTGGGTGGACCCTGGAAGCGGCGGAACAGGTGACAGGGCTGGATAGGCTGGACCTGCTGACCTCTCTGGTGGAGAAATCTCTTGTGCTCGCCGAGGAGCGGGAGGGCAAGAGCCGCTATCGCTTGCTGGAGACCATACGAGAGTACGCGAAGGAAAAGCTGCAGCAAGCCGGGGAGGAGAAGCCGTGGCGCGACCGGCATCTGGAGTTCTATTCGAATCTGGCGGAAGAGGCCACGAACGGCTTGAAAGGCGCAGCACAGCTCGAATGGCTGGATCGGCTGGAGGCCGAACACGATAACCTGCGAGCCGCGCTGGAATGGAGCCGGAGCGAAGCGGACCTGGCAGAGAAAAACGTCCAGTTAGCCGGCGCCTTATGGCGTTTCTGGGAGATGCGCGGCCATATCCATGAAGGCCGGTCCCAACTGCAGCGCGCGCTGGAGCAGGGGGGAGCCGCCGAGCCGACATGGGCGCGCGCCCGGGCATTGGGAGGGGCCGGATCGCTCGCGCAGGACCAGAGCGACTATGAAGCCGCCCGAACGCTCTGCGAACAGAGTCTGGCCGTCAGCCGCGCTTTGGGGGACGAGAAGAGCCTTGTCGACTCGCTTGGCTGTCTGGGAGCCGTTTTTATCGTTTTGGACGATGCCGAAGCGGCGCGGGCCTGCTTTGAGGAGTGCCTGACGTTGAGCCGCAAGCTGGGGGACGCGTGGAGTATCGCCACAGCACTGCTCAATGCGGGTCTGGCCGCGTATGCGCTGCGAGACTATAAGACGGCCAGGGGGCTGTACGAGGAGAGTCTGGCTCTGCATCAGGAACTGGAGAATACGTATGGCATCGCCACGGCGCTCGGCACGCTGGGCAACGTCGCCTATATACAAGGGGACTATGCCGCCGCGAGGAGGTTTCAGGAGAGGAGCCTGGCGATCCGAAGAGAGATGGGGGATAAACGGGGCATTGCCGCAGCGCTCAATAACCTGGGAATCACCTTCTGCGAGCAGGGCGACTTTGAAACCTCCCGGCCGCTCTTCGAGGAGTGTCTGGCGCTCAAGCGGGAGCTAGGGCAGAAGTATGGGGTCGCCGGCGCGATCAGTAGTCTCGGCCTGATCGCCCATAAACGGGGAGATCTGAAGACAGCCAGGACATTGTATGAAGAGAGTCTGGCTCTGCGACGGAAGTACGGAGACCGATGGGGGACCGCCTATTCGCTTGGCTGTCTGAGCAACCTTGTAGAAGACCTGGGCGATCTTCGAGCCGCCCGGAGGCTGCGTCAGGAGAGCATGGCGCTCTATCGGGAGATCTGGGCCACGCGGGAGATGGCGAAAACGCTGGTCGCTTTTGGGCGTCTGGAGATGCGGGAGAACCGTCCGGAGCGGGCGGTCCGGCTGTGGGGAGCGGCCAAAACGGCCCGCGAGGGGTTTCACATGGTCATGACGCCTGTGGAACTGGAAGAGTGTGGTCGCTACGAAGCGGCTGCGCGTGCGGCCCTCGATACGGACGCTTTTGCGACGGCATGGGCGGAGGGCGAGGCGATGCCGATAGAACGGGCGATCGAAGTTGCGATGTGGGAGCCGCCAGGGTAGCGGGCGCCTTCGCGGCGGCAGGCGCGTCGTCCGTCAGGATAGGAAAGGCGATCACCATCCGTAGCGTTCGGGTCCCCAATCCCGCTGGATGGTCTCCTGCTTTAAGAGGATCAGTTTGCGGCTGGGCACATCTTCATACAGAACGATTCCGGGTCCGACACAGCTATAAGCCCCGATCTTGACGCCCGGCTGGGTAATGACGTTGACGCCGGTGCGGGAGTAGTCGCCGAAATAGGTGGCGTTCGCCCCCATGCGGGGCATCTCGCGCCGTCCGCCGATGCGATGGATGGTCGCGGCATCGTCGAAGCGGAGGGTGCCGCAGACGGTCGCCGCGCCGATGTCCACCGCCAGGCCGAGCACGCCGGAAATCTCCGAGTAGTGATAGATATAGGAGCGGTCCAGCATGACGCCGTCGAACTCAGCGCCGTGCCCGACGACGCACTCCCGGCCAATGACCGAGCCGCCCCCGACCAGGCAGTAGTCGCTGACGCGGCTGCCTTCTCCGACAACGACAGGCGAGTTCAGGATAGCGCCGTTGAGGAGGCGCGCGTCGGCTCCGATCCAGGCCGGACCGTGCAGAACGACCCGCTTGCCGATAGTGGCATTTGGCCCCACGACGACCGGCCCTTCGATCTCCGCTCCATCCGAAATCTTTGCGCTCGGGTCGATGGCGTCCGTCTTCCCAGATTGGCAGACCATCTGCTGCAGGACGGCTTCCGTCGCCTCCAGAACGTGCCAGGGCTTATCCACGTCGACGCAAGGATGGGCTGCCACCAGGGCTGCCACGTCCTGGCCCTCATCGGCCATCGTGGCGAGAACGTCTGCCAACTCGGCTTCGGGACCGGGCATCGCGCCAACCTGCACATGGGTCATGGGACCGTTGGCGGCGCGCAGATACGGCCAGGCGGCCGGGCCGAGCGCGTAGACGCCCGCCATGCGGTGCGAGGCGTCGCGTCCATGCCCTTCCACGCCGGACAGCGCGCTTCCGCCGGCTGCGCGTGGATGGCCTGGGCTGAGGCCGATCCAGTCCTGCGGGCGATCGCCCTCCAGCGGCGTGCAGAGGGCGACCGCATCGGCCTGACTGTCCCTGTGCAGTTGCCAGACGGCACGCAGATCCTCCGTCGCCACGACGATGTCTCCATAGACGACAAAGGCATGCTCCTTTCCCCAGGTCGCTCCGACGACTTCCAGGGCCGCTCGCGCGGCGGCTGCCGTCCCAACCTCGGTGGCGGGCGGACGCACCCAGACCACATTCTCCTCGCCGAGAGGCCGCAATGCCGCCCGCACCGAGCTCGCCTCCACATCGACGACCACGACCAGGCGCGCAAAACCGATCTCGCGCAACTGCCGGGCTAATCGTAAGACCAGCGGCTCGTTGGCGATGGGAAACGCGCACTTGTTGCGGACTTCGCTGAACGGCCAGAACTTGCGCCCGGCGCCCGCCGCCAGCAAAACCGCGACGGGGGTTGCCTTTTTCACCTTGTGGACTCCTTTTTGATGGGCCGTTCTCGCCTGGCATTTGAGCCGGGCAATGAATTACCCGTCTGGGGGTCCTTCGGACAACCGTCCTGCGGACGGAAAAGCTTGGAAACCAAAGTCCCCCTCGCTCCTTGTGCGAGAGGGGCCAGGGAGTGAGGGGTATTTCAGGCGACGACGGGTAGAGGAATGAAGGTCCGCTCGCGTCGATCCGGCTCGGAAACCGGTTCCGGCGGCACTTCGTGGTAGAGACTGTCGCGCTCGATCGGGATGCGGCCCGCTTCCTCGATCATTTTGACCATCTGGCGGCGCGTCAGCACCTGACTTTTGTTGCCCTGCTCGCCGTCCTTGTAGGTGATCTCGTATTCATGAACCGTGCCGTCTACGTCGTCGGCGCCGTACCAGAGCGCCAGTTGGGTTATCTGCGGCGTGTTCATGATCCAGAACGATTTGATATGGGCGAAGTTGTCGAGGATCAGGCGGGCGGCGGCGATGTTGCGCAGGTCGTCGTAGCCGGTGGGATGAGGGATGTGCTCCAGATCGGTGCCTTCCGGATGGAACGAGAGCGGCGTGATGGTGACGAAATGGCCGGTCTCATCCTGCAGCGCGCGCAGTTGGATCAGATGGTCGGCGCGCTCCTCGATCGTCTCAATATGGCCGTAGAGCATGGTCGCGTACTGGGTCAGCCCGACGCGGGCGGCGGCGCGGGCGACCTCCATCCACTCGTTGCCGTCGATCTTGCGGTCGAACAGTTCTTGATGCACCCGGTCTGAAAGAATTTCGATGCCGCCACCCGGCAGCGAGTCTAATCCGGCGGCCATCAGCTCGCGCAGCACGTCCTCCAGCGGCTTTTTGGCGACCCGCTGGATCTCCACCAGCTCGACCGCCGTGAACGCCTTGATATGCACGTTCGGGCGCACCGCTTTGACGGTGCGCAGCAGGTCCAGATAGTAGGAGTAGGGCAGGCGCGGGTTGATGCCCCCGACCATGTGGACTTCCGTGATCGGCACGTCGATGTGGGCCAGCAGCCGGCGGCGGACCTCTTCCATATCCATCTCGTAGGGCGCCGGACCGCCTTTTTTGGCGTAGAAGGAGCAGAACTTGCAGAACTTGTTGCAGATGTTGGTGTAGTTGATGTGCTGGTTGCGGACGTAGTAGGCGCGGTCGCCGTGCATCCGTTCCCGCACGATATTGGCCAGATAGCCGACAGCGGATAGATCGGGGGTTCGGTAGAGGCGTACCGCATCCTCGTAGCTCAGCCGCTCTCCGGTTTGGACTTTCTCATATATATCTATCAGGTCACGGCCAACATAACGCTCTGCGCGCCGGCGCGCCAGGTTCTTCTGCTCCTCACTTGCGACTGCCATCCGGGACGGCCTCCTACGGTTTATATTTCTTTACCTGTTTTTAGTATACCCGAACCATTCTCCATGCACCGGGCCGATAAACGACCCGGCATCAAAAACGAGCGTCCTCACGGACGCACCCAGCCTCCTTTATGATTCCCCTCTCCTTCGTAAGGAGAGGGGGTAGGGGGTGAGGTTTCCTGCCGGGGCGTTTATCGGCCCGGCATGCTCAACCTTCCATACAGTTCCGGGCGGCGCCCTCCGACGGGATCGAGCTCGAAGACGCCGGGCGAGAAGACCATCTTCTTCTGGCGGGAGAGGCGCGGGTCGATCTCGGCGGAAAGGATCGTCTCGGAGACGCCGTCCGCTTCCTGTAGGATACGACCACCAGGGTCCACTATCTGGCTGCGTCCGATGAAGCGCGTGCCCTGCTCGACGCCGACGCGGTTGCAGGCGGCGAGATAGACGCGGTTCTCCATTGCGCGGGCACGGGTCAGGAAATCCGGCGAGCTCTCTGCGCCTTCCGGCCAGTTGGTGGGGACGACGATCACGTCGGCACCGTCGAGCGCCAGCGAGCGCGCCGCTTCCGGGAAGCGCATATCGTAGCAAATGAGAATGCCGATTCGCGCAAAGGGCAGCGGGATGACCGGCAGCGCGTCGCCACTGGCGACGAAGCGGTCGATACCGAGCACCGGCAGGTGGCACTTGCGGTAGTTGGCGATGAGGCCGCCCGGTCCGGCAACAAAGGCGCTGTTGTAGATGGCGTTGGTGGCCGGGTCGCGCTCCAGCAGGCCGACGATGGCATAGGTGTCGTGCCGGCGGCACGCCTCCATGACCGCTTCGCTGGTTTCGCCGGGCACCGTCTCGGCGGCGGGCAGGGCTTCCTCGGCGCTCTCGTAGACGTAGCCGGAGAGGGCGCATTCCGGAAAGACCGTCAGCTCCGCGCCTGCGGCTGCGGTCTCGGCCAGCCGCTCTAAAATCACGCGGCGGTTGGCGGCGCGGTCGCCGCGCTGGGGGTCCATCTGCACGACCGCCACCCGGAAGGGGCGGATATTCTCGTCACTACTAAATTGAGTCACTGACCTGGTTCCTCCGTATAGGCGCGGAAGCCGCGCACCATCAATCCGCGCTGGTTCTCTTTCTTTGCCTCGGCGGCGCGCGTCTCGGCCTCCGCGCGGTTGGCGGCGGTCGTCGCCGAGACGGTCACGAAATCGTCGGCGCGGCGGTAGCGATGAATAAAGACCGGGCGCGGCTGCGTCGAATGATTCTCCTGCGAGCCGTGGATGGTCCGCACGTGGAAGAAGATCGAATCGCCTGCCTGACCGGTGATCGGCAGCGCCCGCTCCCAGGGCCACTCGTCGGGATCGAGGCCCAGATGCGAGAAGGTGTCGATATGCCGCAGCGTGCCCGCCCGGTGCGAGCCGGGCACGACGTGGAGCGCGCCGTTCGTCAAATCCGTATCCACCACATAATTTAGAACGCCGACCGGACCCTCAAAGCGGTGCTCGAAGTAGGCAGAATCCTGATGTAGGTGCTTGGGGTGGCCGCCCACCGGCTCTTTGTAAAGACATTGCCCGTTAATGAACAACTCGATGTTCGGTCCGAGGATCGCTTCGACGAGATCGACCGTCTTTTTATCGAAGGCGGAGTGAAAGAAGGCGGCGCTGGTGAAGTAGCTGATGCCCAACACCATGATCTGCTTGTCGCGGGCGTAGTGGGGTGGGGCGGGCAGGAAAAGGGTACCGTCCGGCGTGACCCAGCCTTCCGTTACCTGCTTTGCCCGGTCCAGCAGCGCGATGGCCTGCGCGGCGGACGTCTCGATGTCGCGGGAGATATCCGGCACATAGGAGCGCATCAGGCCGCGCACGACCAAACAGCCGTGCTCCTGGTAGATAGCGGCGGCGCGCGGCACGTCCAGATCGTCCGCAAACACCTCGATATCCTGAGCGCTCACCGATGAGGGAGAAAGCGTCGTCATAGCGGCCCTCCGATAGATCAAGGCACAGGAACGCCCCGCGCCGCGACCCAGAGCTTGTACCAGTCCTCGCGCGAAAGCGAGATGTCCGCCGCGGCGGCAGCCTCGCGAATATGTTCGGGATTGTTGGAGCCGACCAGGGGAATGATCTTCGCCGGGTGCGCCAGGAGCCAGGCCAGCGCCAGTTTCCCCGGCAGCGCCCCGCCGTATTTCGGGCTTAACTCCTGCAGGGCTTGCAGGGTCCGTTTTGCCCCCTCATTCTCCTTGACATCGCGCCGACCGGTCAGCAATCCCCATGCCAGCGGGCTATAGGCCAGCGGCGTGATCCCCAGCTCCAGGCATTGGTCCAGGACCCCATCCCCGGCGTCCGCTCCGGCCAGCGTGCCGGTCGCCCGTCCGCCCGCTGCGCCTTCGTAGATCGGATCCAGCCGCAGCAGCGAAAGCGAGATCTGGTTGGAGACGATCGGCGCTTTCAGATACTTCTTAAGCGCCAGCACCTGATGCGGATAGTAGTTCGAGACACCGATCGTCCTCACCAGTCCCGAATCGACCAGCTCATCCAGCACGGCGGCGGTCTCGGCGGGATGGCTCAGCGGGTCCGGACGGTGCAGTTGGTAGAGATCGACGTAGTCGATGCCCATACGGTCGAGCGAGCCGCGAATGCTCTTGCGGATATGCTCCGGGGAGTGATCGTAATAGCCGGAGCGAATGCCGACCTTCGTGGCGATGAAGATGCGCTCACGGCTGCCCGGCACGGCGGCCAGGCAGTCTTTGAAGATCGATTCGCAGGCCGTTCCGCCGTAGATGTCGGCATGGTCGTAGAACGTGATGCCTGCGTCTATGGCGGCCTCGAACGCCGCGATCGCCCGGCGGCGGTTCTCCGGGCCGACCTCCGCCGGGTTCCAGGTCCCTGCCAGCCCCATGCAGCCGAGCGCGATCCGCGAGACCGGAACGCCGTCCGGCCCGAATGGTTGGGTGGGTAACGTTTGGCTCATCTCCTCTGCTTTCTTCTGAATCCGAATCCGTGAAGCCGCGCGCTGATCTACTTCTACACGTTAAAGGCGGGAACCTGCCTGGCCTGAAAAAAGCGGAGCCTTGCTTGCCGTTCGGCAAGCAAGGCTCCGCTTTTTTCACTCACTGACCGCCCCCGATTCCGGCAACGGAGCTATCCCTTCACCGCTCCCGTTGTCAGACCGGCTACAAACTCCTTCTGAAGCAGGAGGAAGAGGACCACCACCGGGAGGATGCTCAAAAGGGTGCCGGCCATGAGCATGCCGTAGGACTGCTGGTACATGCCGACCATCTGGTTCAGGGCGATCGGCAGGGTGAACCTCTTGCTCGTGTGCAGGAGGATCTGCGGCCAGAGGAAGCTGTTCCACGAGCCCAGAAAGCTGATGAGGCAGAAGGCTCCGGTCATCGGCCTGGAGATCGGCATCACGATATTCAGGTAGGTCCGGAATTCGGAGCACCCGTCGATCCGTGCGGCGTCCAGCAGGTCGTCGGGGATCTGGAGCATCGACTGGCGGAAGAGGAAGATGCCGAAGACGGAAATCGCGCCCGGCACGATCAGCCCCAGGTAGCTATCGACGAGGCGCAATCGGCACAACAACTCGTAGAGCGGGGCCATCGTCACCTGGCCGGGAATCATGACCGTGGCCAGCATGATGACCATCACCAGCGACTTGCCCCTGAAATCATATTTCGCGAGCGCAAAGCCTGCCAGGGAGGAGAACAAGAGCTGCACGACCACGATGCTTGACGAGATGAAGAGACTGTTGATGACGTATCGGCCGAAATCGGGGACCTTCGTAGCCAGATCGACGAAATTCTGCGCCGATAGACGCGGCCCGAAGAAGGTGTAGTGGAAGAGGTCGTCGGGCTTTTTCAGCGCTGCGGCCACCAGCCAGACGAGCGGCACGAGCGTGAGCGCCGAAAAGGCCGTGAGCGCCAGGAGGACCGCAAGCCTCCCGGCGATCACCGCCGACCGGCGTCTCGCCCCCGTCCTGTGGCGCGGTCGCCGCTGCTTGATCTCCCAGATCACGCGCTCGCGCCTTTCCACACGCCGGTCACACGCATCTGGATCAGGCTGACGATCAGGATTCCCAGCGCAAGCGTCCAGCCCACCGCCGAGGCATACCCCAGGTCGCCGGTGATATAGCCGTTCTGATACAGGTACATCACGATCGTGAGCCCGGATTTGTCCGGTCCGGCGGACTGCTGGAGCATCGTGTAGGGCAGCTCGAACAGTTGGAGGGACCCGATGGTCGCCATCACCAGCACGTAGACCGCCACCGGCTTGATGCCCGGGAGCGTCACGGCGAGGAACTGCTGCCAGCCATTGGCGCCATCCACCATCGCTGCCTCGTAGAGCTGCCGGTCCACCGCCTGCAGCGCCGCGAGGAAGTAGATCATGTTAAAGCCGACGTACATCCAGAGCGACGCCAGCACGAGCGCCGGCATCACCAGCCGCGCGTCGCCCAGCCACTTGGTATCCAGCGGGAAGCCCGCGTGGACAGCATGGATCGCGTGGTTGACCAGCCCATACTGGGGCACGTAGAGCACCATGAAGATGACGCCGACAAACACCTGTCCCACGAGCTGCGGCGAAAAGAAGGCGAGCCGGAACCAGTTGCGCCCCTTGAGCCACTTCTGGCTGAGCAGAATAGCCAGCCCGAGCGCCAGAGGCAACTGCAGAAAGACGGTCCAGAACGTATAGACCGCCGTATTGCGCACGGCGACCCCGAAGTCGGGATCGGAGAAAAGGAACCGGTAGTTCGACAGCCCGACGAAGACATGGTCGCGCGGCCCGTTGGTCACGTAGAGCGAAAGCAGGATCGACTTGACGAGCGGGTAGAGCCCGAAGACCGCGAACAGGATCAGGAACGGCGATACGAAGAGGTAGGGCGCCAACCGCTGTTGGAATCGGAAGGTCCTTCGCGCCGCGCCTCCGGGCAGAGGTGTGCTTCCGTCCGCCCGCCTCCGTCCGATCTTAAACGTGGTCAATAGGGGTTCCTCGCCATCTGGCGGCGCACTTCCTCGGCGCTCTGCTTGAGGCGCCGCCTGCAGAACGCTTTGAAGCCCGCGTCTCCGGATGCATTGTACTGCTGTACGCAGGCCACCAGCGCCTCGCTCAGCTTGTTCTTCGCCAGCTCCAGAAAGGGACTCGCATACTGCGGCAGCACGTGCGGCGCCAGGGTCGAATAGATCCGTCCGAGCCGCTGCCCGGACCAGTAGGCTTTGGGCGCCTGGATGGCCGGATCGTTCCAGAGGTCGCGCTTCGGCGGCAGGATGTTCGACTTCTGGTACCGGTCCGCGAGCTTCTCGCGGCTGTAGTAGAGCTGCATCGCCAGCTCCCACGCGAGATCCGGATGCGCGCACCGCTTCGTGATGCCCATCATGGTGCCGCCCCAGGTGGAGGTGCGCCGGCCGCCTTGTCTCACGGCCGGGAGCGGCATGAGCGCCATCTTGCCGGACATGTGCGCGATGTCGTTCTCATAGGTCCGGCTCCGCCAGTCCGGCGTAATAAGGCTGAGCAGGTACCCCTGCTCTACTGCCTGCGTGAGCACCTGTCCGCCTCCCAGATCGTTGCCGATCCTGCGCGATCCGGCGACCAGAGGAACGTACCAGGCCAGGGTCTCCACAGCCTTCTCGTTGTCCAGCGTACAGTGGCCGTTCGCGTCGAAAAAGCCGCCTCCCCGCTGGAACAGAAGCAGTTCCAACTGGCCCTCCGACGTATCGCTAAGCTCGATCAGATAACGGGGATTTGCGCCCGTCGTCCGGGTCACGCGCCGGCCGACCGCGATGAAGTCGTCCCACGTCCGGATACGGTCCGGCTGGATTCCCAGCCTCTCGAACGCCTCGCGGTTGTAGGCGAGCGCGACCGGGTGGACGTCGTGCGGAAGGCCGAAGATCCGGCCCTGCTTGGTGTAGGGCGCAAAGCGGGCGCGAACGAGCTGGTCCCACAGGCCCGAACGGTGGATCCGGTCGGTAAGGTCGAGAAAGCCCACCTCCTTCAGCGGGCCGCGGAAGAACGTGCCGGCGTTGGTGATCTCGATCTCGCACATATCCGGCACGTCTACTCCGGCGACCATCGCGGCCTGCAGCCTGGCGGCCAGGCCGTTATTGGAGACGAGCTGCACGTCTACCGTGACGCCTGGATGCTTCGCGAGAAAGGCAGGCAGCACGTTCTGATAGTTTTCATAGTGCTCCTTGCTGAATACCCAGAGGGTGAGCGTCGCCTTGCGGCCGCCCACAGGATCCTCGGCGAGCCATAAGCCGGAGAGGAGCGCCACCACCAGGAGGGCGAGCGCCGCGCTGCCGAAAGGGAACCGGCTCATCGCCGCGCCGATCTCCTCGCGGCCCGCCCGGCCTGCAGCACGGCAAAGAAGGCCGGCTTGGGGCACCCCTGCCGGTCGAAGAGCAAAGGATAGTCCGTTCGCCCCCATATCGGGAAATTGTTGAGCCAGGAGTCGCCGTCGTGGGGTCCCCAGAGCGTGACGCGCCCGATCACGTCCCGGTGCCGCAGGAACATCTCGAAAGCCTGCCGGTAGCGCTCGGCTTGCCGGAGGGCGACCGGCTCGGGCAACCCCGCAGGATAGGGATCCAGCGCGGCGCGCTGTTCCGGTGTCATCAGTTGACGAAAGCCCACGTCCGCTCCCTGGTACCGGGTCGGCAGCACGCCGATATCCAGCTCGGTGACCATCACTTTCAGGCCGAGCGTCGCGAACTGCTGGATGGAGTCCTCGACTTCGGACAGGTCCGGGCTGTCCAGCCGCCAATGGCACTGGATCCCGACGGCGTCGATCGGCGCCTTCTGTTCCAGCAGCGAGCGCAGCAGGCGAAGCGCTTTGGGCCGCTTATAGGCGCGCTTGATGTTGTAGTCGTTGTAAATGAGGAGGGCATGCGGATCGGCGGCGTGGGCCGCCCGGAACGCATCCGCGATGTACTCCTCGCCGATCGCCTTCAGCCAGGGAGTGGGCCGAAGGAATTCGCCCGGCGCGTCGCTGATCGCCTCGTTGACCACGTCCCACTGCTTGACGCGACCCCGGAAGTGGCCGACGACCGCCGCGATATGGCTTCGCATGCGGGCCAGCGCCAACTCCCGGCTCGGCGGCAGGCCATCGGGACCCTTGAAGAACCAGGCCGGCGTCTGCGAGTGCCAGACCAGCGTATGGCCGATCGGCGTGGCGCCGCATCGCTGCGCGATCTCGACCATCCGATCTCCCTGCGCGAACGTGAAGCGGCCCTCTTCCGGCTGGGTGAAGTCCGGCTTCATGCTGTTGCCGCAGGTGAAGGCGTCAAAGTGGGTCGTCGCGATCTGCACGTCCAACGGCGCCCTCCCTTCGAGGGCCGGGACGTCGAGCGCCGTGCCGATCAAGAACTTCCCACGGTAGGCCGACTTGAGCGGAGGAACCTCCGCACTGCGAGGCGTGGCATCGACCGTGCCGCAAGGCGCGTCCACCGCGAGCGCCGCGATCACCGCGAGGGAAGCGGCTAGACCCGATGACATTTAATTCTCTGGGAGGTTTCCAGCGCCTCGATCCAACGGATTCCCCCGGCGACGAGGATGCCTTCTTCTCGAAAGGAGCAAACCTGCTCCCGGTTTAACGGCATCGGTGAATCTCTCCTCCGGGTGACTCAGCGCCGGATGCTCATATCCACGTTCTGATGCGCGAGAAGGCTTTGCTTTGCCGCCGCCTTGGCCTCTTCGGGCATGTGCGTGTTCTCATCGATACTCTTGAGTGCCTTCGCCAGCGCCGCGGCTTTGTCTGCCTTTTGCGCCGCCGGGCTTTCGTCCGTATGGGCGGAGCATCCGAGCAAGAGGACAGACAGGCCCAGCGCGATGGGCAGGAGCTTGAACCCCGGCCTCCACATGGTAGCACCTCCTAACAAGCCTGCACGGAAAGATGCGGGTTGAGAGTGCAAAGCGGATCGCCTGTGTTTTCAGATCTCTGCACTCTCAACGCCTGGGTCGAAGGGATCAGTAGGGCGCGCTTGTCGCCGGTCCCACGCCGGTAACGCCGGGGAAGATGTTGGTATACCAGTTGACGCGGCCATGCGGGAACGCTTTGGCATGACCATCACTGAGGGTCATGTTGGTCGTGTTAAGATGGCGATAGCGCGGGTAGAGGCCGCAGCCGTTCCACGCGCCACCGGCAAACCCCTGAACCGGGTAGTCGCAGTCGTGCGGCTCGCCCGTGGGATTGTTCTTCCCCGTCTGGTCCAGATCATAATGCGGCCCGAAGTGGGTTTGCTGGCCGTTGACGGGCGCGACATAGTCCGTCCAGGCCCATTCGGCGGACTCGAAGTAGATGTAGCCCCACCCCACGTCGTTGTGGCCTTTCTCCGCCAGCAGGACGGTATCGGCAGGGGTCTGTAGGGTCGCGAGAGAGGTGGTGGGTGGGTTATAGTTGGCGTTCCAGCAGGTGTTGCCATCACTGGAAATGCTCATGTTGATGCCGTACTCCCCGCTCTCGTTGTCGGGAAACGAAGGGCAGTGGTAAATGCCGCCCTGGCCATAATAGTTGTTGTTGCCGCCGAGCTGGCCATTCTTAATGTACGGGTACACGACATCCGGCCACTCGTGCTGGTGACCGCCGCAGGTCGGCCCGTCGTCGAAATAGTCCGCAATCGGGAATCTCTCGTCATAGTCCTCCACGTACATCATCATGCCGAGTCCGATCTGCTTCTGGTTGGACAGGCAGCTTATGGCGCGGGCCTTTTCACGGGCCTGGGCGAAGACGGGGAAGAGAATGGCTGCCAGGATCGCGATAATGGCGATTACCACGAGCAGCTCGATCAAGGTGAACGCAGCGTTGGCGTTCGCTCTGCGGTGAATCATGATTTCCTCCCTTAAGGATGTGGATACTTCGTTGGATTGCTGTCAGGGTAAGTCCTGGAGAGTGCCTGGCGCCGGCTGCTTTGCAGCGCGCCTTTCCTGGAAGACAGTTGAGTCGCCTCACCTCCTATCCGCCTGTGAAATCGAATCTGCTGCAGATTGTATTGCAACTAGCGCAAATAAGGCAGTTTAACGCCAGTCATAATTTCCTATCTCCTCTCGAGAGCGCCGCGCTGCCACGAACGATCAGCTCCGTTTCGGTGGCGCGGTCGATTCGCGCACGACGAGCTGTTCGGGCAGCCGGATCGTGGAGGGCGAGGACGGCTCCGGAGATTCCAGCAGATCCAGCAGGAGCTCTCCGCCGCGCTGCCCCATCCTCTCTCCCTGCGGCGCGACGACCGTCAGGGTGGGGACCACCTCCGCCACGGGAAATTCATCGTTGAAGCAGATCAGGCTGAAGTCCTGGGGTATCCGTAACCCCAACTGGTGGGCCGCCGCCATGACGCGGAGGGCGACCACATGATCGTAGGCAAGGATGGCCGTCGCATCCTGATCGAGGATCATAGTCCGGACCCGATCGGTAAGGTTGTCTTCATTCGGGATCACGTCGTGCCCGGCAGGCGGCGTAACCCCGTGTTCGCGCATAGTGGCGCAGTAGCTGTCGTGCCGCTCCACCACGCTATAGTGCTGCAGATGACGGTGCGTGGCGTTGGCGTACGCGATCCGTCGATGCCCTAATTTCCAGAGATGGTCGAGCGCCGTACGGACGCCTGCGGCCTCGTCGCAGAGCACGGCAGAGCGGCCTTCGATATGCTCGTTCACGCAGACGAAGGGCTGGCCGCTCTTGGCGAGGCGCCGGAGCGTCGACGCCGGGGGCGATTGGAGCACGATGGCCCCATCGAAGCGCCACGAGGAGTTCGAGGGCGCATTCTGTTCGCCGAAATCGCTCATGGCGTAGAAGATGCCGTAATGGCGCGGCTGGAGCGCGCTCACGATTCCGCGCATCAGCTCGGGCGTGATGCCACCCCACATGCCGACGTAGGAGGAGCCGAAAACCGCGATCACGTGTGTGCTGGCGTGGCGCAGGCTGCGCGCGGCGAGATTGGGAGCGTAGCCCATTTCCCGAGCTGTGTTGAGGACGCGCTGGCGAGTCTTCTCGGCGATGGGAACGCCGGACTTGTTGTTCAACACCCGCGATACGGTCGTATGCGAGATGTTGAGCCTTCTGGCGATATCCATGATCGTCGCTGCCATCGATTTGCCTTGCGCCGCCTCTACCGGGTAGTTTCACGTGAACATGTGAACGTGAACATTATAGCGAGGTTCTGCGTGGTTGTCAATAGGGAATTTTTCTCAATGCGTTCAGACCCATACTAACCGGCCAACCTGAGCCTTCCTATGTTTTATCTGGCACCCGCTTCCTTTTGGAAGCAGATACCGTAATATGGAAGAGAGAAGGGGCCGGAGAGAATGAAAGAGGTTTGAGCATGGATCTTTAATGAAGAAACAGAGCAAGAAAAAACGAACTGAACCGCAAAGTGACAGGAGAATACTGAGTGGAGCAGGCTTTCTCCTCGCCGGACGGCCTGCATTCTTCGGCGTACTTCAAATGTGATCGCAGAAGACGCTCGCGACTATATGGAGCCAGCACTCATAGGCCGGACAATACTTCATCCACGTCTTCGGGCAAGGCGTCATTAGCATCCTCGGCGGCTTGAGTTAGGCTGCGTTCAGTTACCAACGTCTCACCATCCACTGCGACGTACAACTCCTGCGCGGTCATCTTAAGGACCAACTCCGGCAATTCGTCCCCATTGGCTGGCATAGCCTGCAGCAACGAGTTGATAGGCTCATGGACGTACGTTTCGAGGAAGCGGCTCATGACAACACCAGCAAGGCTGTTGAAATGTTGCCATGCGTCGTCGCCGACGTAAACCTCCCCACCGTTTTCTTGGAAGGCGCGACTCAACTCGGACAGTTTTGTGTTGGGCGTGGGATCTAAAACGACCAGCACCGGGATATGCCCGCTGGCTTTGCAGTCGCCGGGGAAGTCAAGCTCTTCACTCCATCGTCCTTGACCGGATGCGGCGATCGTGACCCGAAGTTTCACCTCGTACGCCTTCAGGTCGGGCCTGATACAGTCCACCTGCCTTCCTTTGCGGGGGTCCGAGCTTCGCTTTATTGGGCTTTTCGACGCGCTGACAGGCGTACCTCCGATAGACGCAGCAATAATGGGCTCGAAGACGTATCCTGTTTCCTGCGCCGCACGGTTATCGATGTCGTAAATCCATTTCCGCCACAGCAGGAAGTCGGCCAGACCCTTAGGTGTCAGTGTTCCGTATTGGAGTAGACTGCGTGGCCCTACCTGGTCAATCGTTGGAATCGGCTGTGTTCGCAAGATGGCCTCGTACTTCAGTCGCGCTTTGTGAAGTGTTGCAAGGCAGCCGAAATATGATGCAGCGTCTGGGACCAGGCTGACCAGTTTTTCAAACAAGGGAAGGAACGGTGTGTCTGGCAGCACCAACCCGCTGAGGGGGTGAGTCGAGAAGAACGGCAGGACATCGGGAAGAGGGTCAGAAAACTCGCCTTCTAGTCCCAAATCCCTAATTATGACAGCCACAAGATAGGAGCATACTTCTTCTGAAAGTGCTACTCCGATGGCTCCCCCTCCAACCGAGCGAGCCTTGGCTACGATTGTGCTTTGTGCAGCAGTTAGAGCCATAATGCTTGCTGATCTCCAGTATTGACGTCAAGCCTGAATTGCGATCTCACCAGTGCTATCACCTGTCTTAGTGCAGGGCTGGCGCCTTCCGCGATGGTGGGCACGAACGACAGCAACGCTCCTATCCGATCTCCGGGGTTAGCCTTATGCAAGTCGGCAACAAGCGACGATGCGATTCGGTGCGCGAGAACCGGGGGCACGGCATTTCCAATTAGCATTGCCTGTTGAGCGATAGTCCCACAGAATGTGAAGTTGTCCGGGAATGTCTGTATCCTTGCGCACTCACGAATGGTCAAATTGCGATTTTCCACTGGATGGATAAACTCAGTCAGAGCACCCCCTGTAATGGCCTTCGAGGGTTCAGCGGCAACAAGCCGTCTCATGCCGGAAGGTGCGCCACCTCTTCGTTCCGTAGGAGTACCATCCTTGACACGCCGAAAAGCCCGCCGTTGATAACTGGGGTGCCACAGTTCTACTGGAAGGTCCCGCATCCGCTCTCCTTGCTTCAGTGCGGTGGCTCTTCGCAAATCGATTCCCTCGAGCGGCCTATAGAAGTGTCCCGGCACTTCCCCTGGTGGAACTGTGGTCGCAGGAGGGAGGCCCTCTAATGCGTCCGCAAGTGTAGGCGTGCGAGTAAGGTTCTTGCCTGTGACTCGATACGCACCTGGTGCTCCATGCGCCGCGTGCGAAGGTTCCGGGAAGCAGGGTTCCCATCCCAGACCGCCTATCGCAATGACTCTCTTGCGGTGTTGAGGTACCCCGTAGTTGGCAGCATTAACCTTGCGGAGGTGGATTCGATAACCCGACTCAACAAGCGGGGATAACAGGTCGAGCAAGTACCGGCCGCCCTCCGCTGTAAGAAAACCCTCGACGTTTTCGAATACGAAAGCAGTTGGTTGAGAGCGGACAACTATCTCTGCGAAGCATCCAACCAGGCTATTCCGATGGTCACCCTTCCTTCGCAGCCCAGCCGAGGAGAACCCTTGACAGGGTGGACCCCCAACGATTATGGTTGAGGCAGGCACAGCGATATCCGGTGTAATCAAAGTGCAGCTCACATTGCCGTCAATGTTTGCAGCGTGGGTACTGACTGCTGCGGGGCTACTGTCGAGTGCGTGAACGAGACGGAAGCCGGCTTGTTGGAAACCTAAAGATAGCCCTCCGGCTCCGCAGAAGAGATCGATAAAACTATATTGGGTGGATGCCACAGAAACAGGTTGTTCCATTTATGGACTCGACAAGGGATGGACAGCAAGTCTCATGCCGATGGGAACGAGCGATAGGTATCTGCTGATAGTTAAAGATTAACTGGGCAATTCCTCCTGGATTAATGCAACAGGCAGGCCATATGCGTAGAGGAAACAGCTGGCACTCCTTCAGGCAGAGCTGCCTTACTTGAGAATTGAACGCTTATAAAGATAGCTGATCGTTTCGATACCGAGGACGATTTAGCCACTGACTGATGGGTCATCTCTGGGCATCGTGGGCGCACGTAGCCGATGTCAGAGCAGCCTGTCATCGATCTCCTTCAGCGAGCAGGTGCTAAGGAATAGCTGGGGCACGAGGCTGAAAATGGATGCCTGCCTTGAATAGTCCTCTCTTGCTCCTGGCAGTTTTGGTGGCTGGCTTGATATGATCGGTCTACGCTACTATGCAAAGACGAGATTTTTATTGACAGCCGCGCCTGCGTCGCGTATAATATAGAGGTCACCCAACGAGGAGAATTTCTTTCCATGTCGTTTCGCACGGGGACAACTCTATACGACCTGCTGCCGACGTGGCACGCCCAGCGCTGTGTTGGCGTGCCTCCTTTGGTATAGGCCGTATTGTGACTCTTTTACCCCCGTGCATCTGGCAGATTCTCGAACGGAAGACGTAGCCCTTATAGATTGCAAGCGTTCCCGCGGCATGATTCCA
>Ga0070739_10001398_pt1 | contig 36730 bp, 30 predicted proteins | sample Coa_R1_7_FD_66445 | JGI IMG/M metagenome (GOLD analysis project Ga0070739, IMG submission 66445) | Surface soil microbial communities from Centralia Pennsylvania, which are recovering from an underground coalmine fire - Coalmine... | ecosystem: Environmental > Terrestrial > Soil > Unclassified ...
CGGTTGGATTGGTTGTGGTGTTGGTGGTCGTATTCGGATTCGTCGTCTGACCGAAAGCGGGCAGCGAAAGCGCCGCCATCAGCCCTGCGGCGGAAGCGAAGCCGAGCATTTTGGCAGCTGAAATCATTCGACGTACTCTCCTCGCAAGTTGTAAGGGACAACCTTGAGATACCCAGGCGACCGCGCTTGTATGAAGAGCGACCCCTTGCCACCGCGCGCATGGCCTTTTTTGCGAGGGGGCTTATGCTTGGCGCGATGAATTCAACGCTTCGTGACGCCCGAGCTCGTGACTGCCGGCGCAGCGGTACTCACCTTTGTCGTTATCGCGGTCAGCGCCGTTGCCGCGCTTCAGCAACTGCGGCACATCCGCGCTGCAAATCAGCTCGCCGGCATCATGCGGTACGTGGAGTGGTTCGAAGCTCCGAAGATGCAGCAAGCCATAAAATACATTGGCGACGATCTGCCCGGCCATCTTCGGAATGTGCAATACCGCGGCGAGCTGCTGGGCGAGGTCGTAAGCCGCACCTCGCATCCCGAACTTTTCGTTGCCGACTGGTTCGAGCAAGCGGGTTCGTACGTAAAATACGGCTTGATCGCCGACGAGCAATTTCTCGATTTGGCCGGCACATTCGTCAGCACGATGTGGCAGCAATTGGAACCGGTCATCGCGATGCGCAGAATCGCGGGCGGTCCCGCGATGTACGAGAACTTCGAGTACCTTGCCGTGCGTATGCGGGCGTTCGCCGCGCAGCATCCGCACGGGAACTATCCGCGCGGCTGCCCGCGCCTCATGACGCAAGAGCGCGCTCGGGCGCTGCTAGCTCAATTCAACCATCACGAGCCGGCAGACGACGCCGCGAGCTCCGCGATCGGCGTTGAAACGAACCACACGTGACCGTACGGATCGATGAAACTGCCGTTGCGGTAGCCATACTCTTGGTTGACTAGCGGACGATCGATTTGCGCGCCGGCTTCAACGGCGCGGTTGAAGACCGCATCCACGTCGGGCACAACCGCATAGAGCGTAATCGGAACGTCGTTATAACTGCGCGGCCGGGTGAACTGGCCGGGTGCGCTCGTATCGGCAAGGCAAAGCGTGTTTCCATGCAGATCCAGCTCCGCGTGCTGAATTTTGCCTTCCATTTCGTAGCGTTCTTTTTCAACCGCACCAAGGGCGCGGACATACCAATCGATCGCTTCAGCGGCGCTCTGCGTACGCAGATAGGGCGAGAAACTCCATGAGGCCATAGCTGCATCCTCCGTCTCTACAGATAGCGCCGGGTTGCCGTCGAGTTGCGGCGAACCGAGCAGGCGTTTGGCGTTTTTCTGCCAAGCGACAAAAGGTTGCCTTAAGAAGAGGGCCGCGATATAATACTCGTCTGTGCCCCGCAGCCGGCTAGCACTGCGGACGCCCAGAGGCAACGGTGGGCCCCCTTACGTGACCACGTGAGATGAGGCGCCCTGCGTAAGCCGCGGGCGGGTGTGCACATCACCTTAGCGGTGAAAATGAATTTAATCGACGTCAACAATTTCGATGCGATGCGCATCGGACTTGCTTCGCCCGAACAGATCCGTGCTTGGTCGTTCGGCGAGGTCAAGAAACCTGAAACCATCAACTATCGCACCCTCAAGCCCGAACGCGACGGCTTGTTCTGCGAAAAGATCTTCGGGCCCACCAAAGACTGGGAATGCCACTGCGGCAAGTATAAGCGGATCCGCTTCAAAGGCATGATCTGCGATCGCTGCGGCGTGGAGATCACGCGCGCGAAAGTTCGCCGCGAGCGCATGGGCCATATCGAGCTCGCAACGCCCGTAAGCCATATTTGGTACTTCAAGGGCGTGCCCAGCCGCATCGGCATTCTGCTCGACATGTCGCCGCGCCAGCTCGAAAAAGTTATTTATTTCGCGGCGTACGTCGTAATCGATCCGGGCAGCACGTCGCTGCAAAAACGCGAAGTGCTCACGGAGCAGAAGTATCGCGAATATCGCGACAAGTTCGGAACGGCGTTCAAGGCCGGCATGGGCGCGGAAGCGATCCGCGAGCTTTTGCGCGATTTGAACTTGCGCCGCCTCCAAGAAGAGCTGCGCAAAGAGTTCAAAGAGACGACCGGACAAAAGCGGCTCAAGGCTATCAAGCGTCTTGAAGTGGTCGAAGCGTTTCTGAATTCCGGTAACAAGCCGGAGTGGATGATTCTCTCGGCGGTGCCGGTGATCGCGCCGGAACTGCGCCCGATGGTGCAGCTCGACGGCGGCCGCTTCGCGACGTCGGACCTGAACGATCTCTACCGCCGCGTCATCAACCGCAACAACCGTCTGAAGCGGTTGCTCGAACTCAGCGCGCCGGAGATCATCATCAAGAACGAAAAACGCATGCTGCAGGAAGCGGTCGATGCGCTTATCGACAATGGACGCCGCGGCCGTCCGGTAACGGGGCCGAACAACCGTCCGCTCAAATCGCTCAGCGACATCCTCAAAGGTAAGCAGGGGCGTTTCCGTCAGAATTTGCTCGGCAAGCGCGTCGACTACTCGGGCCGTTCGGTTATCGTCGTCGGTCCGTCGCTGAAGCTGCATCAGTGCGGTCTTCCCAAAGAGATGGCGCTCGAGCTCTTCAAGCCGTTCGTGATGAAGAAGCTGGTCGATCGCGGACAAGCGCACAACATCAAGAGCGCGAAACGCATGGTCGAACGCGTGCGCCCGGAAGTGTGGGACGTGCTCGACGAAGTGATTCGCGAGCATCCGGTCCTGCTCAACCGCGCACCGACGTTGCACCGCTTGGGCATTCAGGCCTTCGAACCGGTGCTGGTCGAAGGTAAAGCGATTCACCTTCACCCGCTCGTTTGTACGCCGTACAACGCCGACTTCGACGGTGACCAAATGGCCGTGCATCTTCCGCTGAGCGCCGGTGCGCAGGCGGAAGCGCGCATCCTCATGCTTTCAAGCAATAACATCCTGTTGCCGGCGTACGGTAACCCGGTGTCGATTCCGACGCAAGACATGGTGCTTGGTCTGTACTACCTGACGTTCCAACGCGAGGAGTACAAAGGGCCGGCGAAGGCTGCGATCACGGAAGACTACGACGAGCGCGTGTACCGCGTGCGCACCAATGGTAAAGCCCTTCGACAAGGCTCAGGACAGGCTGCGAAGAGCGCCGAGGCTAACGGTGAGCGTTTGCCGACGTTCATGGACGCAAACGAAGCGATCATGGCGTACGACACGCACAACGCCTCGCTGCACGAGTGGATTAATGTCCGGTGGAAAGGCGAGATCGTTCGCACGACCGTCGGGCGCGTGATCTTCAACAACGCGATTCCGAAGAATTGGAATCACGCGTTCGTGAACTATATTCTCGACAAGGGCGCGCTCAAGAAACTCATCACTTCGTGCTACAGACAGTACGGCAACGCGGAGACCGCGAAGTTCCTCGATGCGATCAAGGATCTCGGCTTCCACTATGCCACGCAGTCCGGTACGACGGTGTCGATCAACGACATCATCGTCCCGAGCGCGAAATACGAGATTCTCGACAAGGCGCAAAACGAGGTCGACGATCTGCACCGTCTGTACGAGCAAGGCTTCATCTCACAGGACGAGCAGTACAACAAGACCATCGAGATCTGGTCGAAGGCGAGCGACGAAGTGACCGTTGCGATGCAAGAGGCGCAGAACCCGCTCAATCCGGTGTTCATGATGGCGACCTCCGGCGCGCGCGGTTCGATCGCGCAGGTCAAACAGCTCGGCGGTATGCGCGGCCTCATGTCCGACCCGTCGGGCCGAATCCTCGAAATCCCGGTGAAGGCCTCGCTCAAAGAAGGTCTGACGGTTCTCGAGTACTTCATTTCGACGCACGGCGCGCGTAAAGGTCTGGCCGATACCGCGCTGCGTACGGCGGACTCCGGCTACCTCACGCGTCGTCTGGTCGACGTTGCGCAAGACGTGATCATCCGCGAGGAAGATTGCGGAACCGCGAACGGCATCACGGTCAGCGACATCGCGGTCGGCAAGGAAATCATCGAACCGCTCAGCGATCGCATGATCGGCCGGCGCGCATCGGAAGACATCAAAGAAGGCAAGAACCTCATCGTCAAGCGCGACGAAGAGATCGACGAAGAGAAAGTCAAGGCGATTCTCGACGCCGGCATCAAGACGGTGAAGATCCGCTCGGTGCTCACGTGTCAGGCGAAGTACGGCGTGTGCTCGATGTGCTACGGCCGCAATCTTGCGACCGGCAACAAAGTCGACATCGGCGAGGCAGTCGGCATCATCGCAGCGCAGTCCATCGGTGAACCGGGCACGCAGCTCACCCTGCGCACGTTCCACACCGGCGGCGTTGCGACGGAAGACATCATTACCGGTCTGCCGCGCGTCGAAGAAATCTTCGAAGCGCGCAAACCCAAAGGTCAAGCCACGATCACCGAAGCGACGGGCGAAGTGCGGTTCGGCGAGGAGAAGAACCGGCGCATCGTGATGATCGTCGACGAAACCGGCGAGCAGCACGAGTATGACATCCCGCACGGGACGCATCTCGCGGTGCACGAAGGCGACAAAGTCGAAGCGGGCGATCAGCTGAACGAAGGTTCGTTGAATCCCCACGACATTTTGCGTATCAAAGGCGAGACCGCACTTCAGAACTACCTGGTTCAGGAAGTGCAGAAAGTCTACCGTTCGCAAGGCGTCGATATCAACGACAAGCACATCGAAGTCATCGTACGTTCGATGCTGCGTAAGGTGAAGATCCGCGACGGCGGCGACACCAATCTGCTTCCGGGTCAGCTTGTCGAAGCTTCGCACTTCCACGAGTGCAATGAGAAGCTGTCGTCCGATCAGCAGAAGGCCGAAGCGGAACCGGTGCTGCTCGGCGTCACGAAAGCCTCGCTGGCAACGGAGTCGTTCCTATCGGCGGCTTCGTTCCAGGAGACGACGCGCGTCCTGACCGATGCGGCGATCAAAGGCAAACACGATCCGCTCCTGGGCCTGAAAGAGAATGTCATCATCGGCAAACTGATTCCGGCCGGTACGGGCATGTCGCGCTATCGCAATCTGCAGATCGAGCCGGAAGGGCAAGATCTCGACGACGACGGCCGTCCGCGCAACGCGTTCGAGGCGTCGCTCTACGAGGGCATGTCTGCAGACGACGCAGCGCTGGCGGAAGTCATGGGCGGCGGTGACGGCATGCAGAAGCTCGTGAGCGCGTACGATCGCACGCGCGAACCCGCGACGGTGCAGTACGAAGGTGAATACGAAGATCACCTCAACGTGCACGCGCCGCCTCGCAAAACGCAGTACGACAAGACCGGGTACAAGGGCATCAATCCCGAGGACTTGTAAATAGCGAAAGGGCGGTGCGAAAGCACCGCCCTTCTCTTACAGGTAACACCGCGGCAACAGCCGTATCTTCCAATCCACTCATGGCGAAACGAGCGACGACCGTCCAGCTCTTTGACGCGATAATCGATCTTCGGGACGGCATGGCCGCGAGCTTCGATGCGGTCTACCGGCGCTTCGATGGGATCGACAAGAAACTGGAAGAACACGATCGCCGCTTTGACGAACACGATCGCCGGTTTGACGAACACGATCGCCGGTTTGACGAACACGATCGCCGGTTCGATATCCTCGAGCGGCGCATGGGCCGGCTTGAAACGCGCATTGAAGATCTGGAAAATCGCCTTCCGGCGTAATCGCCATCATCACGCTTTTGCGCTTATTAAAAAGGATTCGCGCGAAACGCCGATGCAACGTGTAGTACCTGCATGGCGAAACGCGAGTTCTCCGACGCATTTCGAACTTTCGTCAACAAATACATTGCTTCGGTCGAGCAAATCGAAGTTCTGCTGACACTTCGATCGGACGAACAGCGTTCGTGGACCGTTGACGAGCTCAGCGCATTACTGCGCAGCAATCCCGCTTCGATCGCATCGCGCCTGGATGCATTGTCCCACGGGAAATTTGCCGCCGGCAGCCCCGCAACAGGGTATCGGTACGTTTGTACCGGACGACTGCGCGAGATGGTCGACGAATTGGACCAAGCATATCGTTCGCACCGTTTCCGCGTTATCGAGCTGGTCTTTTCACGGAATACGGCAGCCAGGACGTTCGCCGATGCATTTCTCCTGAGAGAAGAGGACGATGAAGATCTCCGCTGAGATCGTCTATTTGCTGTGTACCGTGACCAGCGCCGTATGTACGGTCCTTTTGCTGCGCGGATACCGGCGCAGCCGCTCGCGGCTGCTGATGTGGAGCGCGATTTGCTTTGCGTGTTTATTTCTGAACAACGTCCTGCTGTTCGTCGACGTCATCGTATTCACGACCGTCAATCTCTCGGTGTGGCGTTTGGTGCCCGCCGCAGTTGGTGTTGCGCTGCTCTGCTACGGCTTCATTGAGGAGGAAGCATAAATGTTTCTGTTCCTCAGCGGCGTGGTCATGGCCGGATGCTTCGTCGCGGCGACGTTCTTCGTACGCTACCGGCGGCGAAGCGGCGACCGGTTTTTTGTGTTCTTTGCGATTGCGTTTGCGCTGCTTGGTCTGGAGCGTTTAGGCCTGGCCGTTAGGAACGCACCAGAAGAACCGCACACCGGTATGTACTTTCTTCGGCTAGCCGCGTTCGTGCTCATCATCATCGCGATTCTGGATAAGAACCGCGGGGGATCGCGCGACGTGTAGCGTGGTCCGGTACGTAGAGACGGACCGCGGATACCGGCTTGAGATCGGGCGCCTTTCGATCAGTCAAAGTTCGTTTTTGCTGCTTGCCGCAATTCTCGCCGGCGTTGGGGGCGGGTACGGGGCGGTTGCGTTCCGCTACTTGATCCTCGGCGAACACGAGCTTGCATTCGGGCACTTCGCGCCCGCGCTGCACATGCTGGGAAGGGCGCAGGCCGTGCCGGTGCTCATTGTGGGCGGAATTCTCACGACGCTTATCGTGAACCGTTTTGCGCGCGAAGCTAAAGGCCATGGCGTACCGGAGGTGATGGCCTCCGTTGCGATGCAAGGCGGAATAATGCGTCCGCGCATCATCGCCGTCAAGAGTCTGGCCTCGGCGACCTGTATCGGTTTTGGCGGAAGCTGCGGACGTGAAGGCCCGATCGTTCAAATCGGTTCGACGATAGGTTCGGTGCTGGGGCAGCTCGTGCGCGCGCCGTCTCCCATTGTCCGCACGCTCGTCGCATGCGGCGCAGCCGCCGGCATCTCCGCAACGTTCAACGCACCTATAGGCGGCGTCTTTTTTGCAAGTGAAGTCATTCTCGGCGATTTTGCGCCGCGTTCGTTTGCGACGATCGTCGTCTCCAGCGTTGTCGCGGCAGTAATCGGGCGCGCGCATTTCGGAAATCATCCTTCATTTACCGCGTCGGCCTTTTATCTCGTTTCGCCGGCGGAACTTGGCCTGTATGCGATTCTCGGCGTCGTTGCCGCCGCATGGGCGGCCGGCTTTGTGCGTTTGCTGTATCTTTTTGAAGACACGTTTGATGCGTGGCGCATCCCGCCGGTGGTGAAGGCGGCCGTGGGTTTTGCCGGCGTCGGAATCATCGGCATGTGGTTTCCGCAGATTTTCGGCGTCGGTTACGAGCACGTCGACGCAATGCTTGCCTCGCACGTCCCGGCGCGGCACTCCTTCGTGCTTGCGGTATTGAAGCCGCTCGCAACGTCGTTGACGCTCGGCGCGGGCGGCAGCGGCGGCGTCTTCGCCCCTTCGCTATTCACCGGCGCGATGCTCGGCAACACGTTCGGAAGCGTCGTCCACGTGCTGTTCCCGGCGTGGACGGCGAACTCACCTGCATATGGACTGGTGGGCATGGCGGCGGTTTTCGCCGCAGCCGCCGAAGCGCCGATCACGGCGATCACGATCGTGTTTGAAATGTCGAACGACTACACGATCATTCTGCCCCTCATGGTCTGCACGGTTATTGCGACGCTGATTGGAAGGCGTCTGCTGGGCTACACGATTTATGAAATGAAACTCGTGCGGCGCGGAATCGACTGGGTGCGGGCGCGTAAGCCGCGCCCGTTTGCGCGCGTGCGCGTCGCGTCCGTGCAGCGAGACCCGGCGTTCGTCGCAACCGCTATGCAGCCGATTCGCGAGATTGCACGAAACCTAGAGCATAGTCCCGAGTTCGTCGTGCCTGTCGTAGACGACGGCATGTTCGTCGGTATGGTTACTGCATCGGACGTAGCTGCGGCGCTGCTGGTCGATCCGGACGCGCCTGTGGGCCGGCTTGCGCAACCAGCGGCGGCAAGGTTGACGTCCGACGATACGCTAGAGCAAGCAGCGGTTGCTTTGGCGGACCCGCAAACGCCGCTTCTTCCGGTAACGGACAGTGTTGGAAAGCTCGTGGGCATCCTTACGCGCCGCGACGTGCTGGAGGCATACCGCAGCCGCACGGATATTTAGTGAACGCGCTCATGATTCAGATTCCCGAGAAGGCGCGCGGCAGCCATGCCGGATGTGCAAGTACAAGCGCGCTCCACAGCAGCAGCACCGCGCCCGCGATCGGGACGGCCGCGCGCCCGCGCCGCGCCGTCTTTTCGTACACCATGAGCGCCGTAACCGCGGCCATCCACCACAAACTGGCAAAGCCGGCGGCGAAGCTGATGAGCATGAGTGCCCAGCAGCATCCCGCGCAGAAGAGTCCGTGCCGGTAACCCAGATCGAATGCGGCACGCGCGCCGCGCCGGTAGTGATGCATGAGAAAATTGCCGGGTAAACGGCAAGCGCGCAGACACGCATCTTTGAGCGGCGTGAATTGAAAGGCGCCCGCTACCAACAGCACGCTGCCGGCGATTACCCACGGATGCGCGTTCAGCCACGCAATGTTGTCGGCCGCGCGGTGTACCACAACATCGCCGCCGAACGCGAGCGCGCCGAACGCGCACCACACGACGGCGTAGCCGCCGACAAACGATGCAAAAACGGCTCCGTGCCGCGGTTGGCTTGCCGATGCAATTGCGAACATCCGCAAAAGCGGAAGCGTCGAGGGCAGCATCATCGCTGCGATCATGACGAGCCAAGCCGCAACGAACAGTCCGAGCGCGATGCCTAGCGGCGGACCGCGCTCGATCAGTGCGTCGTGGTGTAGAAACGCGGCGGAACCCCTAAACTGCGCGATCGCGGCAATGGCCCAGGCTATGGCAATCGCCGCAGGAACGGCGATCGGCACCGTTGCCGCGCGCGCCGTCTGCATTCGTTTATCCGGCGAATGCGATCGTGTAATCGCCTTGAATGGCGTTACGTCCCTCGAAAGCCCACTTGATTCCGTATTTCGGAATGTTCACGGTGTGATGTGCTGCCTTCGACACATACGCCGGCGTACCGGGAATCGTCGAGAAGATCGAATCGCGAAGCGTGGTTTCACTGCCGTCGGGCCCACGATACGGCTGCATCTGCGCGCTCACCCAGCCGTCGCCGGCTTCTAAGTCGCCGGCGCCTTGCCGCACGCTATGTGCGATCGGTACGCGCTCTAGGCCGATAATTTCGCCGACGAGCTGCGAGAGATCCGCAAGCGGTCCGCCAAGCTTGCCGGTGTACGCGTCCGCGAGTGCTTGCGCTTGTGCGTCCGTGGCTTTGTCATCCATCAGCACGAGCACTTTCCAACTCTTCGGCACGAGCACGTTGCCGGGAATTTGGCAAACCATCACCATGGAAAGGCCGCTCACATCGATGCCATTGACTTCACCCTTGTCGAAGTGATAGCCGAGAAATGCTTTGCAGTCACCCGTGTCCGGGTCTTCGCCGATCCAGCACGGACAGAGCACATCGCACGAGCATGCTTCCAGCAGCGTGCCTTGTAAGTTGTAGATGTACTTTTGTGTCTGCTCTATTCCGCCCGGTTGTACTGTCGCCATAAGCTCTCCCTTGCGCCAGCGGGCGCAAAATAAAGTCTACAACCCGTTTCGGACGGCGTGTAGGGCCTGAAGGTATAAGCCGCCTCTAAACGCGGGAGCGGCGCCGCAGCGCGATCATCGCCACGACGCCGACTGCGGGCCCTGCCGCCAGCAGCGTGAACGCGTTACTCCAGCCATAGGTTGCTTGCACCGCGCCGACGAGCCAAATCGTTGCGAGCGTGATTGAAAATCCGATGCCCATCTGCAGCGTAAGGGCGGTGCCGATGTACTGCGGTTCCGACAGTTCGGTGACGGCGGCGGAAAATTGAGCGGAGTCGGCGACTACGGTGAATCCCCACAGCATAAGCAGCGCCGTCACAACGATCGGGTTGCCGCCGAAAAACCAGCCGATGCATAGTGAAATCGTGCCGCTCACCAGCATCGCGGCTCCTGCGACCGTGGCACGGCCGATGCGGTCGGCAATGAATCCCGCAATCACGCACCCGATTGCGCCCGCAACGCCGAAAGCGGCAAAAACAAGAAGCGGCGCAGGCGCGCCGGTGCCGGCTGCCTTTAGACTCGCCGTATAAAAGATCGGAGCCCATGCCCATACGGCGTACAGCTCCCACATGTGCCCCCAGTAGCCGGTGTCCGCCAAAACGACGTTCGTGTTTGCGAGGACCGCAGGCACGGCTCGGAGATCGAAACGCGCGGTGCGCTGCAGGTTCGGTGGTGAAGGCACGAGCGAAATTACGGGCATCGCCACCAGCGCAAGCATACTCGCGCCGATGAGCACGCCGCGCCATGGCAGATCACCGGAGAGAAGATGGGGCGTGAACGATCCCAGCGTCAGCGCTCCCACGGCGATGCCCGTTACAAGGCCTCGACTTTGGGTGAACCATGCCGTGAGCAGACGAACAGTCGGCGGGTAAACCAGCGCGAGTCCCGCTCCCGTCAGAAAGCGAAGCGCAAGCAAAAGCGCTGCGGAATGCACCAGCAGAATACCGGCATTCGCGGCAACGGTGATCGCAATGCCGATGCGAATAAGCGAGCGCGGTTCCACCCAATCGGCGAGCGCGATCACCGCGCTGCCGACCGCGCCCGTAACGAACCCGAGTTGCACGGCGGCGGTAATCCACCCGCGGTTCTCGGGCGCGATGCCGAATACCGAAGCCAACGGCACAACGACTGCGGTTGCAGAGAACCACGTTGCCATAGCGAGAACGTCGGAAGCGGCGATGAGCCCGAGCGTCCGGATCGCCACGGTACTACGATGGCTTGCGGTGCGCCGTGATTCCTTCAACTGCGGCCGCCGCCGCTTCTATGCTCTCGTAAATTGGCCAAATGCCGGCGAGCTGCGTAAGCTGCAAAATCTTTCGTACGATCGCGTCCGCCGGAGCGATCACGAGCACTTCACGCGGACTGCCTTGCGCCCTGCGCGCTTTGCGCATATAGACGAGCTCGTCCAAAAACGATGCGTCACCGCAATGAAATCCGGTGAAATCAACGATGCACTGCTGCGCGCTAAGAGCGGGCGCTAAACGACGGCGAAGTTCAGAACGTCCGAAAACGTCCCAATCTCCCGCGAGTGAAATAACGGCGGGCATGTGTCTCCCCTACGGCTAACAAGCATACGCCAGCAGGCAAGCGTACATGTTAATCGTAGTCACCAGGGCGCGTTCAGTGTTTCTTAAGACCGGGGTAGAACCAAAGCATGCAAACTGGGCGCGTAAACGCATCGAACTACGAGCAGATCGCTCCATTCCCCGATGAGTCGAGCCCTGAAAAGGATTATCTGCTCAACGTCATCATCGAGACGCCGCGCGCAACGCGGCACAAGTATGCGTTCGACGCAAAGACCGGTCTGTTCAAACTCAAGAGCACCATCGCCGAAGGACTGCAGTGGCCGTACGATTACGGTTTTGTTCCGGGCACGCTCGGGCAAGACGGGGATCCGATCGACGCGCTGTTCTTGAATGACGAACCGTCGTTTCCGGGTTGTTTCACCGAAGCGCGCCTGCTCGGGATCATTCGCCTGCAGAAAAACGGCGAGCAAAACGACAGGCTCGTAACGTGCGCCAAACGGATCGACGGCATTTCGCTGAGCACGGACCCTTACGAGACGATCGCGGACGTACCGAAATCAGTAATCGACAGCCTGCGCCGCTTTCTCGTCGAGTATTCGGAAGGGGCGGGCAACCGCGTGCAGTGCAGCGGTGTCGAAGGACGCGAAAAAGCGCTGGAAGCCGTTCAGCGCGGCATCGCTGCGTTTCAAAAGAAGCACGCTGACGCAGCCGGCTAACGCGCTTTAGCAGCAAGCGAGAAAGCCCTCATACGCTTCCGCAGGTTGCGAGGTGTATTGTAGTTGTGTCTTCCCTCATTTCGTGAGGCGCGCTTATGCGAGACTGGTCACGCTCTTTCGGCGTTATGAGCGTTTGCATTCTTTTGCAGGCTGCGGTATTGCCCGCGTGCAATCGCGACCGCCCCCAGACGCCTGCGCCGCGCGCTGCTCCCGCACGCACGCAGCGCGTGATCGTCGGACGGCTCAGCCCGTCGGTCACGCTTTCCGGTCTCATCGCTCCGTATCAAAACGTCATTATCTCGAGCAGTTTGCAAGAACCCGCGGACGAGGTGTACGTGCACGAGGGCGATAGGGTTCGCGCGGGTGAAGCGATCGCTCAGCTCGACACGGCGGATTTGCGGGCGAACTATAACGCCGCGCTGCGCAACGCCGATGATGCATTCTTACGCATTTCTCAAACACGCGATCAGGGCTCGCTAAGCATTCAGCAAGGCAACGCGGCGCTGGTGAGCGCTCAAACGCAGCTGGCGCAAGCCCAACAGAAGCTCTCACTCTCGCAGGTCACGCTTAAACGGGATCGCGAGCTGTACGTGCAAGGTTTTCTCGCGCATCAAGTGCTCGACAACGACACGACCGAGTACAACACCGATGCGCAAGCCGTAACGTCGGCGCAGGCGGCGCTCAAAAATGCCGCCGCAACCGTGCAGATCAACGGCAAAGGCGCGCAAGGGTTGCAATACGAAAATGTCGCGTCCGCTCAGGCGGCCGCCGCATCCGCGCGGGCTCAAGCCGATCAGATCGCCGTGCAGATCGGCAAAGCCACGATCGTTTCGCCCGTCAACGGCGTCGTTATCAACCGGAACTTGAACGTCGGGCAATATCCCGGCAACTCGCCGATCTTCACCGTGCAGCAAATGGACACGGTCTACGCGATGCTCAACGCTTCGAGCGACCAAGTGTTTTTGATTCGCCCGGGTACGCCCGCGCTGCTCAGCGTCGGGAATCTGCACGTCAGCAATCTGCGCGGCACGGTCGAAGCCGTGCTCGGTCAGGCGCAGCCGGGTGGTACGAACTTCATCGTCAAAGTGCGAATCGACAATGCGCGCGGCGTCCTGCAATCCGGCATGGTGGTTGCTGCGACGGTTCGCTTACCGCCCGTCAGCGGCGCAATGATCCCGACCAGCGCCTTCATCGACGCGGCGCACGACGCGGTGCGAATGCAGCGCAGCGACGGCACCACAAGCGTCGTCCCGGTTCGCGACATCGCAGAGGACGGGATGCATTCGATCGTTCAGGGCGTTCCTGCCAATGCGCGCGTAGTCGTGCAGGCGCAATGAGCCGCATCACCGCGTTATTCGTCCAACGGCCTGCGCTGGCCTCAGTCTTGGTGCTGCTCACGCTTATAGCCGGAATCGCGGCATATCCGGGACTGGTCCAGCAGCAATTTCCCAATGTCGATCTGCCGGTCGTGCAAGTTGTAGCGCAATATCCGGGTGCGTCGCCCAGCACAATCCGGGACACGATCGCGCGGCCGATTGAGGATCAACTTGCCGGCGCACCGGATCTGGACCACATGCAGACGACGATTCAGCAAGGCGGCGCGACGATCTCGGTCTTTTTTTCACTAGCGTCCGACAAAACTGCGGACCTTACGGAAGTTCAACGGCGTTTGCAGTCGGCCGAGGCGCAGCTGCCTTCGGATTTAAAAGCGCCGTCGATCAACACGTACGATCCCAGTCAGGGCACGGTAGTGGAACTGGCGGCGTCCACGAGCCGTTTGAACCCGCACGATCTCTCGAATTTGATCGACAACACGATCGTACCGCAGATGGAGCAAATTGCCGGCGTTGCGTTTGTACAAACGTCGGGCGACGTTACGCCGTCGATCGAAGTTGCGATCGATCCGTCACGCCTCATCGCTTCCGGCGCGACGCTCAACGACGTGCTCAACGCCGTCACAAACAACAACGTACGCGCACCGGGCGGCATTGCGACGGCGAACGGACACGAGACGACGCTGGATATTCGGGGGGACATTCAAACCCCGGCCTCCGTCGGCAATCTGCTCGTGGGGTCCGCCGTGCCTGCGCCGCAAGGCTTAAACCCGTGGAGCACGGCACCGCGCGCCGTTCAAATTCGAGACGTCGCCGCCACTTCGTACGGCTACGAAACGCAGCGCGTTTTTGCCTATCATCAACAAGACCCCGCGATCATCTTGGACGTGCGCAAGGCAACGGGCGCGAGTGAAGTCAGCGTATCGCAAGCGGTCTTGGCGGCGCTGCCGGATTTTCGGCGGCGTTTTAGCGACATCGATTTTTCCGTTGTGAACGTGCAGGCCGATTACACGAAGGAACAGATCGGCGAGGTGTGGCGCGCGCTCATCGAAGCGATTGCGCTGACGGCCATCGTGATGCTGGTGTTCTTACGCTCGTGGCGCAACGCCGTGGTCGTATGCGTCGCGATTCCGACCTCGCTCTTCGTTTCGCTCACGACGATGCGGCTGTTGAATTTCACGCTCGACACCATCTCGCTTGCCGCCATGACGCTGGTAATCGGCATTCTGGTCGACGACTCCACGGTCGTGCTGGAGAATATCGAGCGCCACCGCGACTCGGGAGAACCCGCGCGGAACGCCGCAATAAACGGACGCGGCGAGATTGCGCTGGCGGCCATTACGCTCACGCTGGTCGATGTCGTCGTCTTTCTTCCGCTCGCGTTTTTGCCCGGCACGGTCGGCCGGTTCATGAAAGAATTCGGCTTCGTCGTCACTATTGCGACGCTGACGTCGCTCGTGATTTCCTTTACCGTAACGCCGGCAATGGCGGGGTGCTGGTCGATGTTCTCGACGTGGAAACCGTGGCGGTTCATCGATGCGTTCACCGCTTTCTTCGAACGCGCGCGCGGAGTATATGCGAAGCACGTATTGCCGTGGGCGCTCAAACATCCGGCAATCGTCGCAACGATCAGCGCAGGCAGTTTCGTACTGGCGCTTTTCATGATCCCGGCGGGGCTTGTCGGTTTTGAGTTCTTGCCGGCGGTCGACAACGGAGAGGTCACCATACAGCTGCAATATCCCGTCGGCACGTCGATCGAGCGCACTCGTACCGGCGTGCTTGCGTTGGAACGTGAAGTCGATCGCATGCCGCGCGTGAAGGGTGAGACGGCGATCGCCGGCAGTTACTCTGCCGAATTCGGCGGGTTCGTGCAAGAAGGGTTCGTCGGCCAGGTGCACGTGTTCTTGACTGCGGACAAACACCAGTCCAGCGCACAGTGGGTGAGCGACCTTCTGCCCAAGGCGCAGACGCTTCTTCCCGGGGCGGCTATTACCGCCATTCCGGCGACCGGCATCAACGGCGGCACGCAGCAGCCGGTAAACTACGTTGTGAACGCAGCGAATTCGCTCGACAGCGTGGCGCAAAAAGTTTACACCGCGCTGCAGCAAACGCCGGGCACAGCGAACGTCTCCGTATCGTCCCTCGAACCAATGCCGAACGTGGACGTTGAGTTCGATCGCGATGCCGCGCGGGCGTTGGGCGTTGACGTCGGTACGGCCGCTACGGCACTGCGCGCGGCATTCGGCGGCGTCATTGCAACGCAGTACAGTTCGCCGTTCGGGTCGCAGGACGTGCAGGTCGTTTACCCCTTCGATAGCCGCGATTCACTTCGCGCGCTTGCCGCGATTCCGATTCGTTCGACCAATCAGAACATCGTGCACGCGGGCGACGTAGCGCGTTTTGTCTCGCACCCCACCGACCCGCTGATCACGCGGCTCAATCGCCAAAACATCGTGTTCGTGAGCAGCAACGTAAAGCCGGGTTACCAGCTTTCACATGTAACTGCGGCGTTCAAGAAGCGGCTAGGCCCGCTTCCGCAAGGCGCCACGCTGGCTCCCGCGCCCAACGGCAGTCAGCAGAATCTCGCGGACACGGTTTCGGGGATCACGCTGGCGCTGATGCTGTCGTTCGTGCTCGTGTACTTGCTCATGGTGGCGCTCTACAACAGCTTTAAGATGCCCTTCGTGATGATGTTCGCGATCCCGGTGACTGCGTTCGGCGCATTGGGATCGCTCGCCGTTACGCATTTGACGCTCAACTTGTTTTCCATGATCGGCACGCTGCTGCTGGTGGCGCTCGTCACCAAAAACGGGATCTTGCTGGTCGACTATGCGAATCATTTGCGTGAGGACGGCCGATCGATCGTCGATGCGATTTCGCAAAGCGCCGCCACCCGCTTTCGTCCCATCATCATGACCACGTTCTCGATGGTCGTGGCCATGCTGCCGATTGCGCTAGCCCTCGAACCCGGATCGGAAGTTCGTCAAGCGCTCGGCGTCGTCGTCATCGGCGGCTTGCTGAGTTCACTCGCGCTCACGCTGCTGCTCGTGCCGGTCGTTTACGTTGCGATGACGCGCACGAAACCTCAAACGGTGGAGATGCGTATCGAAACGCCGCCCGCACCCGCGCAAGCGGTGCCTTAACTGTTGCTCCTATTTCTTGCTCGTAAAGGATAGATAATGAAAAGAACAGGCCTTTTACTCGCAGCCGCACTTATCGCGCTGACCGCGCGAGCATTTGCGCAATCGGTCGCACCGTCCGCCATTGTCGCCGATCCGGGGTCTTTCGAAGGCAAAGCGGTCACCGTTTCCGGAACGATTTCAAATCTTCAGGTCACGAAATCGATGTTCCGTAAAGTAACGGGTTTTCAACTCTGCGATACCAAGTGCGTTGTGGTGATCGACCAAACCAACGCAGCACATAAGAACGGAGAACAAGCAACCGTTTCCGGAACGTTCCAAAGCAGTTTCAAAGGCCCGAAACGCACTTTCAAAAACGTGGTGGTGGTGAAATGAGGAAGTCCCTCGTAACCGCAATGGCGTTTGCAATTCTCGCTGCGTGGGCAGCCGCGCCGGCAGGCGCGCAGTTGCGCGAACGTATGAAGAACAACATGGTCGACGCGGCGGCGAAGACGCTTGTGTCCCAGATTCAAAGCGATTCTTGCGCTGATTTTTCGTCGATGCTCAAATCCAAGGGCAGCGGCTCATCCAGCTCGTCACGCGCCAAGGGAATGATGAAAAACGATCCGGCAGCGCGTGCAAGGTTTGTGAATCAGGTCGCAGGGCCGCTCGTCAACAAGATGATCGACTGCGACTTACTGCCGCGTTAACGCGAGGGGGTGGCTACCAACTAACGGCTTGCCTGCTACGTCTCTGAGCACAAAGCACTATGCTTTCCTCAAGGCATCATCGTCGCGGTTTGCAAAGGAGCATTCGAGGTGTTCGCGGTGGATCGGCAGATTGTCGCACCATCGACATGCGCTCGCTGCAAAGTCGAGTGCAATCCCGGCGAGCTGTGTCGCGGATACTGTTCTCTCGAATGCGAACTATGCGCCGCCGCCGATCGGGAGCGGCACAAGCACAAACTTCAAAAAATGCGCGTGTGGACCGTTCTTATCGCGTGCATTTCGGTGATCGTTGCCGGAACCGCGTTAAGAATCGACGACTATGTCGTTGCGACGGCGCAGGCACAACACGTTGGTATTCACGTTCGGGGCGTTAAAAGCGGCGGCGCTGAGAGCAAGACCGCGCTAAGGGACGCGTTCGTAGCTACGCGAGATGGCGCGAGCGAGGTAGCGTACCCGACTGTCGCGACATTTTGCCGTGCGCTGCGGCTCAAAGGGGAAGCTGAGAGCACCGTCTCCGGCGAGGACCTTCCCGATAAGGAACTCGCAATCGATGTCGCGGCGGGAGCACAGTATGTGTCCGGCGGCGATCTCGTGGAAGTGTTCAGCGAGATGAGTACGACCTGCAACGGCGAGCTGCGGCGTCTACCCGAGCGCGTATCGCTTATACGAGACGTGCGCTCGGGTGTATCCGGATGGGTTCTCTCGCAGAGTTTATCGAACGGCTAAGCGCACCGGCTAGAAATTCGTGACGAAGCTGACCAAGCCGAACGCCGCGAAAAACCAAATGCCGTACACCGCCGCAAGGGCAACGATGATTTCGCCGCCGCGAACGAGCCATCCGCCGGGACCGTGCGCGACGCGAAGAACGGCTTCCGCGATCATCGCAGCGCCGCCCAATATTGCGACCAGGCCGATAACGTACAGAACTATCAGTTCGGTTACGAGCGACGATTTCAGCAATGAATTCTCGCCGGAAAGGGCGGTCACCCAGAGCGCAAGCGCTATGAGAAACGCAATTGCACCAATGCGCGCCGCCAGATGAACCCAGCGATCCGCCGGCGCAAGCGGTAGGCGCAATCCAAGCCTGCGCCGCGCGATCCAGGCGCCCAACCGGATGAGCAGCGAGATGATGAGCACGGCAATGAAACACGTCAGCATCGGCTTGATTGCGCCCAGTGACTTCAGTCCGTTGACGCGCTGAAAGATGAAGACGGGAATGAAGTCGTCGCTCGTCCACGACTGGACATGCCCGGCGGTATCCGTCGTAAATTTCAGATGCGCTTGTCCGTTGACTTGGCGGTAGTAGAGCGGCCCGACCTCACGCCAGCGGAGCGGATTATCGGCGGGGTCCGTGAGAGCGCTGACTTCGAGAGTGCCGTCCGGCCGCGCCGTGACACTCGCTTGACCCAGCGCGTAGACGAACTGCAGCGCGCGTTCGCTCCGGCGGCTCGATTGATACCAGCCGGCCACCCGGGCCGCATCGCCCTTCGGGTTTGCGATCGTTGTTTCCGAAGGGGGCGAATACGGAAAATAGCGGTCGAGAAACGCGCGAAACAGTTCGGTGCGCACTTTTTCGACGCTCCCGGCTTTACCGGCGCTGTTGAACGACATAAAAACGCCGACATGCGCGTTCGGCAGTAAGTGCAAATCGCTGTGAAAGACGCCCGTGTCGCCCGCATGAGCGACGATCGACCGGCCATTGCGATTTTCTTGATAGAACCCTAAATCGTATCCGTTCATTGCCGGCGCCGGCTGCACTTGAATCGTAAACATTTGCCGGATGGTGTCGGGTTTGAGAATGGTCCCGCCGTCGTAACGTCCGCCTTGCAGATACGCGATCATGAAATGGGCCATGTCCGTGATCGTTGCAGAAGCCGCGCCCGCGGGCGCAGCCTCGACCAATTCGAACGGCACGGGCTTCGCACTCGATGCGGTCGTGTATCCCTCGGCCATGAGGCGCGCGAGCTTCGGCGGCAAGGGCTGCGCAAACGACGAGTGATTCATCTGCAGCGGTTTGAAGATATGCGTAGCGACGTAGTCGTCGAACGGCTGTCCCGACACGCGTTGCACGATGTACCCGGCCAGCGTTGCGCCGTAGTTGGAATATGCAATCACTTCCCCCGGAGGAAAAATACGGCTGGGCATGCGCTGAATCAAATACTTGCGCAGGGGGTAAAGCTGATTGTTCTTTTCGACAAACAGATCTCGTATCGACTCGTCGAAGCCCGGCGTGTGCGTCAGTAAATTGCGCAGCGTGATGGGTTTGCCGAACTTGGGCGGGATTTTGAAATCGAGATAGGTGTTCACGTCCGCATCGAGATTGAGTTTTCCGGCTTGCACCAGTTGCATGACTGCGGTCCACGTAAACAGTTTCGATACGGAGCCCGGCCGGAAGAGCGTATCGTCCGGCACCACCGGAGAACGCTTGGCGAGATTTGCGTAGCCGTATCCCTTTGCGAAAATGATTTTGCCGTCTCGCACGACCGTAACGCCTGCGCCGGCGATATCCCCGCGGCGGATCGCGTACGGCACCAGGCCGTCGAAGAACGGAGTGAGGTCGTTTGCCGTAAGGGCCGGCGCATGCTGCGGTTTCGGCAGCATAACGGAGAGTGCCAAAATCAAAGCAATCATAGCGCGCGGCTTCCACGAAGGTCGTCAAAATTCCGGCGTGGAAAGCAAAATATCGTCATGGTACCCGCGGCGCAGGCAACCCTCACCAGCCGCCTGGAGCGCTGGCCGTATAAAGACCCGTTTCGCATCACCGGTTACGAGTGGACGGAGTCAGAGCTTGTCTATGTGGAGATTGGGCGCGAGGGAGCCATCGGGCGCGGCGAGTGCGCGGGCGTCTACTATAAGAACGACCCCGCCGCGCATTGCCTGGCGGAGATCGAGCGCGTTCGTGAGGAGATCGTCCGCGGCGCAGGCCGCCAAGAAGTGCTGACGCTCTTGCCGCCCGGAGGCGCGCGAAATGCGATCGATTGCGCGCTCTGGGAGCTCGAAGCAAAACTGCAGCGCCGGCCCGTCTGGCAGCTCGCGGGACTGCAACAGCCGCATGCGCTGGTGACGACGTACACGATTGGCGCGGATAGACCCGAAGTGATGGCGCAGCGCGCTCAACGTTTTTCCGGCGCAACGGCGCTGAAGCTCAAGCTTACCGGTGCGGAAAGTGATGCGGAGTGCGTTCGCGCGGTCCGGCGCGCGCGCCCCGACGTGTGGCTCGCCGTCGACGCGAACCAAGGTTTTACGCGCAGTACTTTTGCTGCTCTGCTGCCGGCGCTGCAGGAAGCGCGCGTAGAACTCGTCGAGCAGCCTTTCCCCGTCGATCGTGACGAGGACATGGACGGCCTGCATTCGCCGATTCCCGTGGCCGCCGATGAAAGCGCACAAACCGAAGATGATTTGCCGCGGCTTGCGGGACGGTTCGACATCGTCAACATTAAACTGGATAAATGCGGCGGCTTGACGGCAGGGCTTGCGATGGCGGCGCGCGCTCGCGAACTGGAACTCGACGTCATGGTCGGCAACATGATGGGCACGTCGATTGCGATGGCGCCGGCATTCCTGATCGGCCAACTATCGCGCGTCACGGATCTCGATGGTCCGCTGCTGCTGCGCGACGATCGCAAGCCGTCGGTGGAGTATTCCAACGGCAAGATTTGGTGTCCGCAAGACGTTTGGGGAGACGGAGGTTGACGTGAAGGCGCTGCTGCTTGCGGCAAGTTTTTTCTTCGGCGCGTGTATCGTTGCCGCGGCCAATCCGCTCACCGAAGCCCAGATGCGTCAGATCGACGACATCGCCGCGCGCGCACTGGCAAAGCAGCATATCGCCGGTATGGAACTGGGCATCGGCCGCGGCGGCAAGCTGCTCTACGCGCAGGGGTACGGACTTCGCGACAGAGCGCGGCATTTGCCCGTAACTGCGCAAACGATCTTTCCGGTCGGATCCATCACGAAACAATTCACGGCCGCTGCAGTCATGCTGCTGGTCGATCGTGGAAAGGTCGATCTCGACGCTCGAGTCTCGCGGTATGTTCCCTCGGCGCCGCACGGCAGCGAGATTACGGTGCGGCAACTGCTCGATCAGACCAGCGGGCTTCCCGATTATCTCGAGGATAAGCCTCTGTTGAGAGCGATCATGGCCGGCAAAGACGGCGGGCACTCCACGGAAAGTCTTATCGCGCTCGTCAAAGGAAAGCCGCTGCACTTCAAGCCTGGAACGAAATACGAATATAGCAATACAAATTATGCGCTTGCCGGCACGATCGTGTCGCGCGTAAGCGGTGTGCCGTACGCGCAGTTTATCCGGCGCGAGATTTTCACGCCGCAAAACCTTACATCGACACAATATCTGCGAACGACCGTTCCGTCCGGATCGGACGTGGCGCGCGGATACGACTATGCCAAAGGGCGCTTCGTGCCGATTTCGCAATTTTCCATGGATTGGGCGAATGCGGCCGGCGCGATTGCTTCCAACGCGCACGATTTGGTTCGCTGGGATCGCGCGTACTTCAGCGGTGACGTCATTCCGCTAAAGGACGTGCGCGTCGCGACCACGCCGCCGGCGCACATCGTGATGCTTGCCTCGGAAAACCGCGTCAACAATATCGGCCTCGGCTATGCGTTCGGCTGGGTTCAGGCTCGCGCCGAAGGACGGCAGATGATTTGGCACAACGGCGGTTTGCCGGGTGCGCGCGCCATGAACGCAACGTTTCCGCACGACGGTTTGGCGATTATCGTTCTCACGAACGTCACGACGGCATCGCCCGAAGAGGTCGCGCTGAAGATCGCGCGCGTTATCTACGACGGTAAGCACTAAGCTGCGGGCGTGAGGATCTTTACCGCCGGAATCGTCACGGAAACCAACACGTTTTCGCCCATTCCAACGGGCCTCCAAGCGTTCGAACTCGGCGGTATCCAGCACGGAAGCCGCGCCCAATTTCGAACGACCAGCGAGCTGGCCACACTGGTCCGCTGGCGCGAACAGGCCCAACGCGAGGGACATACGATTATCGAAAGCGTCGGCGCAGTCGCGGAGCCGGGCGGCGTTACGGTTCGCGCAGTCTATGAAGCGCTGCGCGAGGAGCTGCTCGACGATTTGCGCCGCGCGCTTCCGGTCGATGTCGCGCTGCTTTTTCTGCACGGTGCGATGGTCGCACAAGGCTACGACGATTGCGAGGGAGACATTCTCGTACGGGTTCGCGCCGTTGCCGGAGCCGATTGCGTGGTGGGCGCCGAGCTGGATTTGCACTCGCACTTAACGCCGGCAATGCTCGATCATGCGACGCTGATTCTAGCCTACGATGAGTATCCGCATACGGACATCGTCGAGCGCGGTGAAGATCTTTACCGGCTATGCACGGCGGCCGCGCGCAAAGAGACTCATCCGGTGATGCACGCGTTTGATTGCCGCATGACCGGGCTCTTTCCGACGACGTCGCAACCGATGTGCGAATTTGTCAACGAACTGAAGGCCGTCCGCCGAGGCGCAGTGCTCTCTACAAGTTTGATTCACGGGTTTCCGTGGGGCGACGCTGCGGATGCGGGCGTGAAGTGCCTGGCCGTTTGCGACGGCGATCGCAAACTCGCGCAAGACTTGGCCGAACGACTTGGAAAGACGTTTTGGTCGCTGCGCGACGCAGTTCAAATCCGCGCCATGCACGTCGACGAGGCAATCGATACCGCGCTCTCGAACGCGCGCGCGCCGGCGGTTCTTGCCGACGTTGCCGACAATGCGGGTGGAGGCGCTCCGGGAGACAGCACGTTCATTTTGCGGCGCTTGCTGGAGCGTAATGTCACCGATATCGTGACGGGCGTCTATTACGACCCGGTTGCGGTGCAGCTCTGTTTTGAAGCGGGGGAAGGCGCCGGCCTCGATCTTCGTATCGGCGGCAAACTGGGTCTGGCGTCCGGTACGCCGCTCGATCTGCGAGTGCGGGTGCGAAAGCTGTGCGAACGCCATCTCCAAAGCTCGATGGATGATTCAGGGCCGGTCGCATTCGGCCCGTCCGCGTGGGTCGACGCAGGCAACGCGCATATCGTCCTTGCATCCATACGCAGCCAAGTGTTTGCGCCGGACGCATTCTCCGGCCTGGGCATCCCGCTAGATGCGGCCCGTGTCATCGTCGTGAAGTCGTCGCATCACTTTTATGGAAAGTTTGCGCCGATCGCGGGCGCCGTGGTGCATGTCGACTCGCCCGGCGCGCTGCAGCTGGACTTTGCTCGAATACCCTACACTAAGCGCGATCCGAATTACTGGCCGCGCGTTGCGGATCCGTTTGCAAGCGCATGACGATCGAACAGATTCCGGTGATGGAGCTGCCTAATCAGCTGCTCATGTGCCCGCCGCAGTTCTTCCAGGTGCGGGAGGTCAAAAATGAATTCATGCGCAGCCATATCGGGAACGTCGACGCCGCACGGGCGCGCATTCAATGGGAGCAGCTGCGCAGTACATTCGAGGACTGCGGCATAACCGTCCAGCTTTTGGACGCGTTGCCGGAGTGCGAGGACATGGTCTTCACCGCGAATCCAAGTTTCAACGGCCGCGCCGCGAACGGTGAACGCATTTGCGTGCCGAGCCGGATGGCATTCTCGTCACGTCAGCCGGAAGTTGCCGCGCATCGCGCGTGGTTCGACATGCACGGGTATACGATCAAGGAACTTCCCGAAGACGTGGAGCGGTTCGAAGGCGGCGGCGACGCGCTCTGGCATCCGGGGCGCGAGCTGATTTGGGCGGGCGTTGGAGCGCGAACCGAGCGGCGCGCGCACGACGCGTTAGGCGCAATTTTCGGCGTGCGCGTCGTCAGCCTCGAGCTCGCGGATCCGCGGTTCTATCATTTGGATACGTGTTTTTGCGCGTTGAGCGAGCGAACCGTGCTGATGTACCCCGGCGCCTTCACGGAGAGCGGCCTTGCGCAGATACGCGAGCTGTTTGCGGATGTCATCGAAGTAGACGAAGAAGAAGCTACCCGGAGTTTGGCCTGCAACGCTGCAGCGTTTCACGGAGACGCCGTCGTCGTACAAGCCGGCGCAGCGCGCATCGTACGCGAACTCACCCGCCGGGGCTTTACCGTTCGAGAAGTGGAGACCGGCGAATTTTTGAAATCCGGAGGAAGCGTTTTCTGTATGAAAGCAGGTCTGCATTGATTCACGTCATTCTGTCCGTCATCGTCCAAAGCAAAATCGCCGCCCATGTCGCTGCAATTCTCAACCGGCCGGCGCTGCGCGCCTCGCAGCTCGGCGTTGCGTTCTACGATTTGGACCGCGGACGCATGCTGTACGCGCACGATGCCGGCAAGTATTACGTCGCCGCATCCACAACGAAGCTGCTGACCGAAGGGACCTCGCTCGCGTTGCTGGGACCCGGTTATCGCTTTACGACGAACGTGTATCGAACGGGCCCCGCCGACGCGTCCGGTGTCGTACACGGCGACATCGTCCTTCGCGCTGCCGGGGATCCCGATTTGTCGAACCGGATTCAACCCGACGGCACGCTTGCGTTCGAGAACGAAGATCATGCATACGGCGGCAGTCCGGACACGAAAGCAGTACCCGGTGATCCGCTCGCAGTGCTGCGCGATTTTGCCAGGCAAATCGCCGGACGCGGTATCAAGACCGTTACCGGACGCGTGATCGTCGACGATTCGCTCTTTCCGGATTCGACGCAGGAAGGAGGGACCGGTACCAACGTTGCCCCGGTTGCCGTGAACGATAATGTGGTCGACGTTACCGTCGGTCCGGGTATCAAGCCCGGAGATCCCGTAACCGTCGCCGTCTCGCCGGTGACGCCGTATGTTGCCTTCATCAATAGCGCGACGACGGGAGCGGCGCACTCGGCAAATACGGTGTCTATGCCGGCCGACGTCGAGGATTCGGCGGGAAACCGCCGTGTAACGATTTCGGGATCGTTTCCGATCGATTCGCGGCCGATCCTATACGCGTATCCGGTGCCTTCAGCGCGACGCTTTGCCGAAATTGCGTTTACGCAGGCACTCGGTGACGCGGGCGTGCGCGTTCAGCAGCCTCCGAGCGTTACTGCGCCGGACGCGGCCGCCGTGGCTTCAGCGTATAAGCCGGAAAACGTCGTGGCAACGCACGTCTCGCCGCCGCTCTCCGAAGACGTGAAAGTGACGCTGAAGGTCAGCGACAATCTGCATGCAGCGATGATGCCGTATCTTTGGGGTGCATTACTCGCGCACGACAAAGTCGATCCGCAAGCGGCCGGATTCAAGCTCGAGAATCAGTTCCTTTCGCGCGCGGGTTTTAATCCGCTCGAGTTCGCGCAAAACGACGGCGAAGGTGCCAACGCGTTCTTCCGCCCGTCGCAAATCGTGCGCTTTCTGGCCTACGTCGCGCGGCAAATCTATTACAGCGATCTGTATCGCGGGCTGCCGGTACTCGGGGTGGACGGCACACTGTTCAATATCCAGAACGGCGCGCCGGCGGCCGGCAAAGTTCACGCGAAAACCGGCACCAATGGCGCGGGCGACATGTTGAATTCGCGCTTCTTTGTCTCGGGCAAAGGCCTTGCCGGGTATATGACCACCCGCGCGGGGCGGCACGTCGCCTTCTGCTTGTATCTCAACAATTTCGCAGGACCACCGAGTGAGGACGCGATGCACAGCACCGGTGAGGTGCTGGGCGAGATTGCCAATGACGGGTACTTAGATTTATGATCCCGCTGGCGCTTTTTTCGATGTCCCAGATACTGTCGTACCCGATGCCCACCACGCTGGTGGCGAGCGGCGATGCGCATACGCTGGCTTTCGCGATTAATCAACAAGGCAAGCGCAGCATCTGGGTTGCAAAGGCACCCGAATACAGTCCGAAAGAAATCGTCCGCTATGAACGAGATGACGGGCAAGGCGTATCGGCGGTGCAGCTATCGCATAATGGCGCGTACGTCGTTTACGTCCACGGTAATACGGAAAACCCCAGCCTCAGCGTAGCGCAACCGCAGCCTCAGGTGTGGTCGATCGATCTTGCCAGCCAAAAGCGGACGCTGCTTGGCGCTGGTTACGCCCCGGAGATTTCCGCCGACGGATCGCAAGTCGCGTTCATTAACAAAGGCGTGGTATGGGACGCACCGATCGATGGACGTTCGCCTGCAAAGGCGCTATTTTTCGATCTCGGAAAAGATTCGGATTTGCAGTGGGCGCCGTCGGGCGATGCGCTGGCATTTGTCTCCACGCGCACCGATCATTCATTCATCGGCGTTTATCGCGGCGCAGATCGCCCGCTTGAATTTCTAGCACCGTCCGTCTCCAGCGACGTGGAACCGCGCTGGTCGCCGGACGGCACGCGGATTGTTTTTGCGCGGACGCCGGGTGACGGTGGGCCGCCTCAGTCGCCGCTGCAACAGCCGGTCATACCGTGGTCCATTATGATTGCGCGCGTTAATGACGGCAGCGCACGCGCGATTTGGCACAGCGCGCACACGTCACGGGCGTCTTTTCCGACCGAAGGCGGTGACGTCGATCTCACATGGGCCGGTAACGATCGTGTGCTGTTTTTGAGCGAGATGGACAACTGGCCGCAGCTGTATTCCGTCAGCGCGAGCGGCGGTGCGGCAACCCGTTTGACCGCCGGCAACTTTGCAGTCATCGATTTTGCGGTTTCGGGTGACGCGCGATCCGTGGTATACGCGGCGAATACCGGTGCAACCCATGGCGACGTCGATCGTCATCACCTGTTCCGCATAGAGGTTGCGAGCGGCGCAACGTCTTCGGTTACCCATGGCGCGAGCTCGGAGTGGTGGCCGACGGTGCTTGCGGGTGGGCGCGTAGCCTATGTGACGGCAGGCGCCCAGCGGCCGCCGCTCGTTGCGCTTGCTGATGAAAACGGTTTGCATGCACGCATTCTGGACGAGGCGCTTATGCCTGCCGATTTCCCGGCGAGCAGTATGCTTACGCCGCGCGAGGTTGTGTACCGCGCGCCAGACGGAACGCCGATCCACGCCCAGCTCTTTGCCGCACCGGGTGCCTCACGCAAGCCGGCGATTATTTTCGTGCACGGCGGCCCGATGCGTCAAATGCTCCTCACGTGGAACTCAAGCGGCTATTACTCGAACGCATATGCGGTGAACCAATATTTGGCAAGCCGCGGATTTGCCGTGCTCTCGGTAAATTATCGCAGCGGTGTGGACTACGGCCACGATTTTCATTATGCGGTGCGTACCGGTTGGACCGGTGCCGCGGAGTACCAAGACGTTCTGGCGGGTGCGCGCTGGCTGCAGCATCAGGCCGGCGTGGACCCTGCGCGCATCGGCATCTGGGGCGGCTCATGGGGCGGTTATCTCACCGCGCTGGCGCTCGCGCGCAACTCCGACGTATTCAAGGCCGGCGTCGATTACAGCGGCGTGCACGATCTCGTGCACGATGCGATCGACTACTTTAGCGGCGAAGGCAACGCGACCGTCGACATGAAGCCCTGGCTGCGTTTGGCTTGGAATTCATCACCGATCGCTTCGATCGCGAAATGGCGTTCTCCGGTGCTGCTCATTCAAGGCGATGACGATCGCGACGTCTCGTTCCATCAGATGGTCGACTTAGTCCCGCGTCTGGAACGATACCGCGTGCCGTACCAGCTCATGGTGCTGCCCGACGAAGCGCATTCGTTTTTGCGCTACGATTCCTGGCTGCGCTCGGACAGCGCGACCGCGTTATTTTTCCAGCGCGAACTACGGTAGTTGCCGCGCGGCTCCGGCCAAAGAGCGCAGCCCTTTGGGCGTGCGGGCCAGCGCATCGGAAATGGCGTTCCAGAGTTTGGCGGCGTCGCCGCGAACCGGGTCGCCGGCAGGTAATCCGGTTTCGTTTTGCGCCTCTTCGATCGCGTGCCGGACGCCACTCGCGTCCAGCGCCGACGTGTCGAGCGCAATTGCGGCAACGCGTGCAGGCTTCACGCTTGCAAGGATGTTTTCGTGCGCCGCGACGAGCGTCGATAAACTCGGAATACGGTTCTTGAAGCCGTCGATATGCGTCATGTGCGGCCGGTGGCAAAGCAGCAGCGCGTCGGGTGCGCTGCCGTATAACAAGCCGAAGGTGACCGGCGCATAAGCAGGGTGGAAGATGGATCCTTGCCCTTCGACCAGCAGCACTTCGCTGCGCGCGGAAGCATTAAGAACGAGTTGTTCGGCCGCGCCGGTCACGAAATCCGAAATGACCCGGTCGACGCATATACCCGAGCCGGCGATCATGATGCCGGTTTGGCCGGTCGCAATGAATTCGGCTTGCGTTCCCGCTTCGCGTGCCGCGCGTTCGATCTCGAGCATCGCGGTCATCTTCCCGACGGCGCAGTCGCTGCCGACGGCGAGCACGACCGGTTGCGGCACGTTGTACGCCGCGCCGCGGAACGGCGGAATGTTGCCGACCGCGCGCACGTCCCAAAGACGCGCGCCGCTGGTATGCGCACGTTCGACGAATTCGCGATCGTCGTTCAGAAATTGGTGAAGACCGTTGACGATCTCCAGACCGCCATCGATGGCTTGCAGTACCGCGGGACGAAGGTGCCGCGGCAACGTACCGCCGTGGGTCGCTACGCCGATGAGCAGCGACGTCGGATGATATGCCAGCGCGTCTTTTACCGTTGCTACGATGGGCGCTTCACACCGCAGCGAAGGAACGACGTCGACGACGCGCTTGCCTGCGTACCGCGAATCGACGACCGCGGCGATTTGCTCGGGCCGAAAGCGCAGAACGCCGTGCGCGGTTTTGCCTGCGGACGGATCGGCCAAATACCCTTCGGTAAGAACGGCGTAGCGCCGCGCGTGGTTGTGGGCACTGGGCATAGGGCACCTTTTCCGGGAGAGCAAAATTTCGTCATGTCCGCCGTTTTTTTGGCGGCACGCTTCTCGTTACACGCGCCGCCCGCGGCGCCCTTCCGCCCGCAAACGACCAGCCCGCTACGGAATTGAACGGCGAAAGCAACGGCCGCCGGTATTGTTCGAGACTTGACGGAATGACGTCTATCTCGCTTGCTTGCGCTAAGAAGAAGTAGGGCAAATCCTGTGATATTTGCTTTTGAATCCGCGTGTAGACCGCTTTGCGTGCGGGACGGTCAAAGACTGCCGTAGCCCGGCTCAGCGCCTCATCGACGTCGTGATTGCAGTAGCGCGCGTCGTTGAAGCCGTTCGGACTGCGCTGGTCGCAGGCGAGCAGCCATGCAGCGTCGGGATCGTAGTTCGAATGAGCGTCGTACAGCTCCATTTGGAAGCGTCCTTGCATGATAGGTCCGTCGTTAGCCATGTATACCTCGCGCGTATAGCGCTTCAGCGTCACGTCGACGCCAATCGCCGCCTCGGCCGCGGCGATCGCGGTGGCGAATTGCGCGGTGATGTCCGAGCCTGTGGGGAAGGCGAGCTGCAGTTGCACGCGCCGGCCGCGAAGCAGCTTTCGCGCAAGGGCGGGGTTGTAGCGCAGCGTATCCGCGGCCGGATCGAACGCCCACGTGAATAAACCCCGCAAGCCCGTGCGCGCATCGTAGACGCCATGGCTCACCTTATGCACTATCGTGTCGCGGTCGATTGCGAGCGCGAGCGCACGACGCACGCTTGCATCCCGCAGCAGCGGATCCTCGGTGTTGAAGGACAGCATGTAAAAGTACGGGATGGGCGTGACGATGATGCGATGCGCGGGCAGCGTTCGCAGCAGTGAAATACGGGATGCGTCCAGAGAAAAGGCCGCATCGATTTCACGCGTGAGCAACTCGTTTACCGTCGTAGAGGGATCGTGAATGAACGGAAGCACGAGATGCTCGATTGCCGGTTTACCGCGATAATAGCGCGGATTTGCCCGCAGCTCTAAGCGGTCTCCGTGCTTCCACGACGCGAGCACGTACGGTCCAGTGCCGATGGGCGCTTGATTGAACGGCACTTTGTTGATGCTCGCATAGCTGCGCAGCGCATGTTCCGGCAAAATCGGGTAGTTGCTGTCGCCGCCGAAAAACAGCGGAACGATCGGCGCGAACGCGCGCCGCAGCGTAATGACGACCGTATACGGGTCGGGCGCCGCAATCGATGCAATCTTGTCGTATCCGTACCGTTCCGGAAGCGCATTGTTCGGGCTCATGATGGCGCGATAGGTGAAGACGACGTCACGCGCCGTGAGTGCAACGCCGTCCTGCCATTGCACGCCGCGGCGCAGGTGAAATGTGATGCGGCGCCCGTCGTTCGAAACGCCGCCGTTTTGCGGCGTCGGGACCTGCAGCGCGACGTCGGGCACCATGTTGCCGTCGGAATCGTAGTTCGTCAGATACGAGTACAGCAGTTCGCTTACCGCATATGCAATCGGACCCTCGAGCAGCAGCGGGTTGAGTGCGACGGGTTCCTGCGGGAGCGCGATGGTAAGCGTGTCGCTATATACGTTTACCGGAGCCTCGCGTTTGGCGCAGCCCGCGTTGGCGCACATTACTGCGCAAAGCGCGGCGGCGACGACCTGCAATGCGCCTACGCGCATCAGTACATTCTGCCGGTCGTTATGGAGACAATCGAAGCCGTGCGGTTGGAGTCGTTGCGCACGCGATGCCGGTAGGCAGCGGAAAACACGCAGCACTCGCCCTCCCCCATGGGATAGTCGATGCCGTCGACGACGACCACGACTTCACCTTGCGTTACGTACACGACGTCGATGCCTTCGTGGCTCATCTCGTCCTTGAATTTGCTCTTGGGCGCAAGCTCGACGGTGACGAAATCGAGGTCGATGCCGGGCAGATGAAGAGCTTCGTATTTAACGCCGCGCCCGCGGTTGATCGTAGCGCGGCTTTCTTTTCCGATGAAGTTCGGCCGCGACAAGTGCGAGGTAAAGCCGAGAAACGACCCCAGATCGTATTCGAAGAACCGTGCCAGTCGAGCCAAGCGCCCAAGCGAGATGTCCGACTCGCCCCGTTCGACCGCGCGTATGAACGATTCGGAAAGATCGCTCGCCGCGGCCAGCTCGCGGACCGTCACATTGCGTTGCTCGCGCAGGCGCTGCAGAATCTTGCCGACGTCGGGTACGGATGCGTTTTTGCCGCCGGCATCCTTGGGCGCTCGCTTCATGCAGATTCTTTCCGCCCGGCGCGGGTGCCGGCCTTTGGACGACCCGACGAAATATCGAGGTGATCCCTAAAATTTTGCCGAACGGCTACCCGAACGAGTACCCGTTCGAGATGGGGAGTTTGCAGCGATGAACGTTTGGTTCCGTCGATCCTCGGCTTTAATCGTTACTTTTACGCTTCTGTTCTATGGCTGTCTCGCCGGAGGACCATCGCCGGCCTCCGCTGCTGCCAATACGAGCACCATTGCGGGATCGGTGCACGGTGCAAACGGTGCCCCGATTGCCGGGGCACGCCTGGTCCTGATCGGAGCTGCGCGCATGACGCAGACCACCGACCAAACCGGAGCGTTCAAGTTTACGGACGTGCCGACGGGCCTCTACACGCTGCTCGTCAGCAAAGCCGGCTACGACACGTATGAAGATGACAACGTGAGTGCGTTCACCGGTGAGACGGTGACGGTAAATGTCACGCTTACAGAGGTGTCTTTTTCGTCGCTGCGTACGATCGCGCACGTGTCGACAAACGCGCCCGGCGTCGCCCCGATTAATAAATCGACTGCATCGGTGAGCACGATCTCCGGCCAAGTCTTCACCAATCAAGGACAACAGCAGGTCATCAAAGTCCTCAACGAGACCCCGGGCATCATCACCTCGCCGTATAACGCCGGAGGTCCCAGCGGTAATCCGAGCAACGGCGGTTCGCCCGCTGCGCCTCAGACGCCGCAAATTCGCGGCGCGTTGCCATACGAAACGGAATCGCTTATCGACGGCCATCCGGTTTCCGTCGGCTCGATCGGTACCTATTCACCGAATCTCCTCAACCCGTGGCTGCTCCAAGACGTCGAACTCGTCAAAGGCCCGGGCTCGATGCCGCAGGAGATCAACTACGCGATCAACGGTACGATAAACTATCGCACGCTGGAACCGACGGCCCAGAATAAGCACTCCGCAATGTTCGGCTACGACAACTGGGGCGGCGTTTCGACAGGTTTCAAGGCAACAGGTACGACTGCGAACCACAAATTCGGATACGCGGTCGGCTATGTGACCAACGGCGCGCCCGGACCGCTGAAAAACTTCACCTATAACGCCACGCAGCTTCCGCTCACGAGCGGACCGCCCGGCGGCCCATATTTCATGAACGGCCAGCAGGTTGCGCTGATCGGCTCGCCCGTCGGCCTAGGCATCGGATCGCCGAAGTTTGCCCCGTATGCCGGGATGGCCGTTACCTTTGTCGACCCGGTGGTGGGGTGCTGCTTCAACAGCGACACCGGCTATCACTCGACGTCCGAACTTGCGAAGTTTCTATTGAACTTCTCGAACAGCACGTCGTTGACAGTCTCCTATCTCGGCGGTCAGAACATGTTTGGGAACGGAGATCCGAATTTCTACTCCGTCTCGCAGGTTGGAAACACCGGCTTGCCCGCGGCGTCTTTTATGCCGTGCGTTCCCGGGAGCCCGAGTGCGCCTCTCAACTGCAATCCGTTTGCAGCCAACCCGTCAACGTATAACTGCGCCGGCACGGGCGGCGGTCCGGCGTGCAATTCCGCGGTGCCCTTCGACGTGACTTCCGTCAACGGCGCCGGTCACACATGGACGCAGCAAAACCTTTTCCAAGGCGAGTTTCGTACGACGCTTGGAAGCACGGGGACGGTGCTTGCGCGCTACTACACCGGCTCGTTGAATGACTTCGGCCTTCTGGGATCGGCCGGCTCGCAACTGAATTACTCATTGAATGCGTTCGGTACGGTACCGCTCTGTCCGACCGGCACTAGCTTCGATCCGAGCGCCCCCACGATCGTTGGCGGCACGGACCCGAACGGATGGCAGTGTCTGGGTTCAGGCGGAAGCGTCACGCCGCCGGTGAACACGACATTCACCGGCCAGCGAGTCAATTTCTCGACTCCCAATCAGCCGAACACCGCCGTTACGAATGACACGATGAACGGTGAAACGTTCGAAGTGCAGGAGTACCTCGGCGAAAATACGGTCACGTTTGCCTACGACCGCTCCGAGCAGACATCGGCCCTGACGGAGAGCGAGCCGTCCGTCGGGATTATCGTCAATAGTCCGGTCAAAGGCTCGAAGCAAACCTTCGACACGTTCTCGCTGCGCAGCAACATCACGCTGACCCCGAAGCTCATGTTGAATTTAGGCAACTACGCGATCCGCTATAACAGCCACTATTCCATCGTCAACGCACCTGACGGCAGCCCGATTTTTACCGACTCCTCGCACTCATACGACATGCCGCGCGCAGCGCTCACGTGGCATCCGAGCAACGATACCGCAATGCGCTTCTCGACGGGCGGATCCGTTGCGCCTCCGTTTATCAGCCTGGTTTCCTCGGGTGGTACGCAATTTAGCCAGATCATCGGCGGCGTACCCCAGGCAGGCTGGATACTCAATGCAAATAACGGCGCGATCAATGCCGAGACGGCATGGAGCTACGACCTCGGTTTGGATCAACGCGTTGAGCGCTCGTCAGCGGTCTCGCTCGATCTGTACTTCACGCAACTGCACAACCTGTTTCTGACGCAGACTTCGAGTGTTACGTTGGCGGAGGCAGCCGCTCTTGGTAAAGGGTGTGCGAATCTGCCGTGCGAGGTAGCGAAAACGGCCAATCTCGGCCAAGCCCGGTATGAAGGCATCGAGCTTGCCGTCAATCACACGCCGCAGTTCGGTCTGGGTTGGAAGGCGCAGGGCTCGCTGCAGCGCGCCTTCACCTACAACCTGCCGCCGTTCTTTTACTGCGCCGGCTCTTTCGATCCGGTTAGCGGTAAACCGATCCCGCCGGGACCGGGCTGCGTAAATAACACGAACCTGGCCGTCATTCCCGAGGTGAACTTCGGCGGTCAGCCCACGGCATTGGTCGGAAGTCCGAACGGCATCGGCAGCGCGCGTGTGCCGTACGCGCTGGGTTACGGCGAGCTCAACTGGACCGGGCATTACGGCCAGTATTACAACCTTGGTCTCACGTACTTCGGCAATAACAACAGCTTCAACGAGCCGCCGTTCGCGGTGGTCTCGGCGAACGCTCGCTGGAGCATTAACGACCGCGGCACGAGCCTGCAGCTGTCCGCGGATAATGTCACCAACGCATATGCGAATTCATTCGTGGGCTTCTTTAACGGCATTCCGCTGCCGCTCGTCAAGGGCGCGATGCAGACAAATCCGTTTACCGGCGGGTTCGTGCCCGCGAATCTCGCCCTTACGCCGGGCGGGAACTATGGTCCGGGGAACGTGCGGGTCATTCTCGTGCAAGACTTCTGACCCTGATGAACCGTTACGCATCCGCAATTGCTGCGGCGCTCTTTTTGAGCGCCGCAGGCGTATGTCAAGCGAGCACGGGCAGCTTTACTCTTGAATCGGTTTTGAGCTATCCGTATCCGCTGAACCTTACGGCGGGGCCTGATGGCCATACGATTGCGTATGTGTTAAACGAGCGCGGCGTACGCAATGTGTTTGTCGCAACGGCGCCGGATTATACGCCGCGCATGGTGACGCATTATACGGATGACGACGGCCAAGAGATCACCAACTTAAAAATCTCGCACGACGGCAAGTATGTGGTATACGTGCGCGGCGGCGATCACGATTCGAATTGGCCGCCGCCCTTTCCACCGGACCCCGCGCGCAGTCCGAGCGCACCGCAGATGGAAGTGTGGTCGGTGCCGCTTACCGGCTCAGGTAAAGCGGTCTCGCTTTCGAGCGGAGATGCGCCTGCGATATCGCCGGATAACAAACGGGTCGCTTTTCTCGCGCAAGATCAATCGGTGATGTGGGCGCCGCTCGACGGTTCCGCCAAACCGGATAAGCTGTTTTTCGACGAAGGCCAAGATTCCGATTTGCAGTGGTCGCCGGACGGCACGGCGCTCGCGTTTGTCTCGACGCGCAACGATCATAGTTTCATCGGCGTTTATCGCGATCCAAATACGCCGCTGACGTTTCTGTCGCCGTCGACCTCACAAGACATTCAGCCGCGCTGGTCGCCCGACGGCACGCACATCGCGTATTTGCGGTTGCCCGGCAATGGTGGGCCGCCCGTGCCGGATTTTGCATTTACCGTTACGCCCTGGTCTGTGTGGGTAGGCGACGCGCGATCGGGAAGCGCGACGCGCGTATGGGCGAGCGCGAATACGCTGCGCGCATCGTTCCCGGACGACTTCGATCCGTCGCTGCGCTGGACCGGTGCGAATCTTCTAACGTTCACGTCGTCTGCAGACGGATGGCCGCACGTGTACGCGGTCTCGCCATCGGGTGGTGCTGCGCGTTTGCTGACGCCGGGTGCGTTCATGGTAGAAGATACGGCGCTATCGCCGGACGGCCGAACGCTGTATTATTCTGCGAACACCGGCAGCACGGCGGGAGACTTCGATCGCCGGCATATTTTCAGCGTCGATCTTTCAACGGCTCGCGTCCAAGATGTCACGCGCGGCGCATCGAGCGAATGGGCGCCTGCACCGACGGCCGATGCGGTGGCGTTCGTTCAGGCCACCGCGCAGCAACCGCCCCTCGTTTCGGTAGTTTCGTCCGGCGGCGGCGTGCCGAAGGCGATCGATCGCGATCGTTTGCCTGCGGCGTTCCCGCAGGCGGATCTTGTCGTACCGAAGAGCGTGACGTTCCGCGCTTCCGACGGGCATATTGCGCACGGACAACTTTTCGAAGCGCCTGGCGGCTCAGCAAAGAAGCCGGCAGTAATCTTCGTCCACGGCGGACCGCCGCGCCAAATGCTCGCGACCTGGCATTACATGGATTACTACACCAACGGCTACGCGGTGAATCAATATCTGGCCAATCACGGATTTGTCGTGCTCGCGGTAAATTACCGCCTCGGGATCGGTTACGGATACGAGTACGCGCATCCCGCGCAGTGGGGTCCCGCCGGTGCGTCGGAATACCGGGACGTGCTCGGCGGCAACGCGTACTTGCGGCATCTGTCGTCGGTCGATCCGAAACGCGTCGGCATCTGGGGCGGTTCGTATGGCGGCTATCTTACCGCGCTCGGGCTTGCGCGAAATTCCGACCGTTTTTGCACGGGCGTCGACTGGCACGGCGTGCACGATTGGTCGACCACGGAGAGCCTTCCCAATCCGCCTGCGGGTTATGAAACCGTAGATATCGGAAAAGAACGCCGGCTTGCGTGGGATTCATCTCCCGATGCATCCGTTGCGAAATGGCGTTCGCCGGTGCTGCTGGTGCAAGGCGACGACGATCACAACGTGCGTTTTCATCAAACGGTCGATCTTGCGCGCCGCCTGGACAAGGCGCACGTGCCGTACGAAGAGCTGGTCGTACCGAACGAAATCCACGGATTCTTACGCTACGCAACGTTTGTCCAGGTGGATACCGCCACCGTTGATTTCTTGAACCGCCATTTGAGTGTGGGAGCTTGTAAATGAAGAAG
>Ga0070739_10001399_pt1 | contig 36674 bp, 21 predicted proteins | sample Coa_R1_7_FD_66445 | JGI IMG/M metagenome (GOLD analysis project Ga0070739, IMG submission 66445) | Surface soil microbial communities from Centralia Pennsylvania, which are recovering from an underground coalmine fire - Coalmine... | ecosystem: Environmental > Terrestrial > Soil > Unclassified ...
GACTTTGTCTTTGTATTCGATCTCCGCTTCCGCGAGTGCAGTTTCGTCGTGAATGCACCACAACGTGGAGCGCAGGCCCTTGTAGATCTGTTCGTTCTGCGCGAGATCGGCCAGCGCTTCGACGATCGTCGCCTCGAACTCCGGATCGACGGTTCGATATGGATGCTCCCAGTCGCCGAAACACCCCATGCGCATGCGCGTCGCGCGTTGCTCGTCGAGCCAGTGGAGTGCGCGCTCTTTGCATTTATTGCGCAGTTCGATCGGATCGATGTCGTGAAAATCTTTGATCTTCAGGTGCTTGAGCGTCTCGAGCTCGATCGGAAGCCCGTGCATATCCCACCCCGGGACGAACTTCGACCATTTTCCGTCGAGCAGCGCAATTTTTACGAACACGTCTTTGAGGACCATGTTCAAAAAGTGGCCCATATGAAGATGGCCGTTCGCGTAGGGCGGTCCGTCGTGCAGAATCCACGGCGCGTGCGCTTTGTTTCGCTCCAGGCGGCGCTCGTACGTGCCCCGCTGCGTCCACCACGCAACCCGGTCCGGTTCGCGTTTAGGCAAGTCGGCCTTCATGGGGAACGACGTCTTTGGAAGATTCAGCGTGTCGCGGTAGTCGCGCTCGACCGTGGTATCGCTCATAGTTTCTTACTTTCAACGACGCGATCTAGAACCTCGAAGTTGCGCATGGCGAGGCCGCGCAAGCGTTCCGCGGCTCCGGTCAAATGCCCGGCAACACCGTCGCGCTCGCGCCAGAGGCGATCGACGAGCGCGTCGATTTGCGCGTGATCGGGCTTGGGCCCCGGCGGGTCGAGCGTGAACAGCGGCGGCAGCGGATACGCAAGGTCCTCGCAAAGCGCGCCGACTTTCGGGTCGTATGGAATCGGCAAGAACGGAATCGCATAGCGGGCGGCCAAGATCAGCGCGTGCAGACGCATGCCGACGACGGCCTTGGCTTTGCGGATGATGTTTGCCGCGCGCGCGAGCGAACACTCCGGCAGAAGCACCGGCGCCGTTTTACATTTCCGGATGACCAGCGTTGAGACTTCCGCATCGGCGGCGCCGCCGAGCGGCAAAAATGCAACGCGGGCGCCATGCTCTTGTGCGAAGCGATCGGCGGCACGCGCGAGGACGTCCAGACGATCTTTCATTCCTTGCGCTTTGCGAACGCTGAAGATCACCAGCGGATCGCTTTGCGGGCCCAACCCTTCAATGGAAAGATCGATGGTCTCTTCAGGTGCGTCGTACAGAAACACGGGATCGGCAGTTTGCTCCACGCTGACCGCCGGAAGCAGCGAGGCCAGCAGTTCCACGGATCGTTTGTCGCGGACGGTTGCGGCCGCCACGCCTTTGCAGCACTCCTTGACGACGGCCTTACCCCAAAAATCGAGCGGTCCGACGGACTGCGCGAAGATCATCGCCTTGCGATTCGCGCGAGCGGCGGCCCGAATTATACCGGCGTAATACACCAAGCTTCGCAGGCTCGTGGAGTTCTGCAGCAGTCCGCCGCCCCCGGAAATGACCACATCCGCACGGTCGATAGCGCGCCGGACCGCTTTAGCGTCCCAGCGCGGCGTCGCCTCGACACCAAGATCCGCCGAGGTTTCAGCCGGCTTGGCCGATAGCACGTCGATCTCGGCGCCCGGATAACGCGAACGCAGCTGCGAGACGATAACTTCCAACAGCGCTTCGTCGCCGAGATTGCCGAAGCCGTAGTAACCGGAGAGAAGGAGGCGCAAGGAGCTCGGTTAGACCTCTATAACACGCGCCTCGATAGGCTCGGCGTCCTTCGACAAGCTTAGGATGACACGGTCCGTGCGCACGAAGAGCTTGCGATAGATCGCGATCGCAATTGCCCCGAGAATCGCGCCGATCACCAAGCCGTTAAACACGCGCAGCAGCGAAATCAGAATCGGCGTGTGCAGATGGGAGAACGTGTCGATGATATCGCCGATGCCAATCCCGATGCCGAGCGCCAGCAGCACGCCGACTGCGCGGCGATGTGCGGACGAGAGCGCCGGCAACAGCATCAGCAGCGGAAAACCGATAACGAATTCCTTGAAACGCGGGCGTACGCTGAGCAGCTCGGTCAAATTATGGCGCAGCGAAAGTTCGAACGGCGACGGCGCGATATCGCTCGTGTTGCCGCTGCGCACCAGAACGAGAGCCGCGATGCCGAGCACCGCGACGGCCAGCAGCATTTGGTAGATGCGAATCGGTGCGGTGAATGCCTCGCGCGCACTTCGCACTCCGGAGTTGAAGCGATTCGTAAAGAGATACAACGCAAGCGCGATCAGCGGCGGCGCCGCAAGCACGAGCTTCACGCCCCTGAATGCCTCGACTTCTTCCATCGTCAGCGGCGAGCTCATCAGTCCGACGACGACGAGTGCGCCCAGTGACGCAACGCCGGTCGCGGCGAGCGTCCAACGTAAACTCCGTCCAATCTGTGCCCACATAGCCACTGCAGGTTCTTCGAAAAAGGCGCTGCTCAGCACGCTGAACGCCGCCGTCGCGAACAGCAGCGCACCCACGAGCGCGATGATGGAGCGCGCGACTAGATCGTGATGCGACGCGACCCCGCCTACGTAAACCGCAATCGTCGCGGCATACGCGAGCACCGCCCATAGCGGCCCGCGCCGGCCGTACCAGCCGTACCACCCCAGCAGCAAGATGAAGATCGAAGGAACCGCCAGCGCGGCAATTCCGACGAGCGCGCGGCCGTTGCCCGAATAGAGCGGAACCGGCGTCGCGCGCCCAAGTTTAAATCCGTAATGGCGCAGATCGTCGGCAATCTGCCGCACCATCTCGATATTCGTTTTCTCGATCGAGAACTTGTTGTATTCGTGCGCGAACGGACGCAGGTACACGACGCGCACGTTCCGTTCGCGAACGCCCAATTCGTAACGGGCGACGATCTCCGGTATCGTCAGCTTGTCGAGCTCCAGCTTACTGATAGCTTGGACGCGCACGGTGCGTCCGGGAATCAGTTTCGCGAGTTCGTCGTTGCCCTTCTGTACTTGGCTTGCATCGTACGTCTCGATCTCGCCGAAGTTCATCGTCTTATTCGCTTTGAAGACGCCGGCGGTGTCCTGCACGTGGTTCGGAAAACCGAGCACTTGATTTCGCAGGCCGAAAAAGATCACAGTCGAGACCCGGCCGTTTGCGTGCAAGTCCGAGAACATCGTTTGAATCTGCCCGTCGCTCACGCGCTCGTCGTTTTGAAAGCGCGGAATGATCAAAAGCTTCAAATGTTTGGCGAGCGCGATCTGATCCGCAGGAATGCCCAACGCCGTGGTGCTGAAGTAATCGCTTTGAGTGCGCACCGCGATCACGTAAGGCGCCGAATTGTGCAGTATCGTGATTCCGGAACGCTCGAAATGCAGCGGCAATTGCTGCATGTAGCGGTCGAACGTCGGCTTGTCGTAGACCAGCAAATAGACCGACCCGTCGTGCACGCGGCCGCCGCGCACCAAGGCCGAAAGCGTGGGATCGGCTATTGGTGAAACGCGGGCCGAATCTTTCAGCGCGAGTCCCGAAATTGCGAAGGCGTTCTTGCTGCTCGAGCCGAGCAGCGATCCGCCCAGTTCTTCGGTGACGGCGAGCGACGTCAACCCGGCGCGGCGCAGCTGCACCAGAAACGCATCGGCATTGTAATTGTACGAACGCGCGAGGGAAACGAAGTCGTTATAGTCCATCGCGAGTTCGACCCGCCGCGTGTCACGCTCGACCTTCATGCGATCGAAGGCGACGACGGCCGACGCGAGCAGGGCAATCAAAAGCAAAAACGCGGCAAAGCGCGTTCGCGGGTCGATACGATTCACGAGCGGTCCACTTCGAGCTAAAAACAGGAAGGCCCGCTACTAGCGAGCCTTCGCTGTCGTCGCGTATGCGGTTGCCCGCATACCGGGTGTGGGCGACGCTTTTTGCATTCTCTCCAGATGCACAGCCCACCATGTGCACCGAGTATCGCGGTCGATTAGGCGAAAGAATCGCGACCCCTTTAGGTCATCTTCCTAACAACACAATATTAACAAAAGTCTGCTAATCGCGCCAGATAGGGGTACGCTTTTCGACAAAAGCGGAAATGCCCTCCTGAGCATTCTCCTCCAAGGCGTTCATCGTCATGACCTCTTTGGCGTACGCATACGCCGATGCCTGATCGAGGTCGACCTGCGTGTAGAAGGCGCTCTTGCCCAGCCCCACAATGCTACGGCTCGCCGCACCCACCTTGCGTGCCAGCTCGGTGGCCGCGTTGTGAAGATTTTCGGAAGGAACGACGCGATTCACCAGACCCCAATCTGCAGCGGTCTGCGCGTCGATAAAGTCACCGGTAAGCAGCATTTCCATCGCGCGTTTGCGCCCGACCGCGCGCGTGAGCGCGACCATCGGCGTCGAGCAGAACAGACCGATGCGCACGCCGGGCGTCGCGAACTTTGCCTGGGGCGCGGCCATCGCCAAATCACACGTTGCGACGAGCTGGCAGCCTGCCGCAGTGGCAACCGCCGCAACTTCGGCGATCACCGGCTGCGGTATCGACTGAATCATCTGCATCAGCTCGACGCACGTATCGAAGATCTCTTCATATGCGTCCGCATCACGGCACTGGAGTTCGCGCAGATCGTGTCCCGCACTAAATGCGGGCCCTTCGCCGCGCAAGATCGCCGCGTATACACGCCGATCGGAACCGATTCCGCGAAAAGCCGCGATGAGTTCGCGCATCAGCTCCAGCGAGAGCGCATTGCGTTTCTCCGGACCGTTCATCGTAACGACGGCGATGCCGCCGCCGTCTTCGTGTTCGAGTTTAATAAACTCGAATGTTTGCTTTGCTTGCATGGTTGGAAATGTGAAAATGGTGGGCGATGACGGGCTCGAACCGCCGACATCCTCCTTGTAAGGGAGGCGCTCTCCCAGCTGAGCTAATCGCCCGTGGCTTTATTCTATAAGTTTTTTTCGAACGGACGGCATTTTCCGCGCCATCTGTACCTTTGTCCCTTTCCTCGTCCGGGTTCGAAGCCCCAAATCCGGTTGCGGGACAAAGCCTAGCTTGTCCGCCGCGCGGCGCTTCGCCTCCAGGATGTTTTCGACTGGTCAAAACCACCGAGGACGGCCGGCGCGGCTCAGGAATTTTCGTCCCATGTACTTCACTGACAGCGACGGTCGTCCGAAGGGCAGACGGAGAGGCGGCAAGCCTGAAAAGTGCCCGAAGTGCGGAAGCGCCGAAGTTTTGCGGATTGCTTATGGATTGCCCGGCCCCGAGATGGGCGAAGCGGCGGAGCGGGGCGAGATCGCTTTGGGCGGCTGCGTGATAGACGAGCGTTCGCGTCAATGGGAATGCGCGACATGCAAAGTCACGTTCAACGACGGTGGCACGGATGTGCTGGAGCCGATCGATTATCGCCCCGAGTGGGTACGCCGGTTGCAGCAAGGCCCCAATGAATGACGAGTCGTTCGTCGGCTTTGTCGTCAATAACGCAAGCTGCTTACGATATCGAGACGCTCGAGAAGATCATACAAGGTTTAAACGACAACATCGCCAGCCGGCGATGGGGCAAACCGCCTGGACTCAAACTCGGTAGCAACATTGAAGTGACGGGTAGTCCGTGGAGTGGTCCAACGATAGGTGGAGAGGAGCGTAATTGGGGTCGTCCCCGAGCGAACTCCCCGGGTGTTTGGTTCTTCAGATCTTTGCTCGGTCGAAGCGCGTTGTAGTCCATTCGCCGGGACTCGATGATATGCCGATACGGAAACTCGGTTGTACCGGCTCGAATCAATACCGATCGCCGGCGGGTGTCAGCCCCTTGGATTAAACGTCACTTTAAAAATGTAGCGCGACTTTACGGGAACGCAGTTCACGATCTTAGGCGCGTATTGAGATGACGTTGCGGCAGCAAGCGCAGCTTCGTCGAAAGCCTTTTGAGCATTCGCGTCATCTATGGCTGCGGATCGCATAACGACTCGAGCGCCGGTGACCTTCCCGGTCTCATCAATATCCACCAGAATGCCGAGTATCAGAGGTCTACCGATCATCCATTCCGTGGGCCACGCCGGCGAAGATACTTTCTCGGCCGTTGCATTACGATCTGCAGGCTTTCCATCGGCACAAACGCTTGCCGTGGGTGACGGCGATACAAATGGCGGCGGCGTAGATAACAAAAAATCATACCTCCTGTTTTAGTCCTCTTTGATGTCGACGTTTCGTGCGACGCTCGAACCGCCGCGATAACGAGAATTCGCACCGGAATATGAATGTTAAAGAATTGCACGCTCCATGCGGCAAGGGCCACGATCCGGGGCGACGGTAAGCAGCGCTTTCCAGAATTTAGGTTGCGGCGGCAAGTATCCGAGCATTGTCGTACGATGTTTCCGCGCGTGCAGGCGTGCGCACTCCATCCGCGGTAATTTTGCGATATCTTCGTTCAACGGGTGACGCGAATGCAGAACCGAGGTCAATTTCTTCGCAGTGCATCAGCCGCTCTTATCGGCGCGGCGACGCCGGCTATTGCGCCGGCGCAAAGCGGCACCGGCTATACGGCCGAGGGCAGCTTCGACCTCGGAGGCCAAGGCTCGGTTCGTTCTATTCGCTTTGCACCCGAACGCGGGATCGTTCCGGTGCAATGCTTGGCGGCAATCCTCCCGCGCTCTTCATTCGTGGCGACGCTCGTACAGACGCAAGAACGATCGTCCTCGTATAACGCGGTTACAGATCTCGGGCGCTCGAACGACGCTGTTGTCGCTATCAACGGCGGCTTCTTCAAATACGACACGTTTTCGCCCGACGGCTTGCTCATCGTAAACGGCCGGCGCGTCGGCGACATGCGAACGGGGATTGGCGGCGTTGCAATCATCGATGATACAGGTGCGTTGACGATCGCCGAGCAACTGCCGAAAGGCGCCGCGCCCAAATTTGCCGTGCAAGGCGTGCCGATGCTCGTCATGCCCGGCGGAGAGATGGGGATGCGCAGTGAGACGGGGCGTCGCGCGCGACGTTCGTTTATTGCGCAAAGCGCCGACGCCGTGATTGCAGGAGTAACATCGCCCGTGACGCTCTATCATTTGGCCGACGTCATGATCGAGTATCCCGACGCGTTCGGAGTCGATCGCGTTGACGCCGCGATCAACTTGACCGGGGCGGCGACGAGTGCGTTTTACGCCAAACTTGCCGACGGCAGCACGCTGCAGCGCGACGCGTCGTGGCCCAATCTTGATGTGCTGCTGTTTAGGCGCCGCTAGTGAACGTTCACCGTTGCGTTCGTTTTCACCCAAGCCGGGAATGTTTGGCTCGGTGTAACCGTGATGTCCTTACCTTTGACCATGTTGTGCGCGAATAAACCGATAGGACCAAGCGCAATCGTCGCGGCGATGGTCGCGGTCGATGCTTTGCCCTTTTCCGAATTTCCTCTTACGCGGCTGTCCTCCGTCAACGAAACGATGCCGCCGTCCACTGCGTGAATGCTTGTGAATGCAAGGGTCATCTTTCCGGCGCTCTTGCCCTGCGCTTTGCTTACGTTCACGATGTGTCCCGAACCGAGCGCGCCTTTTGCGATCACGGCGCGATTGTTCACGATGACCGGCTGCGCGGCCTCAAACGAAAATTGTTGACCGGCGCTCGCGTTCCCCGATGAGATCGAATGAACCAGCCGGACTTGAACCTGTGTGCCGGCCGGTAAGGTGACGTTTGCAGCAAACGCCGGCAGTGTTGAACTGACTACGGCGAAAGCCGCGATAAAGGCAGCAACAGAAGCGCGCATAGCAGATTCTCCCTTGTAGCATCGCAACGAGAAGTCTCTGAATTGACAGGGAACTCATTATACTGCCGTATGCCGAACGATCGCTAGAAAATTCCTTATTATTAATAGCTAGACGTAGTCGCGCAACGTCAGTGACACGATGCGCGCGGCTCCCGATTTGTCTGTGACGCCGAGCGTAACGACTGTCCCGGCTTGTGCGGTAAAAAAATCACGTACCGTCCCGAGCGTCATTCCGCTCGTCGGTTTACCGTTAATGGACGTGATGACGTCGCCCTTGCCAAGGCCTGCCGTCGCAGCCGGGGTTCCTTGGCGCGCGTCGACAACGGTGATCTTTCCGCCGACGTTCACCAAGAATAATCCGCTGCGTTCGTATGTATCGCGCTGCGCGAACGCATCGTTGGGCACGAGCGCCATGGTTTTGCGGCCGTAATCGAACGTGATGTTGAATCGCCGCAGTAAATTACCGCCGAGGTTCGCTGCCGTAAACGGATTTGCAAACGCACCGCGCGTCGAACTCGAATAGGTGGCGATGAGGTCTTGGAGCGTGAGATCGTCGATGGAAAAACTCTGTAACCGTCCGAGGCTTCCCAGCGATGCACCGCCGACGCCAAAGCCGGTAACGCCGTTAGCCGTTACCGTCGCGGGCTGCACTTGCGGATGCGCTTGAAGATATGGTGCATAGAACGTCATCGTGTCTCGTGCGCCGGTATCGATCGTACACTGCGATGCGATACCATCGATGCTGCATGCGATCTGCGGCTGGGTTCCATTAAAAACGAACGGTATAACATGCGCTCCGGCCGGCGGCGTAGCGGCACCGGGCATCGTGAAGACGACGTGTTTGTTCTGGTAATCGAACGTCGTCACGTAGCGCGCCAGAACTTCCCAGCCAATGAGCCCGTCCGCCGGCTTTCCCGCAGAGATGCCGAAGCCCGCTCGCACCGGCGCGACAGTGAACATTTGATTGCGAATTACGGCGTCACCGACTTGCAGCGCATTCACCTTCGCAAAGCTGAACGATTCGGTCTGTGCGCCGACGCCGGAACCCTGTACGGTGCCCTTGCCGGCCGTGCCGATTTCTTTGGCGACCGCAGGATCGACGATGTTGGCGCCGCCGGTATCGAAAATCATGTGATAAGGACCTTTGCCATTGAGCATCACATCGACGTAAACGTGGTTCTCAGCGAGTTCGAATGGCACTGTCGTGGATGTGCGGCGGTTCAGCATTGAAAAATCGTGAACGTTCGAGATCGGAGCCGTCAAATGCGCTTCGCCGTCGGCCGGGTTCACGGCGACGGCCGTGATCGTCGTGTCGCTGTTGTTACCGTTCGTGTTGTCGACGTGAATTGTGTAGGGAACCATCAAACCGCCGACACGGCGGTAATGCGAGAGCGTAGCCGTGTTTACGACCGGGCCCACTGCTTGGCTCTCGCGCACCAGCAAGTGCGTCGCACGATCGAACCACAAATCGAGCGGAAGTTTTGAGCCCGGCACCGTGACGCGCAGCACGTCATACGGCCGGCCTTTGTCGGTCTGCGTGCCTTGATACGAAACGTCTGCGCCATCCGCGGAAGGCTTCCACAATCCGAACTCCGCCATGTAGGCGTTGCTGATCTCAGTCGAACGGCCCGCGTCGCTTCCGTCGTGCCAGACCAGACCGGATTGATCGCGATTCCAGACAACGTTGCCGTCGTAGCCGTCGTCCTGCTCGAGCGGCGGCAGCTTTGCAAACTCCGCAAAGCGCGACGATGCAACGCCGATCCATTGCGTCTGCGTTCCGGAGAGCCCGGCGGCCGTTACGCGCGCGTTCACACGGATCACTCGAATATTTCTCAGCGCGCTAGTCCCTAACGCAACGGAAGAGTCACGAATGACCTGCTCCGAGCGCGGGTCGATCGAGGCGCGGGCAAAACCTTGGCACAGTAAAGTCGCGGCGGCGAACGCGGCGGCGAAAAAGCGCAGACCGTTCATACCGTCACGTACGCGATGCATCGGGCGATTGTTTCAGGCCGCTTGCCCGTTCTCACGTGCGTCATTGAAGCGTATCGTTGGACCTACGGTTCCCAACGGAATCAGACAGGGGTGCGGCGATGCTGCTCGATGCTATCGTTCGTCGGATTTCTTCGTTTCTTGGAGGTACCGCAACAGAGACCGCGGAGCTGGGCGAGTTCGAGGCTACGGCTTCGCTTGCACGGACGGTTCGTTTCGGTTTACCGATCGTCAGCGACGCAGTTGCGAAGCTTGGAAGAACGCCGGTTCTGCCCGATCTCAGCGGCGCGCAGGTTCACCGCGGCGATAGCCTGGGCTTCGTTCGCACGCGCGAAACCACCGGCACGAGCGATTTGAGCGTAACGCCGGCCTGGGCGCACGGCATGGCCGTCGCCACTACCGCAGGTCCGTACACCGATGCCGATGGCGCCGTTACTTGGGTCGACACGATCGTCCCGGGAAAAACGATCGAAATCTCCCGAGGCATCAATGGTCCGTCCATCGCCTACGTCATTGCGGAATCCGTGACGGAAACCGTGGCCGGCGCTACGACCATCGTGAGTTTTACAAACGGCAGTCTTTGGCTCGCCGGGGTTCTGTTCGACGTTGGAATTCCGGCCGACGGATTCGTGGGAGTCGCATTCGCAGATGCAAATCTCTCCGTGCCGGGAGCACTCATACAACCGCCGGATCCGCAAACGATCGTGCTGAATCCGGGAGTGACCGCGGTTCTGCTTATCGATCCCGTTCCCAGCACCGCAGCGGAAACGGGAACGCTCGACAACGACGGCGCTCGCGCCCTTGCAACCCTGCCGGCGCGCGTAAGTTTTGAATTGGCGCCATCGAGGACGCAGGTCACGCGGTTGGACGATGCCACCGTAACGATTTACGGGCATTCCGTCGCGCTTTCCGGCGGCCCGGTCGCATCGGGCTACGATGCAGAATTCCTCGAACTGGTTACGACGTTTGCAACGACGAGTGAAGCGACACTCGAATGCGGCCCTGCCTTCTCAACCGCGTTCGTAACTTCGGGCTCCGCTCCAATCGGAAGCGGCGATTACCGCTTACCGGTGGCGCGAACCGTTCCGACAGCGCTCGCACCTGCTGCGAACGGCGGCGCGATCGGCTTAGAACTGGGATCGGGCGTTTCCGCGAAATGGGGCAGCGTCGCCCACGCCCTGCCGTTTGCGGCAACTGCGCTTTCTGCGCGCGCCGGTTTCTTGCGCGTGAGCGCGGTCACCGCAGTTCGTCCATTTGCCGATGCCTACGCACTTTGGGATGTAACGGATGCCTCGGGCACTGCCAAAGCCACCACGATCGTGATGCACGGCGAGCGCGGAGTACACGTCTTGAGCGAGCAGAACGGCCAACTTGATGCCGTGGCCGTACTCAACTGCGCGATCGAAGCACACATCGACCGTCCCTGCCTGGCCGATGGCAGTATGCCGGGGTTCGATTTGCTCGCTGCCGATTACGTTCTGGTTCGCACGCAAAACGCGTTTGTATTGGTGGTTGCGGCGGTTCAAAAGCCGCCGGCGCAGCTCTTCGTGCCGCCTGAACGAACGGAAACCTACGTCATCGAAAATGCCGTTCTAAAAACCGATGGCATCGAAGTACTCATCCTGCGCGCGAATCTCTCTGCAAGCGCGCGCGCGGATAGCGGATTACTTGTGTATTCCACAAAGCTGCAGCAGCTCGTACCGACACTTCCGCACCCGTATGCGGCGTTGCTCGTCCCATCAGCGCGCGAACCGCAAACGCTCCTTGCAAACGTCCGCTGGTCAACGCCTTCCTCGCCGGCGCTGGGTTTTGCGATCGATGTGCCGGGCGGCCAGGCGCCGCCCGATGCCCGCGGTTTTGCTTCCCGTCAGACACTCGAGATTTTGTACGATGTATCGAGTGCCGGAAGTCAGTTCGGCGTAGCGTTCTCTGCCGAAACGCTGAACCTGGCACGTATCGTTGGGCAGACGCTGACGGTTGACGGCACAACCTCGCGGTTGTTCGCGCTTCCGCAAGTTTCATGGGAAGCCGTAATAACCGAGGTTCCTCCGCCGGTTGGACGTCAAATATTCGGCGGTTCCGCGCTTGCGCTCGATGATGGACCGGCCGCACTCGTAAATGTTCCCACAGCGACGCTGCGGCCGATGACGCCGCTCGCGTTCATCAAACAATTTTTGCACGATTACGCGGACGGCGCTGAGCTTGATGCGCGTTTCACGCTTCCGTTCGGCTTGGAAGCAGTGGTTTCAACGGCGCAGCCCTCGCAGGTTGCACTGCGACCCTCGCTCACGCTAAATACCCCGGCTTTCGGTTCACAGACAGGCGGACTGCAGCTTTCGATTACTGCCGGTTCGGACGTGAATCACCCACTGGCCGTGCTGCCCGGTGAATCATTTACGACGTCGGATGCACTCGACGTAAACTACCCGCCGGCAATCCTGAATAGCGGAACGGACGTCGTTGCGAGTTTCTGGAATCAAGAGTTCGAAACCGGACTGCCGCAGCTAGGCCCCTTTGTGCCGCTCAGCCGGATCGATCTTTCGGGTTACGGATCCAGCACGTTCAGCGATTTCACCGACGAGGATATTGCCGTCGGAATTACGGAAGCTCGTTTCGACGTCCTCGTCGGACGCACGTCGTACACGTTGATCCAAGTGCAAAGCGTGATTCTGCCATGGAAAATTCCCGTCGTAAATACGACGATCTTTCAGCGCGACGGAGCGGCGTTCATCGAGCGTACCAATACAGGTTGGCGTGCGAAAGCGCCCGGAGTATTCGACTTCGGCGCCGGCGCCGTCGTTGAAACGGGCGGCGTCACGGGGCTTTTCAACGTTCGCAATATTGCGGATACCGGTGCACCGCCGGTAACCGCGGGAACGAATACGTACGGCGTTGTAACGTTCGACGCCGACCTCGGCATCGTTACGGATCCGGGCGCACACGGTTTTACCATTCACGGCGGCGATATCGGCGGAGGGCGGCTGGCCGGCACGCGGTTCATAGGATACGTCGATCAAACTGCGAGCGTAGCGCCGCCATCGCTTGCGGACGCCGTCGCCCTGATGGACGTCGTGAAAACCGCAGGCGGCTCAGTTGCCGCCGACGTCGAGGTTGCAACGACAGGGATTGCGCTGACGCTTACCGGGGTCGATGTTGCAGCGACATCCGGACCTGCACCGCGCACGTTGGGCGTCGCACTGCGCGGACTGCCGCATTTGCCGCGCGACGGCTCGTGGAGCGTCGCCAAACGCAGCTCCTCGCAGCCTACGCCCAGTCCGATCGATCCGTTAACGCCCGTGCCCTTCGTCCGAAATCACGGCGATCCGCAGCGATGGCATATGGCCGAGCCGAGCGACGTGCTGCAATTGGCAGTGCCGAGCACGCTCTACGGCATTTTGCAATCCACGGGCACGCAGAAACTTTTCTTCGAGCATCCGACGATCAGCGACGTTGCGGGACAGAATCCGCTCAATTTCGTACAGGCGCCCAAACTCGCCGACGTCGGTGCGTTGCTTGGAAATAGCGATTTGCTTCCGGCAATCGGATCTCTGCTCGATTTCGGAAGTTTTAGCGGATTCAAACAATCCGGGGATGGCCTGGCCACGACCCAAACGCTCACGAAGACGCAAGACATCGGCGACAAAACCCTGATTCCGCTGGGACCGATCTCCGTCGTGCTATCGACGAACAAAGAGCCGTCGCTCCAGCCGCCTGCGCCGGCGCCGCCCAATCAAAGCGTGATCACCGCAACGATCGATCCCACGCAATCCCCGCGTTGGACTATCACAATCACCAACGTCGCATTCAAGTTACTTGTGGACGGCATGAGTACCAGCGACGATCCGCTCGTGTCGGTAATCGGCGACATCTACGCCGCCGACAAAGCCGCACCGACGCTCAAGAACGTACAGTTTGGTTACGGGTCGACGCTCGGCACCGTCAAAAACGTGTTGTCCGGAATACAAGCAATTGCCGCGACGCTACCCGGCGGCGGCGATAGCGGCCTCGATGTTACGTTCAGCGGAACCAAACTGCGCGTTCGCGATGCCGTTTCGCTTCCGCAGCTTCCGCTTGGACCCGGATACCTGGAGGGAATCTCACTCGACTTGGGCTTCGATATCGACGTACTCGCAAAGGACATGTCGTTTTTTGTGGGCGTCGGCTCGGACGAGCATCCGTTTTCGTGGCTTGCATCGCCGCTTGCAGGCAACGGCGTGCTGCAACTGGGCGCGGCGCAAACGCTCGGAGTCCGGATGCAAGCCGGCATCGGCGTGGGTTTGGGCATCGACGTGGCCATCGCGTCGGGAAGCGCTTCGATCGTTCTTGCAGTACAGATCGATACGACGAAGGTGCCGTTCGGCGTCATGGTGCTGCTCACGGGAAACGCGCAAGTTGACGTCTTGGACGGACTCACGAGCCTTTCGTTAACGCTTACTGCGGGCTTGGGCATTCAAGTTTCACCCGGGCCGGAAAGCGATTTGCTGCAGATCCCGCCGCTCATTGAAGACTATGTCTCAAAAACGTCGGTTACGCTTTCCGGCGAGGTGGCCGTGGCGATTCACGTCAGCATCTGCTGGGTGTGCCACATCGATTGGAGCGGAGAGTGGGGATTCTCTGAAACGATCAGCGGCAGCGCATTAACTTCGCTTCTGCCATAGCGCAACGTCTCGAGGAGTTGAAACAGTGGCACTTTCCGATTTACGATTAGCAATTCTGACGCTTGCGCAGCGCTGGACGGGCAGTGCGGTAGATGCAACGATCGTGTTGATTCCCAGCGGAGATCCGCTCTTGCCGCTCTTTCCCGCCGCTGCTGGTACGGCACCGTTCGCGGGCACGGCAATCAATTTGCGGGCCGCGGCAATTGCGGGGTTGGATGCATTCCCATCGGTTGATGCGCCTTCAACTGCGCTTACATTACCGGCTCCTTCGCACGCGGTAACGGTGTTTACGCAGCTAAAATCACGGTTTGCTCCAGTCGATACGACCGCAGGTCCGCCGCAGCCGGCGCCGCCCGCAACTTCTATCTTAAAGACGTTACCGAACACATATCTCGCGCAGCTTCCGCCGGGGCGCGCTCGTTCCGCATACGTAGCATCCGCCGATGAATTCGGCTGCACGATGCGCACGCAAAAGCCGAGCCCGCTTCCGCCCCAACAGCCCGATCCTACATGGGGGGCCGTCATTTCGCATGCACTGCGCAACCCCGCATTGGCCGATGCACTGGGCTTACGCTACACGATTAGCGTACCGCTTGGGGATGTGGATTCATTCGCAAACGGCGGGTGGCTCTTCGTTACGCTCGATTCTGCCGACGGAGGAACGGGGTATGCGAGCGCGTGGAACGCAAATCCGGATGCAATCAAGATTTACGCGGCGCGATTACCGGCGCTGAACGCACCGGCGAAACGAGCGATTTTCACGGCCGTTCTTTTTCCCGTTGCAAATCCCAATGCTCCGGCTGCAACGCCGGACCAAGCACTGCTGGATACGGCAATCCTGGAAGCCGAACGATATGACGACGGTTTTGCGAAATTGGTTCACGCGCGGCAGCCGGATACACTCGACGCGCACGTCGGCGATGGAAAAACCAACGTAAATCCCGCAACGGACATCGGCATTCAAATCGGATGGGACGACGAACAAGTTCTCGAGTGGCATAATCGCCAAATTCAGATCGCACAGGCGGCCGCGAATAATCAGGAAGCGCAGCTCGAATCGCCCCTCGGCGTGATGGGGTATCGCATCGACGTGCGCGAACCGGTGCCGGGCGAGTCGCCGGCGCAGCGCAACAAAGGCTGGGTCACACTTATGGCAGCAACCGGCACGGTGCCGCCGCCGCTCGATGCGGACGTGCAAAACTTCGATGGCGAATTGACCATCGAACCGACCGCGAGCGCTCCAACTCGCGACGCTGCGTTTTGGCTGCCGCTCTATTTCGCCAACTGGCGCGGAACCTCGCTGGGCGTGCGAGACGATACGCCCCATTTGCTTGCCGGGGGAACCGCAGCCGGAAAAGAGCCCCCCGTCATTGCGTCGCAGTTCAGCGGCAAAGACGTTCCGCCGCTTCTGTACGGAAAAACCTATGAATTTCGCGTGCGTTTGGCCGACATCGGCAACGGCGGACCGCAGACCAAAGATCTTCCACTCAACGAAACGGTCGCGGAACGCGCCGCCGTAAGTTTTGCACGCTTCACACCGCCCAAGGGCTTCGGAGTAACGTCGGACGCGACGCCGCAAGCACCGTTTCAACCCACGCAAATCGTACTGCGCCGTCCCATTATCGGATATCCGGAAGCACTGTTCACGCCGCGATACGGAACGCAGCAGAAAATTGCGGCTGCAACGCGGTCGGCAATGCTCGCGCAGCTTGGGCTTGCACCGGACGGTTCGCCCCTGCCGAAATCGCAGCGCGTTGCGGACCATCTCACGGTCGGCGTCCCCGACCCGGACGTAAAACGCGTCGAGATCGTCGTGGAAGTGCGCGCTCTGGCACACGACACCGCCTCGGACGTGTCGTCGGACGGCGCCTTTACAGCCGTCTATAAAACGACACGTGGCATTCCGCCGCTCGATCCGATTCCGTTCAACGCTCAGGGAGAGGTCGATCTGGCGGACGTGGTCGCCGACGTCGCTATTTCGCCGATCGTTTTCGATTATGTGGACGTCGACGACGTAAGCACGTTATCTGCTCCCGCCGCGGGGCCGATACCGATCCCGACCGCTCGCGACGTGCGGCTCTCGCTCACGCCGATCGCCGATAGTGCCGCGGGATATTTCGGCACCATTCCGGCAGATGCGGGCCGCCCCGATCCTACCCGCGGCGTGACCTCGCACGTTTTATTGCGTGCCGCTTCGCAGACCGAGACTACGCCGCTGTTCGCACCTCTGCGTAGTGGAAAGCCGTCACTGGAAGCGTTGTTCTTCCAGCCGTCAGCGGACGGCGATCCCGTTGCGGGGATGATGGCGCTTATGGCGGACGCGCTCGATCTCGACTTCGACGGGTTGACGTTGCGTGCGCGGGCGGGTGAGCGCATTATATTCGGCGCTTCGAACGGGTTCAAGAATACGATCGGCCCCGATGGTTCGACTTTCACATTTGCGACCGCAGCCGAAGTGTTTCGCAAATGGACCGTTGTATTGCAATATCAGCTCGCGCGTGACTGGACATGGGATGGGGTTGCGGGCGACTCGCTCGACGTTCAACGCGGCGGGGTAAGTATCGGGCAAGCCATCGTGACGCGCATCGCAAGCGCGCAAGCGCTCGCGAACGTTTGCGACCGCACGACAACGCGCGCAATCTTTATCGACGGTATCGATCCGGCGGTTGCGGATCCGGCGGACGGCTTCACCGATCGCCCGCCGTACGTGATGTCGGCAACGATTCCGAAAGACGGCGGCGGCGTAATAACCGCGCAGAGCGGTCCTCTAGCGGTACGGCTCCCGGTCGCGATCCCGCCCGCAGGCGTTCCAAAACTTCTCTCCGCCGGTTACGCGTTGTCGCCGTATGAGTTTTCCGAGAATTATTCGTCGACGGAGCCGCGCGCTCGTAATCTATGGCTCGAATTCGAATCGCCGCCCGAAACGGGGGACGGCCTGTTCGCCCGTGTTTTAGCGTACGCGCCCGATCCCGTTCTGTATGTGGATCGCGATTCGCTCGCTGCGCAGCCGCCGCCGGAACCTGCATTGAAGCTCGATCCGGAATCGATTCGCACGATCAGCCCCAAACAACCACGCGACGAAGACGGCGTGGAGGCAATGTTGCAACTTCACGCCTCGCAAGACGATCCGCGCAAGTTTTTGCTTACCCTGCCCGAAGGCGTCGCATCCGACGACCCTCAGCTCTTCGGTATGTGGACGTACGAATTTCGTTTCGGCCACATCGCGCCATGGTCCACCGCGCATGGACGATTCGGGCGTCCGCTGCGAACGACGGGCGTGCAGCATCCTGCACCGTCTTTGACGTGTGCGGCTTCATGGCGTCCGTTCGAACTTTTCCCCCTCGAATTTATTCCGGAGAAGATCGCCGGCGCAGTGGCGGCCGTGGCGACAAATCTCATCCTTGTTGCGACCGCCCCATACGCAACGCCCGTCCAGAACGGCCGGCGCGTCGGTGATGGATTCCCGCGTACGACGATCGGCTTCTTGCTGTATGCGCAGGCGCGCCAAGCCGACGACAGCGGCTATCGCAACGTGCTGCTCGCTCATCGCGGAGCGCGGCCGGTTGAAAATCAGGGGCGCTTCGATTACGGAGAGGCGGTTTTCGCGCAGCAAGACGTGCTCGACGCGCTAAACGAATTGGGGCTGCCGGCAAACTCCAATCTCAGCGTGTTGGCAGTTGAGTTTTATCCGCCGGGCGGTACCGTCGGCGCAGAATACAACGAACGTTTTGCCCAGGTCGATCAGGGCGCAGCACGCCAAGGCATCGATCCATTTTCGCCGGAGGTTTTTGGACGCCGGCGGATTCTACGCACTTCTCCGCTCTCGGCAGTACAGCCGGTGTGTTAAGGGCCGCTTTGCAGCGGCCCCGTTCGGTTATGGCTTTGCGTCGGCTATCTTTTTTGTCAGGATGTTCAACGCCGCTTGCAACTGCGAGTCGTGGTCGACCTCGCCGAAGCGGAAGCCCTTGTTCTCCGTCACCGCGAAATCGGGTTCGATACCTTTGAGGTTGATATCGCGGTTCTTCGGCGTGAAATAACGCGCGGTCGTAATCTTGATCGCGGCACCATCCGGCAGCGCGGTCAGCGACTGCATGACGCCTTTGCCGAACGTCTTCTCGCCGACGAGCACGCCGACGCCGTCGTCTTGGAGCGCACCGGCGGTGATTTCCGAAGCCGACGCCGTGTAGCGGTTCACCAGAATCGCCATCGGCTTACGCGGCAGCGCATCGCTGCCCGAGTCGATCGTCGTCGTATGCGAGCCGCGCTCTTCGATCGTCACGAGCGGATCGTCGTTGATGAACTTCGAGCTGATGTCCAGTGCCGAGTTGACGTAGCCGCCGCCATCGTTGCGCAAATCGAGGACGTAGCCGCGAACGTCGGCTTTTTCGAGGCGATCGAGCGCGACCGAAAATTCATCGGGCGTTTCACGGCCGAACGCAAGGATCCAAATGTAGCCGACCTGCCCGGGGAGCATCTTATAAATCACCGTCGGCGGCTGAACGTCCGCGCGCGTGATCGTCATGGTGCCCAGAGCCTTCGTGCCGCGCATCGCGACGATGTGCACCGGCGTGCCTTCTTTGCCGCGCAGCGCCTTCGTGGCCTGATCCGCGGTGAAGCCTTTCATGGAAATTCCATCGACGCTCGTGAAGATATCGCCCGACTGCAGACCCGCTTTTTCGGCGGGCGTGCCCGGCACGACATAGTACGCGCGAATGTATTTGCTCGCGTCGTCCGGCTGGATCAAGACGCCGATACCGGAGATCTTCTCCGGATCGAGCGCATCGTTGAATTGACGGAATTGATCGGGCGTGAAGAACGTCGTGTACTTGTCGCCGAGCGACTTCGCCATGCCGTCGATCACTTCGTACGTCAGCAGCGTCGAGGACTGATGCGAGACGCTTTCAAAACGGCCGATTGCGGCGGCTACTTGATCGGCGTTGCTATCGGCGCTTCCGAGATCGTGGAAAGCCGGAATAGCGATCTTCACGCCGCGGCGGTGTGCTTCTTCGGTGAGAACCGCGCGCGCGCCGTCGAGCAACTTCTGCGTATCGACTTTGGAATAAAACGTCGTCGAGAGCAGCTGGTAGCTTTCACGCAGATCGTCTGCGGGCTGCACGGCCGGTGCAGCGCCGATGGTCAGCGGCAGCGAGAAAATTGCCGCAACCGTAAGTGCTAAACGGCGAAAACGCCCTTGCATCAAGAGGAAAAACCTCGCTTTCAGTGGTTCCTTTTTCAATATCGGCGCTGCGCCGGACTTTCCTACCAGAACGCGCGCGACCGGTGCAAGGGTTTCGCGGCGGTCAATGAAACCGAGTTGCCTTGCCGGATTATCCTAATAGATGAACATGAGCCAGACCATAAACGTGACCGGAATGACGTGTCAAAATTGCGTTCGACACGTCCGCGAAGCGCTCGAGGGCTTGCCTGGCGTTCGCTCAGCGAGCGTCGATTTGGGCAGCGGCCGCGTAGAGATCGACGCGGAGCGAGCGCTCTCGCAACAGGAACTGACCGCCGCACTCGACGAGGCGGGCTACGCTCTGGCGTGAACACAACGCAAGCGCCGCAGACAAACACCGAACTTGCGATTTCCGGGATGACGTGCGCCTCATGCGTGGCACACGTGGGCCGGGCGCTGCGAAAGGTACGCGGGGTGACCGACGCTACCGTGAATCTGGCAACGGAGCGTGCAAGCGTGACGCACGATCCGGACCTCGATTTGGGCAGCCTGATCGGCGCAGTCGAGCAAGCCGGTTATGCGGCCGCCGCGGTTCGCGACCGCACGACCGACGAAGATGCGCGCCGGCGCGACGGAGAGATCCGGCGCAAACGTCTCCTCCTTATAATAGGCGCATCGCTCTTTGTCCCTACGCTGGTGCTCGGGATGACGCCCGTGCAGTTTCCCGGCAAAGATTGGGTGATGCTGGCGTTGACGTTTCCGGTGTGGCTCATCGTCGGCGCAGATTTTCACCGCGGTGCGCTGACCGCATTGCGCCACGGAACAAGCAACATGGACACGCTTGTCTCCCTCGGCTCTACCGCCGCGTTCGGCTATTCGGTCTACGCGACGATCGCGATGAAGCCGTCCTATTACGAAACGGCCTCGGCGATCGTGACGCTCGTCTTTGCCGGAAAATATCTCGAAGCGGCAGCGCGCGGAAGCAGCAATCGCGCGATTCGAGCGTTGCTCGATCTGCGTCCGCCGATCGCGCGCGTACGCGAGGCGGACGGATCCGCCCACGACGTTTCGGTCGAGGATGTACGCGTCGGAGCGCAGCTCATCGTTGCGGCCGGCGAACGTATTCCGGTTGACGGAATCGTCGAAGAAGGCGAGAGCGCGATCGATGCATCGATGCTCACGGGCGAACCGATCCCCGTAGGCGTCTCACCGGGGTCGAGCGTGAAGCAAGGGACGCTCAACGGTACGGGAACGCTCGTCATTCGCGCACAGCAAGTCGGCACCGGAACGACGCTTGCAAAAATTGTCGAGCTAGTCCGTCGCGCGCAAGGCACGACTCCTGCAGTTCAACGTTTAGCGGATCGCGTCGCGGGCATTTTCGTGCCGTCAATTCTCGTCATCGCGGCAATCACGTTCGCCGCCTGGCTATTTACCCATCATCCGTGGCCGGTTGCCCTTTCAACGGCGATCGCCGTGCTCGTGATCGCATGTCCGTGTGCGCTTGGGCTTGCAACGCCGACGGCGGTCATGGTGGGCGTGGGGACCGGAGCAAAACGGGGCCTGTTATTCCGCGACGCCGAGGCGATCGAAAGGCTCGGTTCGGTAACGACCGTGCTGTTCGATAAAACGGGAACGCTGACGCTGGGCAAACCGCAGGTTCTCGCGATTCATCATGCCGCAGCCGATGAAACTGCCGTTCTGGCAATCGCTGCCGCGCTCGAACAAGCATCTACGCATCCGCTCGCCGCAGCGATAACGCGCGCTGCACGCGATCGCGGCGTCGCCGTGCCGATAGCGCAAGACGTCGTCGCGCAGCCCGGTGCGGGGCTTCGCGCGGCGATCGATTCGAACACGTACTACGTCGGCAACGCACAGTATATGTCTGCGAACGCGATCGCACTCGAAGGCATGGGCGCAAGCGATGCTACGCGCGTCTACGTAGCGCATCAAAGCGGACTGCTCGGCGCGATCGATATTGGAGATGCGTTACGTCCGGAAGCACTCGAAGCGGTTTCGCGCCTGCAGCGCGACGGCATCGGCGTGCAGCTGATCAGCGGCGATGCGACTGCGCCGACGCAGGCACTGGCGAGGCGTCTTGGCGTCCAAGCATGGCGCGCGCAAATCACGCCGCAAGGAAAAGCCGAAACCGTACGGCGCGAACGGGAGCGCGGCGCGCGCGTTGCGTTCGTGGGCGACGGTATCAACGACGCACCTGCTCTTGCAACCGCCGACGTGGGCATTGCGATGGGCGGCGGAACGGAAATTGCGCTCGAAACCGCTCATGTCGCCATTCTTTCGAACGACCCGCGCGCGGTCGCCGTAGGCATCGAGTTGTCGCGCGCGACGCTGCGCACGATCAAGCAAAATCTCTTCTGGGCTTTTGCGTATAACGCCATTCTCGTACCTATCGCAGCAGCCGGTATCGTGCATCCAATCTTGGCAGCCGCGGCCATGGGAACTTCAAGTCTGTTTGTCGTCGGCAATTCGCTGTTGCTGCGGCGGCGATAACGCAAGCACCACAAGCGCAACGATCACGAGCGCCATCCCGATGCTTTCATTCACCGCCGGCACCTCGCCGAGCTGCAGCCAGGCCGCGATGATTCCGACGATCGGGTTTGCCAGCGTTCCGATGCTCGCATCCCGCGCAGGCAAATGATTCAGAACGAAGATCCACAGAACGTAGGCCAGCGCCGACGCCAGGAAAACGTTGTATGCAAGCGCACCGCCGTAAATCCACGTCCAGTGCGTCGCATGCGACGGAACGAAGATCGCGGCGATGCCCACGACGATTCCTCCAAACAGCATCTGCCACGTCGTCAGCGAGAGCACGTCCGGCTTTGCATGCATTTGCAAACGTTTGGTCAGCACGACGCCGATCGCCCAGCACACACCCGCGATAATCGCAATGACGTCCGAGAAGAGCGATCCGCGCGCATTCCAAAAGCCCAAGATCAGTACGATGCCGGCAGCCGCCACCGTGAGCGCTATGATGTGCCGCGCATGCAACCGTTCGCCGAGAACGGGCCTGGCCAAAACCGCAACCCACAGCGGCATCGTGTAGGAGAGAATTGAAACCTTTCCGGCGCCCGCGCTGATAACCGCCCACGTTGCGAGCGCGACGAATGCGCCCGATTGAAAAACGCCGATCGCCACATACGCCAGCGGATACTGAGGCCGGAGCGGTTTGCGCAGTACCGGCATAATGGCGAAGAGCACGCACGCGCCCAGGAGCAGCCGCAGCGCCGCGAATTCAACGGGCGGCGCATATCGCGTCGCGATCTTCATGACCACCCAGTTGTAGCCCCACACCAGCGCAAGCGCGGCCAGCGCAGCGAGTGCAGTCCTTCGCGTCTTGTCGTGCATGCGAACAGCGTCATGATACACCGCGCCGAGGCGGTCCTGCAGCGCATCCCGGCGAAAACGCGCCTTCAGCATGGAACGCGATCGCGGTCACCGTACGTTCATATGGATTTCGTGGAGCGCCGTCGTTATCGTAACGCTGCTGCGCGCCGCATTTGCCGCGCGATTGCCGCTCACCGGCGACGAGGCGTATTACTGGGAATGGAGCCGCCGGCTCGCTGCGGGCTACACCGATCATCCGCCGGCAATCGCATTCGCGATCGCAGCATTTGCGTGGCTGGGCGCCTCGCCGTTCGCAGTCCGAATACCGTTCGTTTTGTGTGGAATCGGTACTGCACTGGCATGCGCGGGCGCAGCGGCGACGATCGTGCGAGATGGGCGAGCGGCCGCCGTAGCTGCGCTCGGCGTAACGCTTGCGCCGATTATGAGCGTCGCGTTTGCGACCGCATCGCCGGATGGACCGTACGCGCTTTTCTGGGCGCTTACGCTGTATTCCGGCGTGAAAGCCTTCGATAGCGGTGCGCCGCGATGGTTCATCCTGCTCGGCATAGCGCTCGGCGCTACGCTCCTCTCACGTTTGTTCGGATTGGCATTGTTCGCCGGCATCTTAGCTGCGAGCCGCAAGCAGCGCGGCGCGCTGCTCGCCACTATTATTGCACTTGCGCTATGGAGTCCGTTCCTTTGGTGGAACGCGGCGCACCACTGGATTTCGTTTACGTTTGCGCTGGTGCAGCGGCATGAAATGCAAGTTCAGCTCGTTCGCCCGCTGCTGGTTTACGCGCTTGGCGCGCTCGCCTTCTCTCCCGGCTTTTGGATCGCGGCAACGTTGGCCGCCGCGCGTCCAAAGTATGCGTTAATTGCGTGGACCGCGCTGCCGCTGTGCGTGCTGCTGCTTTTGCTGGCGCTGCGCGAACGCGTCGAGATTTATTGGTTCATCGGTCCATACGTGTCTCTTTGCGTGGCAATCGGTTGTGCGTACGCGGCGTGGAACGAAAAACGCCGGCGCAGCGGGCTTGCATGGATGCTCGCCCCGGCAGCTGCGCTCACGCTGCTCGTCTTCATCGCCGGGCTGGCGCCGGGACTCGTCTATGCGCTGCTGCGAAGCAGCGGCGTCAAGCTGAGCGACGGCGGTCCGTTCGAAATGTTTACCTACCGGCGTCTTGCGCGCGACGTCGCACGCGCGGTAAACGCCCGCGGAGCGATAGCGATGACCGACGGATACGGTTTTTCGTCGCTGCTCGACTTTTACGGCGGTTTGCAGCCGGTTGTGATCGGCTATGCGGCGCAAGGCGAGGAAGCTCACGGGTGGTTTACGGGCACGCGCGATCCGCGGCCCGCGCTCTTCGTCGATAAAGTCCCGCTCAAAACGCGGCCCGATTTTTCACACCAGTTGCAGATTGCGTGCGCACACGTACGTGCAGGTCCTACGTTTAGTTACGCATTCGTGCAAGGCGATCGCAACGTGCCGCCGCGGCGCTATTACACGACGTGGTGCGAAGGCCTGTCCGCAAGATCGGTGGCAATGCTCCGCTGGGAACGCGCCGCTTACGGGCGGATGCGATAGATCCGTCCGGTCCGATCGTCGGCAACAAAGAGGTCGCCGCGCGGTCCGATGGCGACGCCCGTCGGCCGCCCGATGCGCGTTCCGCTGCTCGTTTGAAATCCTCGTAAGATGTCCGTCCACTGCGTCGCCGGCGAACTCCAATTCACTGCCGTGGCCGGCACGTCGCCGTTCATGCGCACGAACGAAACGCGCGGCGGTGCTACGTATGTGCCGTTCGCCGTATGCCACGAACCATGCATCGCTACGACGGCGCCGTCTGAATACTGCGCCGGAAGCGCGTACGTTCCGGTATTCGTGCGTGGTACGAACGCGGCGCCGATAATCGTTTCATATGCGGGAAATTCGACCAGCGGGATGGCGACGGTCGAACAACTTGCGCCGGCCACGTACGCGCGCCGGTTTTCCTCGCACTTCGGCCATCCGTAATTCACCACTCCGCTGCGCGAGCTCACAGCATCGAAGAATTCATACGGATGTCCGGCCGGCAGCGTGTCTTGGCCCGCGCCGCCCGCCCAAAGCGTACCCGTATTCGGATTAACCGTTAGCGCGATGGCGTTGCGAACGTGCACCGCTTTCGCCGTCATGCCCGAACCGCTGAGCGGCATCTGCTGAACCGTCGCACGCGTCGGATCCGTTTCCGTGCACGCGTTACACGACGAACCGATGCTTGCATACAGCGTCGTCGCGGTCGCGGCAACGGACGTCGTGGTGTGGTCGTCTCCGCCGCCGGTCCGTACCGACGCAATCTTCACGGGCGTCGAGCGCGCCCGCAGATCGCCGAGCACGTACGGAATGCGGTATACGCCGTGTTGCGCACCAACATAGATGGAACAGTTCGCTTTTGAAAACGCTATGCCGGAATCCGGAGCATCCGCAATCGCTGCATACACGCGAGCCGTGCCCGCATGCGCTGCGCCGTCGGCATTCGGCACCACGTAAATTGAAGAGTAGCGCGTGCCGACGAACAGGTCGCCGTTCGGCGCAAATGCGAGTTCGCGCGCGCCGGAAACCGTAGCGATCGTTGCGATCGTTAAACCGGCCGGAACGGAAAGACCTGAAGGACGCACCGGCGCCGGACCGCTCGGCGCCGGCGTGGGGGCCGGCGACGACGCAGGCGCGCACGGTAACGCTGCCGTTGTTGCGATTAACTGCCCGGCCAATGGAGCGAAGCGATCCTGCGGTAACGTTGCATGCCCGCGGCACGACAAAAGCGAGGCCCCAACGAGCAACGCGGTCATCGCTGCAATGCCGTCGGCAGCGCGCTTCATGATTAATGTTATCTTACCTCACTTTATAAACAAGTAGCGGGCAAGCTAGGGCAGCGCGGTTTATGATTATCCTCGTCGTAGTTTTGACGGCGACTTTGGGGAGTAACTATGAACACTCATCGCAGAGTCGCGTATCTCACTGGGGCTCTTTTGCTTGCCATCGCCGCCTTCGCAGCATGCGGAGGTCGCGGAGGTGTAAGCATGGGAACCGTTCCGAACGGGTCGCTCCAAGAAACTGAATCCCTCGGCGCGGTCCCCGCTGTACCGACCCCGCGGCACTTTGCGCTCACCGTATCGGCCGGTGCCAGAGCGTGTCTGCCGCACGCCACCGGATCGGGCACGATCTCGGTGTTTAGCGCGCAGGCCGAGAAGCTGCATTTGAGCGTTTCGGGGCTGCCGCACAGCACGGATTTTGACGCGTTCATCATCCAAGTGCCTACGGCACCGTTCGGTTTATCGTGGTATCAAGGCGACATCGAAACGAACTCCAGCGGAGTCGGAGCCGTTGATTTCATCGGGCGTTTCAGCATAGAGACGTTCGTTGTCGCGCCGGGCGTCGCGCCCGCACCGACGCCGTTCCACAGCCCACCGTTCCCGGACGCGGCCAGCAATCCAAAGACGGCGCCCGTCCAAATGTATCATGTCGGCGTATGGTTCAATTCGCCGGCCGACGCGGGACGCGCGCATTGTGCAACGACTGTAACACCGTTCAACGGCACGCATAACGCAGGTATTCAGGTGCTGAATACTGCAACGTTTTCGAACGCGAACGGCCCGTTGCGCGGATTCCATCCATAACGATCGGAGTTATCGTTATCCGCACGGCGGCGCACCACTTGGTGCGCCGCCTTCTCGTCTTTTTCTCAATTCGTTCATGAAGCGCAAAGGCGCCTCGTATAGAATCATCCCAGCGAACGCCAAGGGAGGTTTAACGTGGCGGCATTGCCCGTTTTCTGCACAGCGACGAACGTGGTGCAACTCGACGGAGATTTGGATATCTTTTGTCGCGCGCGCACACAGGCGAAGCTGGACACGCTCGGCGATACCGCGTTCGCCATCGTCGATTTGCGGGGTGCCACCGCCGTCGATGCGGCGTTCTTAGGCCAGCTCGCGGTACTTCGCAAAGTCAACGCGCAAAAGGGCGGCACCATCGTCCTTGTCGTTACGAACCCCGCCATCCGCAAGCTCTTACACGTCGTTGGATTCGATCGAGCGTTTCGAATCGTTGAAAGCATCGAAGAGGCGCACGCGATAGGTTCGTAGCGCAAGCGGGTATCGTGGCTACTGTGAGGCGCTACGCGAACATTCCGCGGTCCGTCGTCATTCTCTCGTTTGAAGGCCCCGATCGTTACTCGTTCGTGGGCGGCCTGGGCGTTCGCGTAACCGAACTTGCAGCGGCGCTCGGCGATGCCGGATTTCAAACGCACTTTTTTTTCATTGGCGACCCGGATAAACCCGGGCAAGACGATTTCGGCAAAAACGTGCGGCTGTACCGCTGGTGTCAGTGGATTTCGAAATACCATGAAGGCGGCGTGTACGATGGCGAGCCGGGAAAGATCGACGATTTTGCCCAGAGCGCGCCGCCGTACGTCGTTTCCGAAATCATTGCGCCGGCTCATCAGCGTGGCGAGCGCGTCCTGGTGATGGCGGAAGACTGGCAAGTCGTTCCGGCCGTTCTGCACCTAGACCGGGAACTGTACGAAGCGGGCATTCGCAACAGCGCGATCGTGACGTGGAATGCGAACAATACCTACGGCTTTGAAACGATCGATTGGAACGCGCTCGCGCGGGCAGCGCACATCACGTGCGTGAGCAAGTACATGAAATTCGAGGTGGCACTGCGCGGCGCTCAGAGCGTCGTCATCCCCAACGGCATTCCGGAGGCGATCGCGGCACAGCACAACGCAGCCGCGGTCTCGCGGCTCAAGAAAGCGTTACGCGGACGCAAGGCGCTTCTGAAAGTCGGCCGCTACGATCCGGATAAGCGCTGGATGCAAGCCGTCGACGCCGTTGCGGAGCTGCGCGATGCCGGCGCCGGCGTACAGCTCATCATGCGCGGCGGAAAGGAGGCGTACGGCGACGCCGTTTTGGCGCGAGCCGCCGCGCATAACCTTTCAATTCGCGACGTGGTATTGGGCGAGTCTACGCCGGAACAGCTGGCGGATGCGCTTGCCGCGCAATCCGACATCGTCAACCTGAAAAGTTTTCTGCCGAACGAAACGCTGTATGCGCTGTACGGTGCAGTTGACGCCGTTCTGGCAAACAGTGGCAAAGAACCGTTCGGCCTGGTGGGTTTGGAAGTGATGGCGTGCAACGGCATCCCCGTATGCGGCTCGACCGGTGAAGATTACGCGCGGCCCTTCGAGAATGCGATCGTGTGCGACACCGACGATCCGCACGAACTGGCGGCGTATCTGCTGCAGCTCTTCCGCGATCCCTCGCTCGCTGCGCATATTCAAAAAAGAGCGGCGAAAACCGCGCAGCGGTATACGTGGCCGGCGGTATTCGAGCTTATGAATACGAAGTTGGCGTATTTGGAAACTTTATAAGGTACCTCTCGACTACGCTCGAGGTCGTTCGATACCTCACGATGACACAAGTTCTTCGATGCGGGTCGCCATTGCGTCGACGTAACGGGTTGCAGTTTCGGGCGTCGCGCCTTCGGCGATGACGTTGAACGTCGGTTCCGATGCGTCGGGCAGCACCAGCACCCAACCGTTGTCGCGCGTTACGCGCAGTCCGTCGAACAGTTCGATCTTGTTGTTGCGCTGTTCGTTGATCAGCGTGCGCATGATCCGTCCTTTGTGCTCCCACGGACAGCGTACGCTCCGCGAGGCCATGCGCCAATCCGGCAGCATATCGACCAGTTCGCTCAGCTTGCAACGCTCTACGGCGAGGAGCTCGAGCGTTTTTGCAACCGCATAGAGGGCGTCGAGCGCCGGGTGCAGCTCCGGAAAAACGAATTCGTACGACGCACTGCCGGCGAAAGCCAGTGAGCGGCCTTGGCGCTCGGCAAGCGCCATAAGGGAGCGGCGGTCGCTGCGCGTTCGCGTGACCTCGCCGCCGTTACTGCGCGCGATGCTTTCGATTGCGCGCGGTGCGGTCACGGGTACGGCAATGCGCGCATTGGGATAATTCCGTACGACCAGCAGCGTCAGCAGCGCGAGCAAACGATTCCCCGTGATAATCCGCCCGGTATCGTCGACCAGCGAAAACGTCTCGCCGTCGTGATCGACGAGAATGCCGAGATCGCGTTTGAGCGTAAGCACGATCTCGCGCAGCTCTTCCAGATGACGCTCGCGCGCGCCCTCGCTTATGCGCACGCGGCTGTCGTCGAAGTAGGCGTTGAGCGCGATCATGTCGACGCCCAGCCGGCTTAGCAGGCGCGGTAACACCAGCGCGACGTTGCCGCTCGCGTAATCGATGGCAATGCGAAAACCGGCTTTGGAAATCGCGTGCGGATGCAGCGCCTCCATGAAGGCGTTGCTGTAGTTTTCCAGCACGCGCGATGGGAAATCGAGCAGACCGACTTCATCCATCGGCGTCCGGCGGAAATCTTCGCGAAAAAACAGATTCTCGATTTTGCGTTCGCTGGCCTTATCGAGATTGATCCCATTGGCGTCGAAGAACTCGAAGAGCAGCGAATCCGGGTCGCTCGGCGAGAGGCGGGCGTGCACGCAGCCGTCGGCCTCGGAACGCGTGGCGAAACGCGAGAGCGGCAGCGGAAACCCGCGTAAGTCTTGCACGTGCACGCCGGTGCTGAGCAACCCGGAGATCATCGAACGGTTCAAGATGCGGCTGACCGGATGTTCGTCGCGGCTCGCCATCACGGTCTGCCCGGATTTCAAGAACGTGCCGAATGCGCGCCCGAGTTTCGTTGCATACTCAGGCGTAATTTCGATGTTCGCAAGTCCGCTGACGCCTGCGCCGCCGAACAACGATCCGGGCCACTTGGTGCCATAAATGAGCGACATCGATACAATTGCGCCGGACGCAATCGTCTTGTCCGGCCAGATCTTCAAATCGCCGCGAACGTTCGCGCCGGCACCAACGTTGCACCGCTCGCCGATGACCGTTCCCTCGCCTACCGTTGCGCGTTCTTTCACGACGGTGCGGTTTGCAATGGTGCAGCCCGTCAGTTCGGCGTCCGCGCCGATGTACACGTCCTCCCACACGATTGAACGCTCAACGCGCGCGCCGCCGGAGACGATCGTGTTGTTTCCGATGCAGGCGGGGCCTTCAACGAGCGCCCCCGGACCGATTTGCACGTTCTTGCCTAAACGAACCGGGCCGTCGATTTGGGCCGTCGGATCGATGCGCGCACCCTCTTGCGCAAAAACTCCGGGCGCGACTTCTTCCGCGCTCGATTCGATGCGCACGGCGCCGCTCAGCGCATCGTAGTTCGCCTGCCGGTATTGTTCGAGATTGCCGACGTCCGTCCAATACTGTGAAACCACGAAGCCGCCCAGGCGCTTTCCTTCATGCAGCATCCGCGGAAAAAGATCTTTCGAGAAGTCGTAGGTACCTGCAGTTTCCATGTAATCAAAGATACCGGGCTCCAGGACGTAGATGCCGGTATTGATCGTGTCCGAAAAGACTTCGCCCCAGGACGGTTTTTCGAGAAAGCGGCTGATGCGGTCGTCGTCTTCGGTAATGACGACCCCGAACTCGAGCGGATTCTGCACGTGCTGCAGGGCGATCGTCGCATCGTTCTTCGCGCGTTTGTGCTGCGTCACCAGTGCGCCGACGTCGATGTCCGTCATCGCATCGCCGGAAATGATCACGAATGTGTCGTCGCGCAGGCGATCCTGCGCGAGCTTCACCGCGCCGGCGGTGCCGAGCGGCGTGTCTTCCACCACGTACGAAATACGTACGTCCAGCCAAGAGCCGTCCCCAAAGTAGCTTTCGATCTCGTCCGCGAGGTAGTGCAGCGTAACGACGATCTCGCCGATGCCATGCCGCCGGAGCAAATCGATAATGTGATGCATTACCGGCTTGTTTGCGATCGGCGCAAGCGGTTTCGGACGGCGCGACGTCAGCGGACGCAGCCGCGATCCCTCACCGCCCGCCATAACGACGGCCTTCATTCGATCCTCGCTCGCGAACGCAGTTCTTGCAGCACTGTCACAATCGTCGCAAAACGCGGGTCGTCTTGCAACTTCTCGATCGATACCGGAAGTTTGCGCCGCCAGTTCGGCGCTTCCGTAGTCGTACCCGGAACGTTCACCGCCTCCCGTTGCACCAGCGCATCTTCCATCTGCAGCAAAAGTAACGCCGCACCCGCGTGCGCAAGAACCCGGTAGGCTGCTTTCACGATCTCGACGTCATCCGCCGGTGCCGGATCACCGAGCAGATCGAAAAGGTCCGCGCGGTCCTGCGCGCCCATCGCGGCGACAAAGCCCGCGAGCGGCGGTAAGTCGTGCGTTCCGGTGCTTGCAACGGCGTCGTGCGGATATATTGCCGGATCGCAGAACCGCCGGTCATCGCGTTCAAAGTAGAGCAAACGGCATGAAAAGAAGCGGCGCTCGGCCATGCGTTCGCGGAAACCGGGCGGCAGCGTCCCCAGGTCTTCGCCGACCACCATGCAGCGACTGCTCGCGCTTTCCAGCGCCAAGATTCCGGCCATCTCTTCGAACGGATACGTGATATACGCTCCATCGCTGGGCGGCGCTCCGTCGGGAATGACGAACAGGCGCATCAGCCCCATCACGTGATCGATGCGCAGCGCTCCGGCGTGCCGCATGTTCGCGCGCAGCACGCCTATGAAAGGCGCGTATGCGCGTTCGCGCAGCACGCGCGGATTCATCGGCGGCAAGCCCCAATTTTGTCCAATTGCGTTGAGCGCGTCGGGCGGCGCTCCGGCGGAGATGCCTAAGCAAAAAGCATTACGGTCGGCCCATACGTCCGCGCTCTGCGTATCCACACCGATGGCGAGGTCACGGTAAAGGCCAATGGACATGCCGGAAGCGCATGCTGCAGCGTGCGCGAGTTGCATATCCGCGAGCCATTGCAGGAATTCGTAGAACTCGACGTCTTGCGCATTCGAACGGGCATACGCATCGACTGCCCCGGAGTGCGGATGCCGGTATGCTGCCGGCCAGTCGAGCCAGCCACTCTTGAAGCGCGCGTTAAGCGATTCGTAAATCGCCATCGATCGCAGCGGCGTTCCCGAGGCGTCTCGAAACGCGCGAAATTCAGCGGTGTGCGGCGAATCCGCTTGCATGCGGAAGCGGTCGTAGAGGGCGCGCAACGCGGGCAGTTTAGCGTAAGCGACGCCGCGATAATCGACGAGTGCAGCGTCGCGCAGCGCCAGTACATCGGGTTTGCCGACCGGAATTCCCAGCGTTCCCGAAGCCGCCTCTACGTCGATGTACATTGCGTTGAGATGCAGCCGGCTCAGCGGCGAATACGGACTGGCGCGCGCCGGATCTTCAAGGTGAAGTTGATGCAACGGATTGAGCGCAATCGTCTGTGCCCCAAGATCTCTTGCCAAACGCGCAAACCGGGCCAGGTCGCCGAAATCGCCGATTCCCCAATTGCGCTGCGATCGAATCGAATAGAGCTGCAGTGCGAAACCCCAGCTCTGGGCAGCTTCCAGGGCGGGCGGCACGTACGCCTGGCGGGGAACGGCGGCGATCGTGATTGTCTTGCCGCCGGTATCGTGCCGGTAGTAGCCCGGACTCAGCGTCCCGGCAAAGAACGGTAAGTCGACTCGCTCGTCCGCAGGAACGACATACGCGCGTTCAAATTCTCGCGCCGATCGTTCGCGTTCGAGATCGTGTAACACGCGCGCGGCATCGCGTTCGTTATGGACGTCGTACCCCATAGCGTTGAGAATCGCGCGCTTAGTTTCAGTGGAAACGCTTCGCTCTTTTCCGAAGTAATCGCTGTACGACGGCGCGATCCCGGCGGCCAGCGCAAGTTTGTCGATCACTGCGAGGGTTCGTTTCCGTCGCGCGCGACCAGCAGCACCAGCGTCTTTGCGCCCATCGTGTACGGCGTTCCCATTCTGACCCGCGTGCCTGGCTGCAGCGGCGCGGGTCGGAGCGTATCGAAAACCAGTTCCCACACGCCGTCCGAGCGAATCTGCGGAAGAACGAACTGCATGGCCGCATCGTTGGCATTCATCAGCATCAGAAACGTGTCATCGTATTCCGGATAACCGCTCAAACTGACGAAACGATCGCCGGTTTCTCCGCCGAGCAATGCGCCAAAGCAGCGGCGCGAAACATCCTGCCAGGCGGCGGCGTCCATTTCGCTGCCGTCAGGCGAGATCCAACCAATGTCTTTGAGCCCCGCGTGTTGGGTAACGCGCCCGTGAAAAAAGCGCGGACGGCGAAACACCGGATGATCGCGGCGAAGTTCGGCCAGCCTCCGTACGAAGTCGAGCAGCTCGACGTCGGACCGGTCGACGTCGGTCCATGAAATCCAGCCGATGTCGTTGTCTTGGCAATAGGCATTATTATTGCCCAGCTGCGTATGGTTCAGTTCGTCGCCGCCGAGCAGCATCGGCGTACCCTGAGAGAGGAGCAGCGTGGCGAGTAAATTGCGCTTTTGCTGCGCGCGTAAATTGCGGATCGTTACGTCGTCAGACGGGCCCTCCACGCCGCAGTTCCAACTGTAGTTCTGATCTGCGCCGTCGTGATTGCCTTCGAGGTTTGCGTCGTTGTGTTTCTCGTTGTAGCTGACCAAATCGTTCAGCGTGAACCCGTCGTGCGCCGTCACAAAGTTCACGCTCGCGCGCGGACGGCGGCCATTGCGTTCGAAGATATCGCTGGAACCGGTGAGCCGAGAGGCGAGCTCGGGGATCACGCCGTCGTTTCCTTGCCAAAACCGGCGCACCGTGTCGCGGTACTTATCGTTCCATTCCGACCAACCTGGCGGAAAATTCCCGAGCTGATATCCGTCCGGCGCCAGATCCCACGGTTCGGCGATCAATTTGACGCGCGAGAGCACCGGGTCTTGCTGCAGCGCGGTAACGAAGATGCTCGACCACCAGTCGAACGCGGTATCGCGCCGCGCGATCGCCGGTGCGAGATCGAAGCGAAAGCCGTCGACATGCATCTCGGTCGCCCAGTAGCGCAACGAATCCGTAACGAGCTGTGAAACGCGCGGGTGCTTCAAATTGAGCGTGTTGCCGCAGCCCGTGTAATCGACGTAATACCGAGTGTCCTCGGCCAGACGGTAGTACGACTTGTTGTCGATTCCGCGGAACGACAGCGTTGGGCCGAGATGATTCCCTTCGGCCGTGTGGTTGTATACGACGTCGAGAAAGACTTCGATGCCTGCCTCGTGCAGGCGTTTGACCATCGTTTTGAATTCGCCGAGGGACGTTCCACTCATGTAGCGCGGATCGGGCGCGAAAAATCCGATCGTGTTGTAACCCCAATAATTGCGCAGGCGCTTTTCGACCAGATAGCGATCGTCTACGAACGCCTGCACGGGCATGAGTTCGACGGCACTGATGCCCAGGCGCAGCAGGTGTTCGACGACGGGCGGAGATGCAAGACCCGCGAACGTGCCGCGCGCCTCCGGCGGCACGAGCGGATGTTTCATCGTGAAGCCGCGCACGTGCAACTCGTAAATAATCGTGTTCGGCCAGCGCGTATGCAGCAGCCGGTCGTTGCCCCACGTGAATGCCGTATCCACGACGACGGACTTGGGCATGGCGGCCGCGTTATCGCGACGATCGAACGACAGATCGCCGCGCGGCGAGCCGACGCGGTATCCGAAGTGTGCATCCGTCCAGTGCAGCGACCCGTGCAAACGCTTTGCGTAGGGATCGATCAGCAGCTTGTGATGATTGAAGCGATGTCCGCGTTCGGGATCGTACGGCCCGTACACGCGATATCCGTAGAGCGTTCCGGGCGCCATCTCCGGCAAATAGCAGTGCCAAACTTGATCGGTGTACTCCGGTAAAACGACTCGGCGCAATTCGCGAATGCCGCGCGGATCGAAGATGCACAGTTCGACCTTCTCCGCGTTTTCCGAGAAAAGTGCGAAGTTTACGCCGCTGCCGTCCCACGTCGCGCCGAGCGGATACGGCCGTCCGGGCAGAACTTCGGCACGAACCAGCGGTCTCACGCGGCGGGTTCTTCAAACGAAGGAACGAGCACGATTGCGCCAAGCGGCGGTACGGTCAACGTTATCGAATCATCGTAGCCGTTCGCGGCAATGCGTTCGACTGCAACGCGGCCGCCGTTTCCGACGTCGCCTCCGCCGTACGCGCTGCCGTCGCTGTTGAGCACTTCGAGGTACGCGCTCGCTGCCGGCACGCCGATGCGAAAGCCTTCGCGGGGGACCGGCGTAAAATTGCACGCCACGATGGCGACGTCGTCGCCATCGTTACCCCGGCGCAAAAACGAAATGATGCTGGTTTGCGAATCTTGTGCGAGCCACTGAAATCCGTCGTGCATTGCGTCGCGCTCGTAGAGCGCGGGCGTACGCGCGTACAACGCATTCAAGTCGCGCACGAGCCGTTGAACGCCTGCATGGTGTGCGTCTTGGACGAGATGCCAATCGAGGCTGGCGTCGTGATTCCACTCGCGCTCTTGTGCGAACTCGTTGCCCATGAACAGCAGCTTCTTGCCCGGGTGCGTATACATATACGTGTACAGCAAACGGACGTTGGCAAAGCGCTGCCAGCGATCGCCGGGCATTTTCGCAAGTATCGAACCTTTGCCGTGCACCACTTCATCGTGCGAAAGCGGCAGCACGTAGTTTTCGCTGAATGCGTACACAAGCGAAAACGTCAGCTGGTCGTGATGGTACTTGCGGTAGACCGGATTGCGGCCCATGTACACGAGGGTATCGTGCATCCAGCCCATATTCCATTTAAATCCAAAGCCGAGGCCGCCCAGATACGCGGGCGCGGATACCATAGGCCACGCCGTCGATTCTTCGGCAATCGTGACCGCATGCGGAAACGCACCGTACGCCGCTTCGTTCATCTCACGCAAAAAGCCAATCGCTTCAAGGTTCTCGCGCCCGCCATAAACGTTGGGCACCCATTGGCCGGGTTCGCGGCTATAGTCCAGGTACAGCATCGATGCAACGGCATCGACGCGCAGGCCGTCCACGCCGTATTCGTCGAGCCAAAACAGGGCGTTGGAGATCAGAAAGTTCGCGACTTCGCGCCGTCCGTAGTTGTAGACGCAGGTGTTCCAATCCGGATGCCAACCCTGGCGCGGATCGGCGTGTTCGTACAAATGCGTGCCGTCGAATCGCGCAAGCCCGTGTTCGTCATTTGGAAAATGACCGGCAACCCAATCGATGAGCACGCCGATTCCGCGCGCATGTGCCTGCTCGACGAAATAGCGAAAATCGTCCGGCGTTCCGTAACGGCTCGTCGGTGCGAACATGCCCGTCGGCTGATACCCCCACGAACCGTCAAAAGGATACTCCGAAACCGGAAGCAGCTCGACGTGCGTGAAACCCATCCACTGAACGTACGCCAGCAAATCGTCGGCGAGTTCGCGATACGTCAGAAAACGGTTACCCTCTTCGGGGCGCCGCTTCCAAGAACCCAGGTGCACTTCATAGATTGAAATCGGCGCCTCGCGATGCTGCGCAATGCGCTCGTCCGCAGCGCGCTCTCGCGCATCCGGCGCGGGCGGAAGCGGCGCGACGATCGACGCGGTGGCGGGGCGCAGTTCCGCGCGAAATGCAAAGGGATCGGCTTTCAATGCAAGCGGCACGCCGTCCGCATTCCACATCGCGTATTTATACCGATCGCCTTCCCGCGCGGCAGGAACGAAGCACTCCCACACACCGCAGTCCCAACGTTTATCCATGCGATCGACGGTTGGGTTCCAACCGTTAAAATCGCCGACCACGCTAACGCGGGCTGCATTCGGCGCCCAGACCGCAAATCCAATGCCTTCGATGCCGTCTCGAACGAGCCGGTGCGCGCCG
>Ga0070739_10001401_pt1 | contig 36641 bp, 36 predicted proteins | sample Coa_R1_7_FD_66445 | JGI IMG/M metagenome (GOLD analysis project Ga0070739, IMG submission 66445) | Surface soil microbial communities from Centralia Pennsylvania, which are recovering from an underground coalmine fire - Coalmine... | ecosystem: Environmental > Terrestrial > Soil > Unclassified ...
TGGTTCATGACGCCGTCCACATATCCACGCCCCACGTCCGGCATGAAAGGAGGTATCCTCACTGCAGCCCAGCGTCCCATGACCAAGTCGTAAACTCTCCACCGAACCGGGGCAACTTCAATCCAGCAATTCGATGCCGGAGACACTGCCGTCCCCACGCACGTGGGGGTGAACCGCTGGGTACACCCGACGGCCACACGGCCCGCAAGCCGTCCCCACGCACGTGGGGGTGAACCGGGGCAAACGATGAATCGAATGCAGATAGCCGCTGCCGTCCCCACGCACGTGGGGGTGAACCGACGCGCGTGACGGATGAGGTCGCCGCGCGCGAGCCGTCCCCACGCACGTGGGGGTGAACCGTTGGTCTTCGGACATTTCCTGGGGAGGCAGGGGCCGTCCCCACGCACGTGGGGGTGAACCGGTTTGGCTGCCTCGTTATCAGTCGCAGTCCGTGCCGTCCCCACGCACGTGGGGGTGAACCGCAGTGGCAGGCGTGACAGTGGCGCCCAACGCGGCCGTCCCCACGCACGTGGGGGTGAACCGGTTGGGGACGATGACCAGCGACGACTCGATCTGCCGTCCCCACGCACGTGGGGGTGAACCGAAAGGGCGGAGAGCCTCTCGCAATCCCTCCTCGCCGTCCCCACGCACGTGGGGGTGAACCGACGCACGCCCACTACCACGTCAGCAGCCGCACGCCGTCCCCACGCACGTGGGGGTGAACCGCGCCTGCGGGCTGACATGGAGCCGCCAGAACAGCCGTCCCCACGCACGTGGGGGTGAACCGAACTTCGACCTGTTCGTCCTCGACAACGGGAAGCCGTCCCCACGCACGTGGGGGTGAACCGACGGCGGAGTTGCCGCCGTACGCGTCGCGCGCGCCGTCCCCACGCACGTGGGGGTGAACCGGCCCGACCCCCAACGAGCCGCTCATTCCCCTGGCCGTCCCCACGCACGTGGGGGTGAACCGGCGCTGACCGATTGGCACGCCGACAGCCTCGCGCCGTCCCCACGCACGTGGGGGTGAACCGAAGCGTCGTCACCGCGCGATCTCCCAGGAGGCGCCGTCCCCACGCACGTGGGGGTGAACCGACTCGGTCACACAAAACAGCCATCCCCAGATAGCCGTCCCCACGCACGTGGGGGTGAACCGGGTGGACCGTCGAGACGGCGCGAAAGAAGGCGGCCGTCCCCACGCACGTGGGGGTGAACCGCACCTACGACTATGCGCCGCTGATCCCCCACCGCCGTCCCCACGCACGTGGGGGTGAACCGCTGGTCGCTCTACGCGCTGGACCCCAACACCAGCCGTCCCCACGCACGTGGGGGTGAACCGACAACGCCCCCCACGCTCGCCCAGGCGCGGCGCGCCGTCCCCACGCACGTGGGGGTGAACCGAAGGCTGCCGGCCGTCCAGCAGCAACATTCATGCCGTCCCCACGCACGTGGGGGTGAACCGTACACCTTCCTCCCCGCGGCGCCGGCCAAGCAGCCGTCCCCACGCACGTGGGGGTGAACCGGATGCTGATACGCGGCTGACGCGACACCTGCTGCCGTCCCCGCACGTGGGGGTGAACCGAAAGTCGCTTCGACGGCCGTGCGTCTGGCCTAATTCTTCCCCTGTAGAGTGCGACTCGTGCCGCACCGCGTACTCGGCATGGGTGGCGAAGGACCAACAGATCCCGACCTCGATGAAATATCGGACTTCCCCTAGGCGGAGGCGGAGAGACAATAGCGGGACTCGATCGATTGGACCGACCGAGGGGCGGCCCAGCTTCGTCCCGTCCGGGAGACCGGTCACCTCGCTTCCAGACGCCACGAACGAAGCCGGTTCCCGTCTGCTTCGAAAGCGACACCTTGCGCCACCTCACGCAAACGGCGTGGAGGCGAAACATCGGCTATCAGACGCTCCTCAAGGCGGTCGTCATGGAGCGACCCTACGAGGAAGAGGGGCGCGACGGCCCTGTCGGCTGACCCGGGCAGCGCTGCATCTCCCTCCACAGCGGCCTCGTCAGGCACGTCGGGCCGCCGCCGCGATTGTGTGAGATTTCGTCCCCGGTCAGTGCCGTCACGTCACAGCCGGCGGCGCGCAGTCTCTCGGCGGTGACCGTGTTCTCCCGCAGGATGATGCAGCGCCGCGGGCCGGTCGCCAGGACATTTGGGCCCTGCGTCGGGAACTCTTCATCCGGCACCTCGACCAGCGAGACGCCGCGCTCCTCGAGCATCTGCACCAGCGCCACCGGCAGCAGCGGCAGATAGACGGCCGCCAGGTCGGAGTCCACCAGGCTGATCAGGGAGAGCAGGTGCAGGCACTCGCCCGGCCCGTGCCAGTAGGGGAGATCGACCGGCACCACCGTCACGCCCTGGGGCCCCAGAAGCGCACTGAGCTGCCGGATCCCCTCGGCGTTGGTGCGATACCCTTGCCCCACGACCAGCGTGCGCTCGTCGAGCCACAGGCAGTCTCCGCCCTCCACGGTTCCCGGCGCCTCGATCCGCCCCACGACGGGGATGCCGAGCTCGTCGAGGGCCGCTTCCAGGGCGGCCGGCTCACCTGACCGCAGCGCCTTGCCCATGCGGCAGAGAATCACGCCGGCGTCCGTCGTGATGACCGGGTCGAAGGGGAAGATGCCGTCTTGCAGGGCGGCATCGGGAAGAGAGATCGAGACCACCTCGCAGCCCTGTTCTGTCAAGGCATGACAGAGGGCGTCGTGCTCGGCCAGCGCCTGTTCATGGTGGATCGGCCGGTGATAGCCGAACGCTTCCCAGGAGACGTGCCCGTTTGGCGGCACGGGACGGGAGACGAGCACCCGACGCAGCGGCGCCGTCATGGAGTGCCCGCCCCAGTCGCCGTTTTTCGTTTTCCCTGATGTCATGCCATCTCTCCTGCCCTCGTCTCTGGTATCTGTCCTTGACACACCTGGCACGCCGTCCTACAGTGTGGGTATCCGGCCGCGGCTTTAAAAGGAGAGTGCCATGGCACATGCGCGAGACAAAGGACGCCGCGAGAAGCGGAAACCAAAGAAGGATAAACCATCGGCAAGCAAGCCTCCCGTGTCATCCGGGGGCTAGGAGTAGACCATGACAGCCATCCGCACCATCGCTATCATCATCGCTGCTATCGCCTTGGCCGTCCTCGTGCTGAAGGTTCTGGCCTTCGTCACCAGCATCCTGTTCCAGATCGCCCTGTTCGTGTTCGTGGCCGTGCTCGTCTACCTGGTGCTGCACCGCATGAGCTCATCGCTGCGGCGGCGCTGGTTGCCCGAGAGGCGGTAAGTTACGCTGCGATCGCGGCGGCCGCAATCTGAAGTATCGGGCCCTGGCTGTGGGTGGCCCACAGGTTTCCGTGGCCATCCACAGTCAGTCCCTGTACCGAGCCCTCGGCCTCGTTGACCGGCCAGAGGCGGAGACGCCGGCCATCGGCCCGGTACTCGGCGACCGAGTCGACATACCGGCCGCCCATCGCGAAGAAGCCGGCCAGGAACCAATTGCCGTTCCGGGTGACGGCCAGCGCGTCGGCGCTGATCCAGTTGGAGGTGTGCGGCTCGAAGCCGTACGGGCTGTTGCCCTCCCACTGCCGGAGCACGCTGCCGGCCGCGCTCAGATGATCCACGAAGTACTGGGCGAAGGCGTGGCCGCCCTGCTCGCAGGGATCGTGACAGATGCCGGCCACGTACAGCGAGCCATCCGGGGCGAGGACGATGCTGGAGGGGGCGATGCTACCCGTTGGTGGACCCATTTTCGGGTGAGATGTCGCCGTGTCGAGGCGCGCCGCGGCGGGTGGCGTCCAGGTGGCGAGGATGCTCCCCCTGGCACTCAACTTGACGATGCGGTCGTGTTGCCAGTCGGCCACGTACAGATTCCCTGCCGCATCGACGGCCACACCGCGGGGTAGGCTGAAGCCGGCCGCGTACGCCGCCAGCTGCTTTCCGTTCAGATCGAAGCGGACTACCCGGTTGTGGTTGGGGTCGCTGACATAAACGCCGGTCTTGTTGACGGCGATGCCGGCCGGCCATGACTGGTACTTGTTCTTGAGGGGAGCGCCGTAGGCCCAGGAGCGGACGATCGTCCCGCCCAATGTGCGCTCGGTCACTCGGAGCGTATAGGCATCTGTGATGTAGATGTGCCGTCCGTAGACCGCGATGCCGGCCGGATCGTTCGGATCCTGCAGCACGGTGCGGAAGGGGGAGGCCTCGCCGCCCCGTCCGGCCGCGACCGCGGAACCGGGAAGGACGGCGAGGAAGCAGAGAAGGAAAAGAAGGATGCGCATCTCGTCACCTTTCCTAACGCAGCGACCGGAGTATTGTGACAGAGGCTCTGTCAGAATGGGCAGGAGGGATTGCCATGCTGACCGCACCTGAGACCCGCCGGGACGCGGTGACCGAACAACTGCACGGCCACGAGATCACCGACGAGTATCGTTGGCTGGAGAACGGGACCGATCCGGCGACCGTCGCCTGGGTGGAGCAGCAGAATGCCCATACACGTGCCGTCCTCGACGCCGTCCCCGGCCGGGAGTCCATCGAGCGCCGTCTCACGGAACTCCTCTCGATCGGCACTCTCACCTCACCCGAGCCGTGCAACGGACGCTACTTCTACACGCGGCGCGATGCCGGCCAGAATCAACCCGTCCTCTACGTGCGGGAAGGGCCGGTGGGTGAGGACCGCCCCCTGCTGGACGTGAATCTCCTCAGTGAGGAGGGCTTGGTCGCCCTCGATTGGTGGTATCCCTCTCAGGACGGCGCGATGGTCGCCTACGGCACATCGGAGAACGGGAACGAGGTCAGCACGCTGCAGATCATCGATGTCGCAACCGGTGATATCCTGCCGGATCGCATCGAGCGCACGCGCGCCGCCGCCGTCGCCTGGCTGGCCGATCACCGCGGCTTTTACTACACACGCTATCCCCGGCCCGGCGAGTGTCCGGAGTCCGAGGAGATGTATCATCGCCGCATCTTTTTTCACGCCCTCGGCACCGATCCGTCGGATGATCCGCTGGTGTTCGGAGCCGATCTCCCCATGGAGTGGTGGCCGAGCGTTTCCCTCTCGGAGGACGGCCGCTGGCTCATCATCACCGTCTCCGAGACCTTCGATCGCTCGCAGGTCTGGCTGCGCGACCTGAGCCGGCCCGACAGCGCTCTCCGCCAGATCGCGGGCGGTGAGGACGCTCTCTTCTCGGCGCAGGTCGGCGGGGACACGCTGTACATCCACACCAACCTGGACGCGCCGCGCTTCTGCGTCTTTGCCGTCGATCCCGAGCACCCGGACCGGGAGGGATGGCGCGAGATCATTCCGGAAGGGGACGACCTGCTGGAACAGATTGCATTGGTGGGAGGCCGCGTGGCCGGCGTCTCTCTCCACAATGCCGTCTCGCGGCTCACCCTCTACGAGCCCGACGGCTCGCCGGTGCGCGAGATCCCTTTACCCGCTCTCGGCACCGTCACCATGGTCACCGGCTCCTGGGGTGAGCTCGACGCCTTCTACGCCTTCGAGTCGTTTGCCTTCCCGCCGACCGTCTACCGCCTGCCGACCACCTCCGGCGAGCCGACAATCTGGCAGCAGATCGAGGCTCCCATCGATCCGGATGCCTATGAGGTCCGGCAGGAGTGGTACGCCTCGCGGGACGGCACGCGCATCCCGATGTTTTTGGTGCAGCGCCGCGACCTCGATCGCTCCGGGCCGCATCCCACCGTGCTCACCGCTTACGGCGGGTTCAACATCAGCATGACGCCGGTCTTCACCCGGACCGCCTTTCTCCTCATGGATCACGGCGGCATCTACGCCATGCCCAATTTGCGGGGAGGTGGCGAGTTCGGCGAGGAGTGGCATCGCGCTGGGATGCTTGGCAACAAGCAGAACGTCTTCGACGATTTCATCGCCGCCGCCGAGTACCTGATCGCGCAGGGCTACACCGATCGGCAGCATCTGGCGGCGAGCGGCGGCAGCAACGGCGGACTGCTGATGGGCGCTGCTCTGACGCAGCGCCCCGATCTCTTCCGTGCTGTCGTCTCCGCCGTGCCGCTTCTGGACATGCTGCGCTACCACCACTTCCAGATCGCCCGACTCTGGATCCCGGAGTACGGCGCGGCGGACGACCCCGAGCAGTTCCCCTTTCTGTATGCATACTCGCCGTATCACCAGGTCCGGCAGGGAGAATCGTATCCCGCCGTCCTGCTGATGGCGGCCGAGTTCGATACCCGGGTCGATCCGCTCCACGCCCGCAAGATGGCCGCTCGGTTGCAGGCCGCCAACGCCTCGGAATGGCCCATCCTGCTCCGCATCGAGACCAACGCCGGGCATGGTGTCGGCAAGCCCATCACCAAACTGGTGGAGACGCAGACCGATTTCTGGGCGTTTGTGTTCTCGCAGCTGGGGATTGAGGGGTGAGGGCGGTCCCGGCTATCGTGACATCCGGAACGCTCTGACCTTCCCGGACTGATCCGTGATGTAGACCCGGTTCCCCGTGACCGCCGGATACTCCCAGTGCACGGGACCGATCGGCGCCGAACCAAGCAGCTTTCCGGTGGCGGGAGCGTAGGCGTTGAGAGCGCCGCTGTGGGCGACGTAGAGGATGCCGTGGGCGAGGATGGGGGTGGTGCCGCCTTGACCGATGGACCAGAGGCGCTGCAGGCGTGGTCCGTGGCTGAAGGCAACGCGATACGCCGCCAGGCCGCAGTCGTTGGCGTAGATCGCCCAGGCCTGCCCCTCATGCTTCCAGACGGCGGGCGCCGTGAGTACCTCGCAGCCTCCCGGCGCTGCAATGCTGTCCAGATCTCCGCCCAGCGTCCCCAGCGCGTGGTGGCCACTCAGGTTGTCACGGTTGAGCAGGCGCAAGACCGCGGGGCCGCAGGACGAGCAGGCGGGGCCCTTCCCGCCCTGCACCATCAGGCGCCAGGTGTGCCCGCCGTGTGTCACGGCCGGCAAGAGGGCAGGTCCGGTACTGCCGAGATCGAGGTCGTTGTCGTCGAGGTACTGCTGATCGGTCGGCGTGTACGAATCCAGCAGGCGTGATCCGTCCGGACTCAGCTTCAACACCGAATCGCCCCAGTTGGTCCGCCCGTTCCAGGGCCCGTTGCCCGAGACAATGTAGACGCTGTGATCGATGGGATCCACCTCGGCCTCGCCCCGCCCGAAGAGGCCTGATTGGACGAATGAGCAGTAGCTCCCTGTCCCGGGAGATGGTCCCAGCAGCCGGGGGATGTTGCTGCAGAGGCTATTGAAGACGTGGACGGTGCCGTCCCCCAGTGAGACGGTGACCAGGTGTCCCTCGTAGTGGCCCTGATCGCCGATGAAGCCACTCGTCGCCACGTAGATATGCCCGCCGGCGACCGCCGGCGTGGAGGCGACCTTCTCCACGTCCGGCATGAGGGTGATGCGAACCGGCCAGCCGTGGCCCTTCGTCTCGCGTCCTGAGGCCGAGTTGTAGCGGTGCAGCCTGCCGTCCAATCCCACGGCGTAGACGAAACGGCCGGATGGATCGGCGGTGGGGCCGGCGGTGGTGCAGCGGGAGGGGCCGGAGGTGGAGGCGTGCCAGACGACCCGGCCGGTGGTGGCGTCGAAAGCGTAGAGGGTGGCGCGGCGCACCGGATTGCCAGGATTGCAGTTGGCGCCGTTATTGCCGGCGAGGACGTAGATCATGGCGGTGTGGCCGCGCGGATGGGCGATGTAGGCGGGGTTCGAATCGGCGTTGGGAGAGACGCTGCGCTCCCACAGGAGGTGGAGCTGGAGCGCCGGGTGAGCCGGAGGACGGCTCAGGGCGGCGAGGGCGATGGCCGAGGGGATAGCGATGATGACGGCGAGAAGGGCAAGAAAGGGGCGCATGGTCGTTCCTTCCGGTCCCCCTCACTATGGCAAGATTGCAACCAGAGATGGTCCTCCCTCCCGGCAAGCTACCGCCCGACCTGCAGGCGGCTCTCCTGTCCCACGTCTCCCTGGGATCCAACGTGATCCTGGGACCGGGCATCGGCGAGGACGCGGCTGTCGTGGAGGTCGAGGAGCGCTACCTCATCCTGGCCAACGATCCCGTCACGCTGAGTGATGAGCCTGGGGCCATTGCCGTGCAGATCAACGCCAACGATGTCGCCGTCACAGGCGGCGAGCCGCGCTGGCTGCTGGCCACCATTCTCCTTCCCGAGGGCACCGAGCAGGTGACAGTCGAAGGGATCATGGGCGGGCTGCTGGACGCCTGCGAGGAGCTCGACGTCTCGCTCATCGGCGGACACACCGAGGTGACCTCCAGCGTCACCCGTCCCGTGGTCATCGCCACCATGGTGGGTGAGGTCTTTCCGGACCGGCTGGTGACCAGCGCCGGGGCGAGCACGGGAGATCGGCTCATTCTGGCGCAACCGGTCGCGATCGAGGGCACCGCCATTCTGGCCCGCGAGCGAGAGTCCCTGTTGCGCCAACGTGGCGTCCCGGAGGATGTCATCGCGCAGGGCGCCCGACTGGCGGTGGACCCGGGGATCTCCGTGCTGCCGGCGGTCCGCGCCCTCACCGCGCGTGTCGTCCCGCACGCCATGCACGATCCAACAGAGGGGGGCCTGCTGGCGGCAGTGCGCGAGGTCGCGGCCGCCTCGGACGTGGGAGTGTCGCTCGATGCCGGCCGGGTTCCCGTCTTGCCCGAGACGCGGACCATCACCGACGCGCTGGGCCTTGACCCCCTGGCGCTGCTCGCCTCCGGAAGCCTTCTGGCAGCCGTCACGCCGTCCGATGTCACCGCCGCCCTCGCGGCGCTCGCCGACGCCGGCATCCCGTCCGCCGAGATCGGCGTGTTGCAAGCGGTAACCGACGGCATGATCCTCCGCCGCGGTGGGCGGGAGATGCCGTTGCCGGTGGTCGTGCGGGATGAGTTGACGCGGTTGTAAGACGTGTTCCCCGGTCCCCCTGTCGATTGGGATCGGCGGGAACACTGTAGCGGAGGCCCTCTGTCCCTACGGCGTCACGGATGCCGCACCGCGTGATACCAAATCGACTACCGGGGATCCGCAAACCCGCTATAGGGATAGGCATCGGCATCCGTGACAAGGCCGGCCCGGACGGGATTGTCTCGGATGTACCGGGCGATCTCCCCGGCATCCTCGCTCCGACGAACGATGTGATCGTAGAAACGGGGCTGCCAGAGACGCCCTCGGATGCCGTGCTCCCAGCTTTGCCGGGTCGTGAGTCGCTTGAACGCTCCGATCAATCTGCCGAGGGGAGGCGAGTCCGGCGGGAGACGCAGCAGGACATGGAGGTGATCCGGCATCACGCAGTGGGCCTGAATCTGGACCTGGCGCTCGGTACGGAGCCAGTGAAGGGAGGAGAGCACACTCTGGGCGATCTCCGGCCGCCGGAACGGCGCGGTGCCGTGGACCGCACGAATCGTGACGAAGTAGGCGTGGGAGGGATTGGCGTAATCAAAGCCGGCCAGACGTCTCTGCCGCCGGCGGGAGACAGTCTTGTCCACTTGGTGAGCATAGCAGGGACGCCGAGACGAACGACCGTGCATTGCGGAGACAGCCGGCAGCATGGTGCCCGAGCACGCAGAGACAGAGGTACAGCGCTACAGCGGCCGCGTGGTGATTCCGACCGTGCCTGACCGGCGACACCGGAGACAGGATCTGGAGAACTTATGTAGCGGAGGTCCTCTGTCCCTACGGCGTGCCCTGCTCCAGAGAGGTATCGGAACCTCTCACCGTTTCCTTTGCCGCACTGCGGTAATACCCGTCGAAAAGCTCACCACCGGCCTCCTCAAGTGCACCGGAAACGACGGCGATCAGCCCTTCCTTCTCATCCTGCCGGTACCAGGCGTCGAGGGCGAGGGCGAGACGCCGCGCGGCGTCCGGATCGGCTCGGCGGAGAGCGCGGACTGTCCACTTGTGCTCGCCCCACCAGCGTCGCCGCGTCTGGAGAAGGAGGGTTGCTGCCTGCTCGGCAAGGGCGGCGGCGATGAGGTTGCTCTCGTCGCGCCGCGTGCTGCCCCGAAAGTCGTCGAGAAGATCGGTCAGGCGGTAGCGCGCGTCCTCCAGCGCCGCGGGCTCAAGGGGCGCCGGGCCCGCGGCGATCACGGCCCGTGCGGCCTCTTGGAGCGCCTGCGCCTCGCCGCCGCCGCGCACGATGGTGCCCTCCGCCAGCATCATGGCGAGGCTTGGCCGGCCGCGCGCCGCGTCTCTTTGTATCCACTCCGGAAGAGATGCATCGGTGTGGACGAACAGTTCGATGGGCACTCCCTCGAACCGATAGGAGGCGCGGAAAGGAGCCTCGTGACGGTCCGCAACCGCGACGATATCGAGATCGGAGGTCGGCGTCCCCTCGCCCCGGACGACGCTACCGGCGACGATGGCCAGGTGCGCGTCGGGAAGGTGTTCAGCGAGAAAGCGCCGTGCCGTCCGCACCGCATCCGGCAGCGGCGCGGACCCAGCGGACGATGTCGTCATACGGCATTGTCGCCGGATGCGTTGTGTCAACTTCCAGTAGCGCCTCGCCGGTGTCGACGGGAGCGATGCGCTCGGTCGCGAGACGAGCGGCGAGGGTGGGGTACACGGTGCGATCGACATGTCCGGGATGGCGTCCCGGGCTCTCGTCTCGCTCCCGAAAGCGGCGCTGCAGCGTCTCTCCCCGTGCCCAGCAGAGGATCTGGATCGGAGTGAAGGGATGTTCTCCCTGCAGCCGGCGCAGCTCGGGCGAGGCGTGATCCGGATCGAAGTTCGCCTCCAGGATCACAGATCGACCGGCGGCTAGTTCCGCGGCGGCGATGGAGTACAGGACACCGAAGGCGGCCACCCCGAGTCGTTGGGACCACTCTCGATCGGACCAGCCAAGGGTGTCGAAGAGCACCTCTTTGATGCCGTCCTTACTGAAGAACGGCCAGCGGAGATCGTGGGCCAGCCGCGTCCCCAGCGTCGTCTTACCGGATGCCGGGTGACCCGTGATCAGGAGGAGCGCAGTCACTCAGGGACGGTACGCCACAAGGCCATCGCCGTTGGACACATACAGAGTGTTGCCGGAGAGAATCATGGCACCGCCCGCGCCATTCTGACAGCTGAGCGGTTGCCAGGCGCGCAGGGCGCGCCCGCTGCGCCCGTCGAGGACGGTGAGCAAGCAGTGTTGCTCGCTATAGGCGTACACCAGCCGTCCGGCCGCGGCGATTTGCAGTCCCGATCCGACGTCGGCTGCCCAGAGAATCCGGCCGTTGCGGGCATTAACCGCGAGCATGCCCGGATGGAAGCGATCGGACGGCACGTAGATGGTCCCGGCGGCCACCACCGGATGGATCTCATTCGGCCGGCCGAGGTTGACCTGCCACGCGATGTGACCGTCGGGACTCAGGGATTCCAGCTCGGCATGGAAACGGCCGCTCATGATGTTAACGCCGGTGTCCACGTAGGCGTGTGACGCGTCTCCGCTCCACAGGCCCAGGTACGGGATGGAGCCGATGAGCTGCCCCGAGAGTGGATCGTAGATGCGGGTGCTGCCTTTCATTTCCCCCCAGCCCTGGAACAGGTGGTCGAGTACCAGCGTCGGCGTCGCCCCAAAATTGCCGTGGTGCGTCCACAAGACGTGACCGGTCATCAGATTGATGGCGTACGAGGCGAGGGTGCCGCACGGGTTCTGGCAGCCCTTTCCGGTATAGACGATGTTCGCCGCGATGATGAGTCCCTGTGCCCCTCCGTTGACGCGCCAGTATTGATGGCCGGTCAGGGGATTGATGGCCAGGACGGTCGCGATCGTGGCGATGACGAGCCGGCCGCCGGCGTAGGCGAGATCCTGCATGCCGTTGCCGATTGGCGTGGCTGGCTGGGACAGATGGAGAGACTGGGATGTATAGGTACGGAGAGTGCGCCCGGATGCGGCATCGATCACCAGCAGCCTGGAGGCGCCGCCGTTGTTATTGGCGAGCATGTAGACATAACGTCCGGCGACGATCGTATTGATAGCGGAAAAGCCGGTGCGCCGCCACGCCATGTGCAAACGCGCGATCTGAGCGGGAGTGAAGCCCTGCGCCGAGTAGCTCGTCGCCGCGGGATCGTGGCCGTCCATCGGCCAGTCGGCGGCGCGCGTCACGCTGAGCGCAAGGGCGCTGAGAAGGGCCAGTAGGATTGCAGTCAGCCGGCGCATGCGCACCACCTCCTGATGGGAAGACTGTCGAACGGCCCCGCCGGACCGCCACCTGTATAACGATTCGTGTACTGCAGTGTGACATGGTGGCACGTCCCGGTCACGACCTGCCAGATTTAGATCGATGACCAACCTCACCGATCGTCTCGTCGCGCTTCTCGACGCCGAGGACGCGTCCTACCGTCTCCTCCACCACGCTCCGACCCGCACCAGCGAAGAGTCGGCGCGCGTGCGGGGCACTCCACTGCGCCAGGGCGCCAAGGCGCTCGTCTTTCGGGCCGACGGCAAACCGATCCTGGTGGTGATTCCGGCCGATCGGCGTGTCGATTCACGCGCCGTGAAGCGGGCGCTCGCCATCAAGGATCTGCGCTTCATCTCACCGGACGATCTCAAAGAGCTGACCGGCCTCGACCCCGGCGCCGTCCCGCCCTTCGGACGTCTGCTCGGATTTCCCACCTATGCCGATGAGGATCTCCTCGGCGAGCCGGAGATCTCCTTCAACGCCGGCGATCGCGGCGTCTCCGTCATCATGCCGGCCGACGAGTATCAGAGGATCGAGCGGCCGGTGGCGGGCCGGTTCAGTCTCTCGCCTAGTTGACCACCTGCACCACGGTCCCGACCTGCGCCCACGCGTACAACTGCTTCATGACCGATTCCGGCACGTTGACACAGCCGTGGGTTCCCGTATAGTTCTGGCCCGGCGTTCCCAGCACCGAGTTGGTGCCGGGACCGTAGGCGCTGCGCCAGGGAGCATCGTGGATGAAGTAGCCCCCCTGGCGGAAGTAGAGGGCCCAGTTGACGGGAGATGGCGGGTAGTAATACCGAGAACTCTTGGGCCAGGGTGAGATGAACTTATACGGGTGGAACCTGGCCATCACGCGGTACGTGCCGGTGGGAGTCGGCAGGGCCTTATTGCCGGTGGTGACGAGGGTGGACACGACCAGCCGATTGCCGTCGTAGGCATACAGGCGCTGCTGGCTGAGGGAGACGACGATCTTCTTGTAGTCGACGACGATGTCTCGCCAGCCCTGCAGACTGCTGTGTCCGTAGCGATCGATGGCGCGGACATACACCTCGTATGAGCCGGACGGCACCGTTTGCCCGCGCGCCGTCTTGCCGTCCCAGGTGATGGATGCCGTCGTCCCGGCCTGCGTTGTTCCCAGTGTGTAGAGGCGAACCAGCCTGCCCGACGCGTTGTACAGTCCAACTCTGATATGCGTGGCGGGCTTGGTGAGCGCAAAGGAGAGCGTGAGGTGATCGAACTGTGGGTTGAACTGGAACAGATTGAAGCGGACGTGCTCCAGCTGCGGCGGGGTCACGTCGATATGGATGGGGAAGGTCGTATCGGCGCTCCAGTTACCGGCGCGGTCTACGGATCGGACGTGGAAGTACCACCGGCCGGTGGTGAGACCCGAGAGGGTCACCGACGGCTGCGTGGTACGGACTGCCGTCAGTGCCGAGCCGTTGGGATCGGCATCGAGCCGGTACGAATAGCCGGCGACGCCGGAGAGGGCATCGCTGCTCTGCCACTGAAAGGTTGCGGTCGAACTGTGGTATGTCGTCGATGCGGAAGGATCCGTGGGCGACGAGATCTGGGGCGCCGTGGGCGGCGTCCCGTCGATCTCGATCGGGCCGGGACCGTGAGCCCACCGGGAGATGCCGCGGCTGTTATGGAGGCGCACCGCCCACCGATAGCGGCCGTCGGTCAGATGGATGGTGACGGACGGCGTCGCCGACGAGGCGGTGGGGACATCGGACAGGCGCGCGCCGATCCGCTGCACGTCCACGTCGATCCCCGCCGGCTCAACCGGATCGGCCTTCAGCACGACATCGTGCGACGATGTCCATTGGCCGGGCTCGAGCAGTTTCCCGCCGGCACTGGCTTGCACCAGGGTCGGCCGCGCCAGAACGATAGCCGGACCGGCCGTGAGACGGACGTAGGCGAATGCCGCTCCGGCGGCAGCGATCAACGCAAGCAGCAGCACGACCAGAAAACGCATGGACAATTCTACGGGGTGGCAGGATGCTGCTGCCGGTCGGGACGGCCCTCTTGCACCTCGTTGAGAATGGCGGCCAGCGCTTCCAGGCTGGCCAGGTTGTGCGCCGGGAGAAAGTCGTCTACATACGGGAGGGCGGCGCGGATGCCCTGAGTGAGCGGCTCGTAGCGCGGTGAGCCGAGGAGAGGATTGAGCCACATCAGACGGTGGCTGCTGCGCTGCAGACGCGCCATCTCTGCCGCGAGGACCTCGGGATCCCCGCGATCCCAACCGTCGCTGATGATCAGAACGATGGCCCCCTGGCCCAGGACACGCCGTGCCCAGCGCCGATTAAAGGTGCGCAGCGATTCGCCGATGCGCGTCCCGCCCGAAAAGTCCTGCACATCGGCCGCGACGGCGGAGATGGCCGCATCGGGGTCGCGCCGGCGCAGCTGTGGCGTGATGCGGGTGAGACGCGTGCCGAAGAGAAAGACCTCGGTGCGCTCGCGGCTGGATTGGATGGAGTGCAGGAAATGGAGCAGCAGCCGGCTGTAGCGGTCCATGGAGCCGCTGATATCGCAGAGGACGACCAGCGGGCGGCGTTTCGGCTTGGGGCCCAGGCGAGCGAGCTCCAGCATCTCGCCGCCGCTGCGGATACTGTGCCGAAAGGAGCGGCGTACGTCGAGCCGCCGGCCATGGCGGGACGGGCGCAGGCGCTGTGAGCGGCGACGCGTCACCGTCCAGCGCATTTGAGCGAGGAAGCGCCGCGCGTCGGTCAGTTCCTCCTCATTCATCCGGGCGAAATCACGCCGCCGCAGCAGCTCTACGCTGCTGTACATGGCCAGAATCGTGTCCTCGGCGGGTGCCCCGCCATCCGTTGGCTCGGCCAGGGAGAGCCGCGCTTCGCCGGCGCCATCGCCGCCTCCTTGCGCCCGCGCGATCGGCGCGCCGGAGGGCGCTTCCGCCGCGCTGAATTCCTCCAGCTGCACGTCACGAATCCCTTCTCGGCGGCCCCAGAAGAGGTCGAAGGCGCGGTCGAAGAGAGCGAGGTCGTCGTGGCGCGAGACGAGGATGGATCGCGCCGTCTGGCGGACATCCTCCTTGGCGGTCAGATCGAAAGCGGTCAAACTGTGTGCCAATTCGGCGATCTGGCCGCTTGTGACCCGGATCCCCGCGTGTCGCAATAGCCGCCCGAAGACGATCAGATTGTGGAGGAGAGGTGACGGAGAGGCTGATGTACGATTGGAAGGCAATGGCAATCTCAGAGGGTGCGTGGGATGAGTCCGGTTCATCCTACGCGAGGTGGTGGATGGCCCGGCAGAGGGGCCGGGAGCATGCCTGATTCGGCGAGCTCCCTGGGGGCTTCGGTCCTCATCGTCGACGACGACTCGGATATCAGGTCGGTTCTAGCGGAATTCCTGAAGGACGAGGGATACGCGCCACGTGAAGCGGTCGACGGGCGTGAGGCGATCGCCTGCCTCGAATCGCCCGAGGGCACGCCCGATCTCATGCTCCTCGACCTCATGATGCCGGAGGTGGACGGCTATGAAGTGCTGGCGCACATGCGCCGCACCCTCCGGCAGGATGTGCCCGTGCTTATCTTCAGTGCCCAGCGGCCGGGACCCGCCGTCCTGGAGGCACTGGATGCAGAGTCCCGGGATTTCATCGCCAAGCCGTTCGAGTTCGAGGAACTGCTGATCCGCATGCAGCGTCTTCTCCATCGCTCGCCGCGCTTCGCCGCGGCGGAGACCGACGTCCTGCGCGTTTATGTGCTCGGCTCGCTGCGTCTGTATCGCAAGGACTCACTACTGTTCGACGAAAGCTGGCGCAACAAGCCGGCGAAGACGATCTTCAAGATGCTCTTCACCACGCCCGGCAAACGGTACCCCAAGGATGTCCTGGCCGAGGCTCTCTGGCCGGAAACCGAACCCGACGTGGCGGCGAACCGCCTGCGAGTTGCGGTGCACGATCTGCGCAAGATGCTGGGTGAGGGGGGACGCCAGGCGAAGCGCTACATCGCCCAACAAGAGGGTGCCTACTACTTTGACGATCGCCTCCCGGTCTGGAGCGACGTGGCCGCATTTGCTGAGGCGGTGCGGCGCGGACGGGAGTTGGCGCGTGAGGATCGGCGGGACGATGCCCTCCAGGCGTATGGAGAGGCGGAGGCGCTCTATCAGGGCGAGTATCTGCGTGATGACCCCTTCTTCGATTGGACAATATCCACGCGCGAGCGCCTGCGGGAGCAGCATCTAGCCATGTTGAGTGACGCCGCGCGCCTTCATGCCGCGGACGGGCAGTTTGAGGAGGCCGCCGGCTTCTGCCGGAAGATCGTGCGCATTGAGCCATGGCGGGAGGAAGTCTACCGCCGCCTCATGCAATATCTGATGGAAGCAGGCCGTCCCCACGAGGCGCTGCGCGTCTACGAGGAATGCCGCCGCGCGCTGCAGGCGGAGGTCGGCGCCGAGCCCTCCCCGGAGACTGCCGGCCTGCGCGATCTCATCGCGAACGGGAAGCGGTAGAGGGCGAGGGCCCTCATCCCCCCGACCCCCTTCTCCCGCTGCGGCAGAAGAACGGGGAGACGGCCGCGTGTGTGCTCCCCTCGCCCATCGCAATGGGAGAGGGGCCGGGGGTGAGGGCGCCCTCACCCCATCGGTGTGATCGTGATTACCGACCAGATCCCGTCGGGACCGTGGCGCACGAACTGATTGAGCACGATCCAGTACTCATGGCCGCGAAAGCGGACGATGACGTCGGTCTCCGGCCTGGTGTCTTCGCCGACGTGGGCCGTCGGCGCCGCCGGTACGGTCGCCGGATTGACCAGGGTGATGGGCGCTCCCGAGAAGCCGTCCTGCGGCAAGAGCCGCAGCGTCGCGCTGACCGGATTGAGGTAGATGGTGTCCGCACGATTCCCGGCATCGGCGCCCCGCTGGATCTGTCTGAGGGAGGAGAGCGAGTAGTACACGGCGCCGGTGTGCGGACCGATCGAGGTGACGGCCGGTGTCGACGGTAGAGATGTCGGCGACGTAGTTGGTGCAGCAGTGGGCAACGGGGTGCGTATGACGAGCGGAGCCGGCGTGCGCTGCGTCAGTGGCGGCGAAGCGGCGGCGGCAGCCACCAAAAGGACCGAGGCGAGCAGGACTATGATCCGCGTCACAGAGGCATGGTAGAGGCAGAAAGCTACTCCTTTCGTGCAAACATGTCCAGATATGGCCAAATAGCCGTTGACAGTCTCCTGACTTCTCCGTATTCTTAGCCAGCCAATACATCGTGGCCGCTATGGACACATACCGGGCCGGGAACTCCGGTAGAAGGGGGGAGGCACAGGGGGACATCCGTGGAACCGTAGTCGCATCGTGCCGACGATGCCGGTCCTTTCGGCTCAGCACTCACGCGAGACACGAACCGTAGTGGAGGAGAACCACCTTGAAATTCACGAAACCATTGTGGCGCGCCGGGGCGATCCTCGGCATGGCGCTCGCTTTCCCCGCCCTCGCCGCGCAGGGCACGATGGGTGTCCAGGCGTCAACGCCCCTACCCGAGCTTTCGAGCACCTTCCTGAGCAGCGCTCACGTCCTGGGCGATAGCACCGGTCCCAAGGGTGCCATCGGCACGGGGCAGAGGAATCAGAACTTCAGCCAGCCGCTTAACCTCGACTCGATCCCGAGCTTCACCCAGTTGTACTTCAAGCAGGGCTTCGACGGTTACGGCAATGCCACTAACACGTGGTACACCAACAGTGTCGGCAATGCCCCGAATCTGGGCGGCACCACGACGATCGATGCCCCGGTGGTGCCGGTGACGCTGAATCTGCTCGACCCGAGCGGCAACGTGTTGGCCACGTACTCGCCCAGCCAGTACGTCAACCCCGTCATGAACTCGCCGGTCTTCCAGAACTACTCGTACCGGAGTAGCTCCACGCCGACGCAGTTCAACGATGCCTTCCTGCGCACCGAGTACTACAATCAAGCGTCGTCCAATTGGCACACCATGCTGTCCGGTCACGTCGTTACCGGCCGCACGATGAACGTGCCGTACGGCTACTACTACGCCATTCCGAACGCGAACGGCACGTGTTGTCTGGCCGTGCTGATGGACATCAATGCGTTCGGTAACCTACTCTTCCCCTCGACGCCGACCGACACCACCACGCCGATCGGTGCCGCCGAGCATGCGGGTCAGATGACCACGCACAGCATCACCACATTCCTGTTCCCCAACACCTTCCTGTACTTCGGCAACCCGAACAATTGCTGCGTCCTCGGGTACCACTCGTGGGACTACGAGCCGGGTGATGCCACCAACGGGTACCGCACCCGCGCCTACGTCATGAACTACTCCAGCTGGATCTCGCCCGGCCTCTTCGGGGCAGGCTTCCAGGACATCACGGCCCTGAGCCATGAGATGTCCGAGACCTTCGCCGATCCGTTCGTCGTCGCCGACGGCATCCATGACATGACTCCCTGGTGGCAGGCACCCAATGGCAACTGTCAGGACAACCTGGAGGTTGGTGACGTCATCGAGGGTCTGCCGAATGCCACATACCCGATCAGCATGAACGGGTACACCTACCATCCTCAGAACGTCGCCCTCAATCAATGGTTCGAGGGCCAGGCGCATTCCAGCGCTCTGGGCGGCGCGTACAGCTTCCCGAATCCGTTTGTTCTCCCGCAGACGGCGGTGTCGCAGCCGTACAACTGCACGCCGTAAGCGAGTAGAGAACCGGTCTCTCTGCCGCCAGGTAGAGGGCTGACAGCAGGAAGGCCCGCGCGGTGCGCGGGCCTTCCTCTTTTTATGGCCGCGCGGCGCGACTGCGCCGGCGGCAGGTGCGGACCCGGGCGCGGCACCGTCGGCGATGAGCGAGGAGCCTGGAAAGGTCCCGGTAGGTCCGAGACAGCACACCGGCGAGATGGAGAAGCCCGGCTGGGCTACCCCGCGTCTCCCAGCATGACGCGCGGCATCCACTGTCGCCGTCCATCAGCGGCGTCGTCAGTTGCCTGCCCGAGAGCTGAGACCGGCGCAGCCAGACAGCGCTTGATGGAATCAATCAACTCGTCCACGTCGAATGGCTTGCGGATGGTCTCGTCGAACACGCCGCACCTTTCTGCCATATGGCACTGGAGCACGGACGCCGAGACCGCGATGATCGGCACCCCGGCGAAGCGGCTCATTCGCAGGTCGCGCGCCACCTCGGTCCCGTTGCTTCCCGGCAACATAAGGTCGATCAGGAAGAGATCCGGGTTGGTGATGAGGAGCGCGCTCGCCACCTGGGACGGATGCGACAGGCACACGACGTCATAGCCCTCGACGGTCAGGACGTCACGCAGCAACGCGTTGACCTCCGGTTCGTCTTCCAGTACCAGAATGCGAGGCACGCCCCACCCTCCTCATCGCCGAATGGGGCAGCCCAGAGCAAGAATCGGGCCACGGACGCGCGAGCCTTCTAAAGGAGGCCGGAGAGCGGCCGTTCGACAACGCCGGCGCGGCGGGGTCCACCGAATTTCGCCTATTGACAACAACCCTCTTTGGAGGTAGCCTGAGCACACCCGCGGCGGGGGAGTCTCGTCTGAGTGGTCGTGAAAGGAGCGCCTATGCGCCGACCCCGCGGCTCAGGTATTCGGTCAGGCTCTGCAAAAAAGAAGGAGACAGAGTATGAACCGCTCTTGGCGTATGGTGCCGGTCACGGCCATCCTCGCGCTGACCATCTTCGCGGTCCCGATGCAAGCGTCGGCGTCCACCCAGTACTCCCTCCACGTCCATGGGATGGTGGCAGAGGCCTACTTTGGCGCATGGACGTCACCAACCCTCTACACCGAGGTGTACGTGAACGCCGGTAAAGCGATCGGCGGGAACCAAACCTCGTACACCTTCGTCATCGCCGACCAAATCGACTTCTCGACCAATCCGAACGGCAACGTAGTCACGTTGTACGTGGGCCAGATTCCTTCGACGGCGCTGCAGATAAGCTCCAAGCTCAGTTCAGCGTCGCTCTCCGGGGCGATTCCGGTGACTGACATCAACAACAATCCCGCCACGTTGTGGGTCAATCTGTCGTGGACGGCGAACGGCTCACCGGTCAAGAACGTGTCCAATAACAACTTCTCGGCGCAGGGTTTCCACATCACCAGCCACCTCGACGGGACGTCCGTGAATGCGAGCGCATGGGGTTCTATCTCCGATGGGACCATCGATTTCACCAGCGGTAGTCCGGCGCAGTACGCGGACCTGAACAAAGTGACGGAGAGCGAAACCGTCACCACGCACTGAGCCTAATCACACGCTCGCGGGACGGGGTGGGGAATGCTTCCGTTTCCCCACCCCGATTCTTTTCGGTCTAGATCTCGGCCCTGGATGCCGGCACAGTCTCTCCGTTGCCGGACACCGTCTGACGATATCGGGCGGCGTCGATCACGGCTTCCTGAATCGTTGCCAGCAGGCGATCGATGTCAAATGGTTTGGCAAGCACGCCGTCGAAGACGCCGCTGTGGCGGGCGAGATCCTGCATGATCGATGATGCGGAGAGCGCAACCATCGGGGTCTGGGCGAAGCCGTTGCGGCGCAGATCCTCAGCCACCTCGATGCCGCTTGTCTTTGGTAGCATAACGTCGATCAGGAAGAGATCGGGCGCCCGATGCCGCGCGACGTCGAGGACGACATCGGGATGACTGATGCCGACGGCATCGAGTCCGAACATCGCGAGAACCTCCTCCAGAAGCTCGCGAATGCTTCGATCATCTTCAACCACAACCACGCGTAACGCCATGTCGCTCGTTCCCTTCTCCGCTCGCAGATCGGGAGGACTGCAGCAGGGTTCGTGCCAGGGGATGCGCCGGCATCCATGGCGCCTCGGGCGCGTCAGGATCCACCACGCCCACCAACGCGCCCGGGCACAGTGAGCCCCCTATACTGGCTCCATGCGCAATCGCCGCTCCCTTTCCGCGCTTAGCGCTGCCGTCGACCAGGCCGGCACTCGTCACGATCGCGCCGTCGCCCACTACAATCTCGCTCTGTTCCACGACAACAATGGACGGGAGGCGGAGGCCATCCCGCACTACGAGCAGGCGCTGGCCCTCGGCTTGTCCCTCCCCCTCCGCGCGGAGGCACTGGCATGGCTCGCCAGCAGCCTATATAAGACTGGCCGGCCGTCAGCAGCGTTGGAGCGAGCGCAGGAAGCGCTGGCCCTGACGGATGATGCCGATTTGCGCGGTTTCCTCCTCCGGCTGACGAGACGTATAGCCCGGGCCAGTGGCCCGCCGGCCACGTCGTGGTGAGCGCGTCCGGCGGGCGAGGTGCGGCGATGAGGCTGCGTCGGTAGATGGAGCGAGCCCACCTTCGGATTCACGGCCGGGTGCAGGGCGTGTTCTTTCGGCAGTCGGCAGCGGAACACGCCCGATCCCTCGGCTTGACGGGCTGGGTGCGTAACGTGCCGGACGGTACGGTGGAGGCGGTGGTCCAGGGGGAGCGGGACGCCGTTCAGAGCTTCCTGCGCTGGGCTCGTCGCGGTCCGAGTGGAGCGCGGGTCGAGCAGGTCGAGATTGGCTGGGAGGCGCCCGGCCAGGAACTGGATTCTTTCCGGATCACGGGATAGTACGCCTGCCTGCCCGACTTCCCGGTGTCGGCAATAAACCTGTCCCGAGAAGCTAATCGCCGCCTACGTGGGCGAGCCGCGTGGCTCGGCGTCGTCCGGCTTCCGGCCACTGCACGCACATCTCCCCACCGACCGGCACCTGCTGCCAGCGTCCGATCATCTCTTCCACGTGCGGAATGAGCGACGTGATCACCGTGTGGTAATCGGCACGGGATCGCGGTGTCCGGGGGTGATCCGACAGCGGCAGTTCTCGCACCGGTTCCCCGTCCAGTACTCCCGTGACGTTTCCCACAACTTGCTCGGCGAGACCGATGGCACTCACGTTGGCGCGGATGATCGCCTTTGAACGTTCGGCCGCGTGTGGTGGTTGTCGGCCAGCGGCGACCCGCATCCCACGGAAGATGCCGCCCGCCGCGATCGTCCCCCAGAAGCCATCCGGCAAACCCATGTGTCGTTCGACGACGTAATGCGCAAGATCGTGAGGCAGGGGATCGAGGTGCCCGTAGACGGGGACCGACAGCGTCACGCCGTCGGAGCGAGTGACACTGGCCCGCACGTCGCGATGATCTACGCGCGTAAAGAGGATTTCCAATGGGGCGCTTTCCCTGCCTCCACCATACGCCCTTGACGCAATTCTGCAGTCGCGGACGGTCAGAGGTCAGAGATGTGCCGCTTTCCGGCCTGGCTCAGCCGTCAGGGTACGAACTGGGGGGACTCACCGAGTGAAAAGGAACCATGTCACGGAATGGTGACGCTCATGTAACGCGCAAGTAACGGACGGCCTGTACAACAGACAGCCAGGAGCTGTGTTCACAGCGAAAGGAGTCCAGGTCATGCGTCGTATTACCCACAACCGTTCACTCTTGGCGCTCACCGCAGTCGTTTTTGCCCTCCTCCTCAGCGTGCCGCTCGATCCACTGGCACATGGAGGCACGGCGGCAGCGAGCGGCAAGACCATCACGTTCAGTGGACAGGTGGTCAACGCCTTCGCGTTTTCCTCTCAGAACTTCGGTCCATCCGGTCCTCCGCCCGGGTCGGTCGAATACCAGCTGAACGTCTTTCAGTCCGGCACGCAAACCATGCTCGAGTACACGGTGTGTACGTGGCAGTGGGATTCCGTCAATGACTTCTGGAACTGCGTTCTCACCGAGGGAGGATTTGGATTGATCCCGAGCAGCGCGGTCCAGTCATCCGGGGGTGCAAGGCCCACCAACGTCTCATTGAACGTTGACACGAGCAGCCTGAGCAGTCCCAACTTCCAGCTGTTCGCGGGCTCAGGCGGGACGATCTCGCTGACCTGGAAGGCCGTGCCCGGTTACACCAATGCGAACAGTGGGAATTTCCACTCGACCTCGTCACTGCCCGGTCCAAGTTTCTCCTACAGCTCGTCAGCGAGTTCCTACTCCAGCTCGGCCGGAGCGCAGGGAACGATCCTTGGCTACACTGTCCCTGACCCGACCGCCTTCGACGGCGCCTCTATGGGATCGATGCAGGGCATGTCCGCCTGCCAGGGCTGCTAGTGCTCGGGTTTGGAGAGCCCATCTGAGCGCGGGTAACGCGAAGAGCCGCCGGCACCGCAGTGGGCCGGCGGCTCCGGTCTTTTTTGGGGCTGCGAGCCGCTGTGGCTCAGGCGACGGATTGCGCTCCGGCCACCGGGACGAGGAACCCTTAGGCCGAGGGATCATCAGTCCCCGTACCAGATCGTGCTGCGCGTCCAAGGCTTCCAGCCGTCAGTGGAACATTCATTTCGCCCTTGACGCTCGAGGCCTGATCGCTACGGACAGGTTCCCGAATCCACGCGAACCTGACCGAAGGAGCAGGGAAGGGAGAAGGGCGAGTTTTTTCCCGCGCTAACTACATCCCTCTCCTAATTGCCGGCTAATGTCCCGCTGCTACAGTCCTTTCACATGAAGGAACGGACGGAATGATGGGATACGACAGCAACACTCGGGTGCGGGGCGAGGCGATGAGTTTCATTGTGCGGTTGTGGCGCGACGCGGCGGGACGGCCGACGGCCCAGGGCGAAGTAGAGCATATAGGAACGGGTGAGCGGCGTCTCTTCCTCGATCATGCGGGGCTGATCGACCTGCTGGAGAACTGGCAGCGTGACCTGGAGACCGTGCACTGAGAGAGGTCGCCTTAAACACGAAAGGGGCGAGTGCTGATGCACCCGCCCCTTCGGTCTTTTGCGGTTAGCTTGCCTGCTCGGTGACCGGTTCCGGCTCGGCCGGGGCGATCTCGATGGTGAGGGCGCCCTCGGCGAGCCGCAGGGCGACGGTTGCGCCGTTCTGGACGCTGCCGTTCAGGATGGCATCGGCCAGCGCATCGTCCACGTGCCGCTGGATGGCGCGCCGCAGCGGCCGGGCGCCAAACTCTTCGTCGTACCCTTCGGCCAGGAGGAAGTCACGCGCTTCGTCGCCGACAGTGAGCGTGATCTGCTGCTCGGTGAGGCGTTCCTGCACGTCGTCGAGGAGGAGATCCACGATGCGGCGGAGATCCTCGCGCTCCAGCGAGCGGAACACCACGACCTGGTCGATGCGGTTGAGGAACTCGGGACGGAAGGCCCGCTTGAGACCCTCCAGCGCCTTGTCCTTGATCGCATCCTGCCGGCCGTCGGCGCCCACCACGAACCCGATGCGGGCCGCGCGTTTCAGATCGACGCTGCCGACGTTGGAGGTCATGATGACGAGCGTGTTCTTGAAGTCGATGGTGCGTCCCTGCCCGTCGGTGAGGCGGCCGTCGTCCATGATCTGGAGGAGGGCGTTGAACACCTCGGGGTGCGCCTTCTCGATCTCGTCGAACAGCACGACGGAGTACGGGCGGCGGCGGACTTGCTCGGTGAGCTGGCCACCCTCGCCATACCCGACGTAGCCGGGCGGGCTACCGAAGAGCTTGGAGACGCTATGCGGCTCCATGTACTCCGACATGTCGAGACGGATCATGGCGTCGTCGTTACCGAAGATCTCGGCGGCCAGTGCCCGTGCCAGCTCGGTCTTGCCCACCCCGGTGGGCCCGAGGAATAGGAAGGAGCCGATGGGACGGCGCGGATCTTTGAGGCCGGCGCGCGAGCGCCGGATGGCGCGTGAGACGACGGTGATCGCCTCGTTCTGACCGATGACGCGGCGCGTCAGATCCTCCTCCAAATTCAGGAGATTCTCCCGCTCCGACTCGACCATCTCGGTCACCGGCACGCCGGTCCAGTCTTCGATGACGCGTGCCACCAGCTCGGGGCTCACGATCAGCGGCGCCGCTTCCGTCAGTGTCGCCCGGGCAGCTTCCAGCTCGCGCTGCAGCAGAAGCTCCTGCTGGCGGAGCTGGGCGGCACGCTCGTACTCTTCGGCCAGGGCGGCCTGCTCCTTCTGCTGCTGCAGCAGGTTCAATCGCTGCTCCAGGGCGGCAACGCCTTCCGGGCCCTCGCCGCTCTCACTGGCGTCGAGACGCAGCGCCGAGGCGGCTTCGTCGATGACGTCGATCGCCTTGTCGGGCAGGAAACGGTCGCTAATGTAGCGGTCGGAGAGGGTGACGGCGGCATCGATCGCCTCGTCGGTGACCTGGACGCCGTGATGACTCTCGTACTCCGGCCGGACGGCCAGGAGCATGGCCACCGCTTCCTCGGCGGTGGGCTCGTCCACGTAGATGGGGGCGAAGCGACGCTCGAGGGCGGCGTCACGCTCGATCTGGCGGTACTCGTCGAGGGTCGTGGCGCCGATGCAGCGCACTTCCCCGCGTGCCAGGGCCGGCTTCAGCATGTCGGCGGCGCCGACGGCACCCTCCGCGGCGCCGGCGCCGATGACCGTGTGCAGCTCGTCGATGAACAGCACGATGTCGGGGTTCTCACGGACCTCCTCGAGGACCTGCTTCACGCGCTCCTCGAACTGCCCGCGGAACATGGCGCCGGCCAGCATGCCGCCCATGCTGAGCGCGATGATGCGCTTACCCAGCAGGGCTGCCGGGACGTTGCCTTCCACGATGCGGCGGGCGATCCCTTCGACGATCGCCGTCTTGCCGACACCCGGCTCGCCGATCAGCACGGGATTGTTCTTCTGGCGGCGGGCGAGCACGGTGATCACACGCCGGATCTCCCGCTCGCGTCCGGCCGTCGGATCGAGCTTGCCGTCCTCGGCCTCACCGGTCAGATCGCGTCCGAACTGGTCAAGAACCGGCGTTTTGCTGCCGGACTGCCGCTCCGCGGTTACCGTGCCGGGGCCACCCGCGTTGTTGCCGAAGATGGAGCCGAGATTGGCACCGAGGTTGGCACCGCCGGCGTTACCCACGACCTCCTGCGCGCAGTTCTCGCACAGGTAGCGTGACTCGCGCTTGCCCGCGACGATCTGGTCGATGCGGACGCGCGCGTCATTGGTCTTGCATCTCTCACATTTGGGCATTGATCGAATGAATCCTTTCTGTGCCGCCTACCGGTTGACCCTGGGCCGTCCGGCGCGGCGCCGCGGTGGCAGGCTGGTCTCGTAGACCTCCATAACCTGCTCCGGGCGGTAGTGCTCGCCTGCTCGCACGACATACGCCCGCGTCCACAGCGTCGGTATCTTGGTCATCTCCTGGAATTCATGACGCAGACAGCGGGAGGAATATGCCTTGAAGCGGCAAACGATGCGATGCGGGGATAACGTCGGCGGCGCGGCGACGGCGACGTAGACGCGGTCAGGCAGGATCTGGACCTCTCCGAGTTGGAGGGCCAGGGTCGCCGCCGTCTCGCGGATCAACGTCTCCAGCCGCTGCGCGGCATCCCCGATCAGGCAGGGCTTCGCCCGCATGGGACCCCACACGAAGTGGTACACGATCCGCTGCTCTTCAGATTTCACTGTAGATATACCCTGCCTAACTACACGAATTATAGCCGAGCGCGCGGTTTCTGTAAATGCCTAAACTATCGGGGTGCGTAGAGCCACCCTCACTCGGTCCCGACGATCATGGTGGAGGTCATCTACCGCCGCCTGGTGACTGCCGGCGTACGGGATGTTATCCTGACCAACGCCCCTTCCTCAGCGTTCATCCTTCTGTAGGACAGTGTTCACCGCGTGCTCAGACTTCGTCGTTTCATTCCGGACATAGGATTCGTTTCAAACTGTAATCAGGTATCTCTGAGGGGGAAGAAATCTTTATGAAACGCTTGTCGGTGGCGCTCGCCCTGTGCTCGGCTTTGCTCGTGCTGGTGGCGGGACGCTCCGTTCTCTATGCCGGGAGTCCCTACACCGCGCATGATGCGGCCCTGGCACCGGACAGCGGTATCCACAAGATCAAACACGTGATCATCATCATGCAGGAGAACCGCTCCTTCGACTCGTACTTCGGAACCTTCCCTGGTGCCGATGGTATCCCCATGGAGAACGGCGCTCCCGCCGTCTGCGTGCCGGATCCCAACACCGGTGCCTGCGTGCAGCCGTTCGTCGACCACAACGATCTGAATGGAGGCGGCCCGCACGGGGCGCCGGCCCATACCTACGATGTGAACGACGGCCAGATGAACGGCTTCATCCAGGAGGCAGAGGCCGGCAGGAATTCCTGCAGCGGCGGCCCGACCAACCCGACCTGCACCCATGGGCGGATCATCGATGTCATGGGCTATCACACGCAGAGCGATATCCCGAACTACTGGGCGTACGCCAGGAACTTTGTGCTACAGGACCACATGTTCGAGCCGGTTGCCTCCTGGAGCCTGCCTGCCCACATGTATCTCGTCTCCGGCTGGTCGGCGCGCTGTCCGGGCGGGGACCCCATGGCGTGCCGCAACGACATCAACAGCTTTGGCTGGTGGGGACCGCCGCCCTCGACGCCGTACGCGTGGACCGATATCACCTATCTTCTGCACCGCTCTCACGTGAGTTGGGGGTACTACCTTGATGGCGGGAGCAGTGGAACCGCCTTCGGCAGCAACTTCACGGGTGTCCCCTATATCTGGAATGTCCTGCCCGGGTTCAAGGACGTGAAGACCGATAAGCAGCGGGGCAATGTCCGCACGCTGGCCGCCTTCTATACATCCCTGGGCGGCGGTACTTTACCGGCCGTCTCCTGGATCGTCCCGCAGGTTGCCGATAGCGAGCATCCGCCCGGACTGGTCAGCTACGGCCAGAGCTACGTGACGACCATTGTCAATGCGGTCATGCGCAGCCGCGAGTGGAGCCACACCGCCATTTTTCTCGCCTGGGACGACTGGGGCGGCTTCTACGATCACGTCGTGCCCCCGGTGGTCGACGGCATGGGATACGGCATCCGTGTGCCCGGCATCGTGATCTCTCCGTATGCGCGCCGCGGCTACATCGACCACCAGAACCTCTCGTTCGATGCCTATCTCAAGTTCATCGAGGATGACTTCCTGCACGGGCAGCGGCTCGATCCGGCGACCGACGGACGTCCCGATGCGCGGCCCGATGTCCGCGAGAACCTGGCTGCTCTGGGCAACCTCGTCTCCGACTTCAATTTCCGGCAGAAACCGCGCGCACCGTATCTCCTGCCCGTCAATCCGGTGACGACGCTCGTCACGCCCAGCACCAACGCCTCCGGTCAGCTCCTCGCCTCCGGAACCCTGCAGAGCATGACGGACACATCTGTCGTGATTCGAACCGACGCGGGGACCGTGCGGACTCTCCAGACCACCAAAGCAACACGGTACGTGGCGCAGGATCTGAAGACGGCCCTCGCCGGGCTCCAGAACGGGGACTATGTCGCGGCCTACGGAAAGACGTCGGTGGTGAGCACCCTGCTGTACGCTACTGCTCCCTTTGCGCCGCCCGCGGCACCCAGGATCAAATCGCCGTACGTCAGCACGACGCCCGGCATCTGGCGGGCGATATTTCGGGGGACGACCCTGCCGTCGTCATCAGGCAGTTGAGGCTCACGCGCCGGCTGGCGCTTCATCCAGGTTTTTGACCGTCACGCCGGCGCCGCGGACCGTGGTCTCGATAACCTGAATCTCGCACGTCAGGTTGGCCGCGCGTGCGGTGACGGCGGCTGTCACGGCGCCTGTGTCCCCGCGCGGTGTGAAAGCCACGACCATCCCGTCGGCAACTGTCGCTCCATACGGGGTCGCCGCGCGAGCCGCTCCGACAAGAGAGCCGATCGCGGGGTCGAGATCCTGAGGCGCGGAGAGGGCGTCCTTCAATTGGTCCCACCGGCCCCAGATCAGGCTACCGACGAGGTAGGCGAGACGGGCATGCTCGAAAGGTGTTGAGCTCGGGTGTCGCGGTTCGGACGGAATGACCAGGACCACGTCGAGTGCCAGGTGATTGGCGATCGGCGTGCTGTAGACCGCTTCTCCGACCCGGAAGGCCGTCATCACCCCGCCGTATACGGCGCTTGCCGCCCGCACGATGTCGCCGACGCAGAGCGCAGCGGACTGAAATAGTGCTTTCTGAGCATCTTTCGCCTCCACAGCCACGGCGGCAGCTGCCAGGCCTGCAACGCTACGCGCCGTGACATCGCCCAGGCAGGCCGGGAGATTCTGTGTCACCGTGAAGCATGCTCCGGGGAGAGCCTCCGAGGGAAAGGCACGGTAGGCCGCACCCGCCGTCTCATCCCCCTCCATCGGGTCTCCCACCGAGGTGATCCTGGCATCCAGCGTCAGCGGCCGGTCCAGCGCCAGTCCCAGAGCCCCGCCGCCGAGCAGAATCGTGGCCGGCACCTCGACCCGCAGCGTCGTCACGGCACAATCCGGAGGGGACGGTAGGACCAGGAACGAGCCATCAACCTAGGGTACCGTGTGGTAGGAGGTGCCCATGTCCCCGATCGAGCCGGTTCAGATCCTATCAGAGGAAACGATCTATCAGGGTTCCCTGATTGACCTGAAGCGAGAAAGGGTGCGGCTGCCCAACGGCAAGGAAACCACGCGAGAGGTCGTCGTGCATCCGCAGGTCGTGGTGATGATTCCGGTACTGGACGACGGCCGTCTCCTCCTGATCCGGCAGTACCGGGATGCTATTCGCAAGGAGACGCTGGAGGTGCCGGCGGGAGGGATAGACGACGGTGAGACACCCGAGCAGGCAGTGCGGCGCGAAATGAAGGAAGAGACAGGCTACTCTGTCGGCTCGCTGCAGGCGATGACCTCCTTCTACAGCTCACCCGGCTTCACCACCGAGCTCATGCACCTCTTCCTGTGTCAGGGATTGCAACCCGGCACCCCCACCGAGCCGGATGACCAGATCGAGCCGGCACTGCTCTCTCTCGACGAGGTGATGTCCCGGGTCTGGGACGGAACGATCGTGGATGCCAAGACCATTCTGTCGCTGGCCCTCTATCGCCTGCAGGACGGACGCGGATAGATGGCGTCGATCGTCGCCGTGACCGGTGCCTCCCGAGGCATCGGGCGGGCTACCGCGCTGCTCTTTGCTCAGAACGGCTACCGTGTGTTCGCGCTGGCCCGCTCTGAGCCGGATCTGCACTCTCTGGCACGCGAGCACCCCGCTATCACACCGATCCGCATGGACATCACGGACGACGCATCGCGGGCGGCAGCGGTCGCGACGATCATGCGCGAGACGGCCGGCTATGGGGTGGACGTTCTTGTGAACAATGCCGGCTACGGACAGATCGGCGCCGTCGAAGAGGTGCCGCCGGAGGCGCTGCGGCGGCAACTGGAGGTGAATGTGGTTGCCCTGATCGCGTTTACGCAGCCCTTCCTTCCCGGGATGCGCGGGCGGCGACACGGAACCATCGTCAACCTCAGCTCAGCTGCCGGCCTCGTCGCCACGCCGTTCATGGGAGCGTACAACGCCTCGAAGTTTGCCCTGGAGGCCCTCAGCGATGCCCTGCGGCGTGAGTTGTCACCGTTCGGCGTGCGGGTCGTCCTGATCGAGCCGGGGCCTATCAAGACCGACTTCGGCCGCGTCACCGAGCAATTCGCCACTGTCTCACCCGACTCTCCCTATGCTCCCCGATACCGCCGCTACCAGGGCACGCACCATAGCGTCGGCCTCTTCGGGCGCTCTGCCGGGGCCGTCGCACACGTCATTCTGCGGGCCGTCTCCTCGCCACATCCCCGGCCGCGTTACCCCGTCACCCTCCCCGCCCGGCTGGCCGGCCTTGCCCACGTCCTTCCGGCTCGTCTCGTGGACTGGGGCATGAGCCTCGCGATGGGGCTGCACTGAGCGTTGGTATACTTCGGCGCCGAACAGGCGGAATCTATCTCGACGGGGCGTCAGTGAACTTTTTATCTCCCAGCAACCTCTTCCAGGCGTCTGCCACCATGCCGCCGTGGCCCTTCGATGTGATGACCGGCGCGCTCGTGGCCATTTTTCTGCTTTCGCTCATCTTTTACCTGCGCCGCGGCAAGATCGCCCGGGATAATCCGGTCCTGCGCCGTTTCATCCGCCGCGCCTCGCAGGCCTATCTGTGGGCGTCGGGCATCGGGATATTCCTGGCTATCATGCGCTATCTCGGGGTGGATTACATTGATATGCCCTTCTGGCTGTACCTTGACTGGTTGCTTCTGATCGGCATCACCGGGTACTTCGTCTACGAGCGCAGTGAGCGCTATCCGTTGGCTCTCTGGGAGTTTCGCCACGCTACCGAGCAACGACGCTACCGGCCCGAGGCCCGGCGGCGCGCTGAGCCCCAGACGCCGCGTCCCAACCGTCCTCGGGGTAAGAGGAGACGCTAATGCGGGTCTTCGTGACGGGTGGTGCCGGGTATATCGGCAGCTTCACGACCCGCGCGCTCCAGGAGGCCGGACACGAGGTCGTCGTCTACGACAACCTGAGCTATGGTCATCGGGAAGCGGTGACGGCGCCGCTCATCGTTGGCGACCTGGCCGATGCCGCCGCCCTCGATGCCGCCCTGACCGCCGGATTCGACGCGATTGTGCACTTCGCGGCCTCGATCGAGGCGGGCGAGTCGATGGTCCACGCCGATCGCTTCTTCCAGAACAACGTCGCCAACTCGATCACCCTGCTCAACGCCGCCGTCCAGCACGGGGTGTCGCAGTTCATCTTCTCATCCACCGCCGCCGTCTACAGTGAGGGAGCGCACATTCCCATCAGTGAGACCGAGCCCACGGTGCCGGAGAACACGTACGGCGAGACCAAGCTGCTGGTCGAGCGAATGCTGCCCTGGTACGACCGCGTCCATGGTCTCCGCAGCGTCGCTCTGCGCTACTTCAACGCGGCGGGCGGAGCGCCGGACGGCTCGATGGGACAGGACCATGAGCCGGCAACACACCTCATCACGGTGGCGATCAAGGCAGCTCTGGGCCTCATCCCGCGCTTTCCGCTGTTCGGCGATGACTATCCCACGCCGGACGGCACCTGCATTCGCGACTACATCCACGTGATGGATCTGGCCTCCGCCCACGTCGCCGCCCTCGATCATCTGGCGGCAGGCGGGGCATCGGATGTCTTCAATGTCGGGACTGGTCACGGTCACAGCAACCGTGACGTGATTCGCACGGTCAAAGAGATCAGCGGTGTCGACTTCCCCGTGGATATCGCACCGCGCCGTCCCGGCGATGGGCCGGAACTGGTCGCCGACGCCGGCAAGCTCCGGCATGCCCTCGGCTGGGAGCCGGTCCACAGCGATCTGACCACGATCGTCGGCTCCGCCTGGGAGTGGCATCGGACGCATCCCCAGGGCTATGCCACGCCGGGGCTGGCCCTCACCTCCTGATTCCTCTCTGGCAGCACACGTCAGGCATCCTCTAGAATCCACCCGCATGTCGGTTCAGCCTGCCGCGCCTCGGCCATACTCTCCGACCCCACTTCCCCGTCCGCAGGAACGCGCGTTCTCGGTCTGGCGCCCCATACGGACGCTGCTGTTCTCGGTGCTGGGATTGATCCTGATCGTCGTCCTGGCGCTGGGTGTCCTCATCGAGAGCCCGCCGGCCCTGGAAGCGTTGAGTGCGATCACGCTCAAGCCGCAGCCGGGGCTGGTCCCGTGGGACGGTCGGGATCGGATTACCGTGGTCATCATGGGCCTCACCCAACGCACCACCGAGCCGGCTCGGACCGACACCCTGCTCGTCATGGATATCGATCCAGCCCACCACCAGGTGCACATGCTCTCCGTGCCGCGTGATCTCTGGGTCAACATCCCCGGCTACGGCCAGGGAAAACTGGCCGTCGCCTACGAGGTTGGCGGTCCGCGTCTGGCCTCGTACGTTCTGGAGAGTGACCTTGGGATTCCGGTCGATTACTCTATCGCGCTGACCTTCCGGAACTTCATCAAGATCGTCAATGCCATGGGTGGCGTGACCGTCAACGTGCCGCGGGAGCTCAACGATCCGCTCTATCCCTGTCTGACCGGAACCGCCTACTGCCCGATCGACATCAAGGCCGGTGTCCAGCACATGAACGGCGCCACCGCTCTGGAGTTCGTGCGCGAGCGGCATGCCTTTGTCCAGCAGGATCTGGCACGCGTCCAGGATCAGCAGGCCTTCTCTGAGGCGGTCAAACAGACCCTCCTCTCGCCCGCCATCTGGCCGCGCTATCCGGCGATCCTCAAAGCGGTCGAGAACGGTCTCATCACCAACGTGCCGCTGAACGCTCTCCCTGAGATCGGCCTCCAGGTCCTGCTGGCCCGCGGCCACACCACACACAACTACATCAATATCGAGAACGGCATGGTGCAGCCCGCCTGGAGCAATGACGGGCAATCCATCCTGCTGCCGACCAACTCGACTGATATCCCGAACCTGACGCATCAGCTCTTCTCCGACCCGACGATTGCGGCGGAGGCCGCGCCCGTCGAGGTGTTGAACGGGACGTCCACCACCGGCGTGGCATCGAGCCTGGAGGCGACGTTGCAGGGGCTGGGCTTCCACATGGTGGGCGCCGGCAACGCGGCGGCCACCGATTATCGCCAGACCGAGGTCATCGTCAACACCAATGCGACGGGGCCGGCCGCTTACACGGCGCGCCGCCTGCAGCGTCTTCTCGACGCGCGTCTGCTGCACGAGCCGGTTCCCGGTCAGACGGCCCGGATCGTCGTGATCGCGGGCAGCGACTCCCCGCTGGTCGCTACCGCGCCGGCAGGCTGATCTCGAAGCGCGAGCCGCGTCCGACCTCGCTCTCCACCTCGATTGAGCCGCTATGTGCCTGGCAGATCCACTGGGCGATGGAGAGGCCGAGACCGGTGCCGCCGCTTTCGTGCTCACGTGCGCGGTCCACGCGATAGAAACGGTCGAAGACATGCGTCAGATCGGACCGCGGGATGCCGATGCCCGTGTCAGTCACGGACAAATGGGCGTGGTGATCGTGTTTGTTCAGGGCGATCTCCACGCGTCCGCCGGGATCGGTGTATTTGAGGGCGTTGTCGAGCAGGATCAGGAGCAACTGGCGAAGCCGGCCCTCGTCTCCCATGACACGGACCGGACCGTTTAGCTCGACCTCACTGTGAATGCCGCGCGCCTCGGCGATCGGCTGAATATCCTCGTGGACGGCCTCGACGAGGGCACGCAGGTCCACCGGGCGCGGCTCGATCTTCACACCGCCGGTATCGGCCCGGGCCAGGGTCAGCAGATCGCCGACCAGGCGATTGAGGTGATCGGTCTCCTGGATGATCTCGTGGACCAGTTCCTCATCGCCCTCGGGGAGCTGATCGGCGCGGCGCGCCAGCATCTCCGCGTTGGCGCGGATCAGGGCCAGCGGCGTGCGTAGCTCATGCGATGCGTCGGCCGTGAACTGGCGCTGGCGAGAGAAGGCTTGACGGATGGGAATGAGCGCCCGGCTGGCGAGAAAGAGGCTACCGAGGCCGGAGAGAACGACACCGAAGAAACCGCCCAGGATGAGCAGCAGGGTGAGCGTATGCTCGGCCTCCACTTCGCCGGCCGCGGTGCGTCCGATCTGGACAATATAAGGAGTCGGGCCGGTGCGGGCCATGAAGGTGATGATGCGCTGGGGATGCGACTGGTAGGTGACGGTTCGGACGTCGGATCCCCCCGTCTGTGCAACTTGATGCATCGCCGGTTGGAACGACGTGGTCGTCCCGGGCGGACACGTCATGATGCTGGGATCGATGGTCTTCTCCTGGACACACTCGCCGGAGTACAGCTCTCCGTCCGGTGTCAGGATCACCGTGTGATAGCCGTCGTCTCTGGCCGCGACTGCCAGTTCGACACCGATCCCCTGGGTGGCGATAGTCTGGATCGCCTGCTGCCTTCGCTGCTTCAGATCGCTGTCCACCCCCCGGTAAATCTGCTGACGAAAGACGGCGTAGACCAGGATCTCGAGAATCGCCAGGATGATGACGAGGATGGCGACATTCCAGGCAACGAGACGCCAGCGGGCAAGTGTGAACATGGCCTACGCTTCGAGCTTGTAGCCCACCCCACGAACCGTCTTGATCAAGGGCTCACGAAAGTCGCGGTCGATCTTGTTACGCAGGTAGTGGACGTAGATGTCCACCACATTGCTGAACGAATCGAAGTTGTAGCCCCACACGTGATCGAGGATCTGCGTCCTGGTCAGCACGCGCCCCGCATTCCGCATGAGGTACTCCAGGAGCTGGAATTCCTTGGCCGTGAGCTCGATGGGCGTATCGCCACGGCGCACCTCGTGCCGCGACAGGTCGAGGACAAGATCCCCGCTGATCAGTTCCTCGTCCGCCTGCGGTTGGACGCTGCGCCGCGAGAGGGCTTTCACGCGGGCAATCAACTCGGCGAAGGAGAAAGGTTTGACCAGATAGTCATCGGCCCCACTTTCCAGACCCTCCACGCGGTCCTCGACGGCGTCGCGCGCCGTCAGCATCAGGATCCGCGTGTCTTTGCCCTCGGCCCGCAACGTGCGGCAAATCTCGATGCCGCTCACGCGTGGCAGCATGATGTCAAGGACAAGGAGGTCGTAGTCCGTTCCCTGCGCCATCTCGAGCGCCTCCGCGCCGTCGAGGCACACGTCGACGACGTGACCTTCCTCTTCCAGCGCTCGGCGCACCAGATTGGCCAGGCGCCGCTCATCCTCGACCACCAGAATGTGCATTGGTATCCTTCCGTGTCAAGGATACAACCGAAAGATTGGAGTCGGGTTGGACCGAAAGGATAGTTGCACTCCCAAAGTCCATACAGTACAGTGACGCACCAGGACAACTCAGATGGATGATGCGATCCAGCCGCCGGAGGCGATGATCCACCAGGCGGACCGACTTCAGACTCTCAATGAAATCGGCCGCGTCGTCTCGGCGACCCTTGATCTCAACACGCTCTACGAGACGATCTATGAGCAAGTGGGCCGGGTCATGGACACCACCCATTTCTTCATCGCCCTCTACGACGAGCGCCGCCACGTGGTGGATGTCCCCTACCTCCGCGAGGAGGGTGTCCTCTACCGCGACCAGATCATCAACGCGGGGGACAGTGTCACCTATCTGGTCATCGAGCGTGGCACGCCCCTCCTCTTCCGTAACGACGAGGAGTACCAGGAATACGCCGCGGCCAACGGTCTCGTCGTCGGCGTGGTGGGTGTCAAGGAAACGGACGCCAAGATCTTTGTCCCGCTGAGCACCGGCAGCCGGACCATCGGCGCCATGACGGTCCAGAGCTCACGGGTCAACGCCTATACGCAGGACGACGTGGCCACGCTCTCGGTGATCGCCTCGCAGGCGGCAGTGGCCATCGTCAACGCCGCCCTCTACCGTCAGAGTCAGGACAACGTCCGGCAGATGCAGGCGCTCCTCCATGTGGCTCGGGCCGTCAATTCCTCCCTCGATCTGGAGTCGGTGCTCGATGCCATCCTCTCCGGCATGCGCGATGTCGTGCCGTATTACATTGCCGCCATCATGCTTCCCGACCCAACGCACGACATTCTCGAAGTTGCCGCCGCGGGCGGCCCACTCGCCGAGGAGCGCCGCCGGGTGATCAAGATTCCCTTCGGCCATGGGGTCACCGGCCTTGCTTTCCAGAAGGGCGAGCCGATCATCGTGCCGAATGTGCGCGAATTCTCCGGCTACGTTCCGGGTGATTTAAGCGTCCGGTCGGAGCTGGCGATGCCGTTGAAGCGGGGGGACCAGGTGATCGGGGTGCTGGACGTGGAGCGGGCGGAGGTGGATGCGTT